>WNGH01002992.1_pt1 | contig 24723 bp, 22 predicted proteins | sample 5400631 | NCBI WGS metagenome assembly WNGH01 (sample SAMN13153373, study PRJNA577476) | soil metagenome | isolation source: 115 cm soil or saprolite under Garry oak tree replicate 1 | place: USA:California | collected 2016-06-15
GGCCAGCCCACCTCGTCGGTGAACAGTCCGCTCGGAGTCGGCGCGATGGGCAGCACGGCCAGCGCCAGAAACAGCCCGACGGCCACCGACGGGGTCATGAACGCGGCGACGCGCAGGCGGGTCGTCAGCAGCCTGTCGAGCCACATCGCGGCCGCCGCGTAGAAGACCGGGTAGATCGGGGCGGCGTAGTAGGACTTGCCGCCGGTGGCGAAGAAGATCAACAGCACGGCGATCGACGCGTAGACGAGCGGCCGGAAGCGGTCGTCGCGGTGCAGCGTCACCAGCCCCGCGACCGCAGGCACGACGAAAACCACGTTGAAGAAGACGAGGACCTGCTGCCACCAGTACGCGAACGGACCGTCGGTGTGGCCGCGGTGGGACAGCACGTACTGGACGCTGATCCAGTCGTGGGTGGCCATCCAGGCGAGGTTGGGGAGGAGGACGACGAACGCGACGGCGGCGCCGATCCACGGCCAGGGCGACAGCAACAACGACCTTCGGTTGGAGACCAGGAGGCCCAGGAGCATTGCCACCGGCAGGGCGGCCATCGTCAATTTCGTCTCCAGGCCGATCCCGATCGCCAGCCCGACGAGCAGCCAGAGCCGCTGCTCTCCAGTGCGCAGCAACCGCGCGAAGAACAGGAGCGCGGCGGCCCAGGCCAGCTGGTCGAAGCTCGCGGTATGGAAGAGGGCGTTGGAACCGAGGAAGACGGGGGAGAGCAAGACGGCGAGGGCCGCCCACGCCTGGGCGCGAGTCGAGGCGCCGAGCTCGCGCGCGATCAGCGCGGTGAGGACGAGGACGGCCACGCCGGCCAGGACCGCGGGGAGGCGGAAGGCGACCAGGGATGCGGGGGCAAGGGCCTGGTCGGCGGCGGCGATCAGGGGGACGACCGGCGGGAAGTCGACATAGCCGAGGTCGAGGTGGCGGGAGGCGGCGACGAAGTAGAGCTCGTCGCCGTGCCAGCCGTAGCGGTTGGCGACGGACATGGTGACGGCGAGCTTGAGGGCGGCGAAGAGCGCGATCCAGCGCCATGGGATAGGCGCGAGCACGGGCTCAGGTTAGGACTTCTTTCGCGCCCCTCACCCCTGATCCCTCTCCCCTGGAGGGGAGAGGGTGCCTAAACCAGATTTAGGCCGTCCTTCCGTTAATCCGGTCCCAGTGGGCCTGACACTCGACGCAGCGCGTGGCCGCCGGCTGATAGCGCAGCCGGGCCTCCGGGATGCGCCGGCCGCAGCCTTCGCAGATCCCGTACGCGCCCTCGCGCAGCCGCTCCAGGGCCCGCTCGACCTGCTCCCGGTTCTGGTCCAGCAGGTGGACCAGGATGTCGCTGGTCTCGCGGTCGGACAGCGCCTGGGCGAGGTCGGTCTCCTCGGGGATGCCTGTGATCACCCCGCCGACGACGTCGTTGAGCGGTCGGTGCAACCCGGCCTCCTCGCCGCACTGCGCGGCCAGGAGCTCGAGGCGTCTCCTGTCAGCTTCCAGCCTCTCCTCTGGAGCCGTTCCGATCTTTTTGGTGGCCATTTGCAAAACCCCCCTCCAAACTCATTACCGAATTCGGCGACGTTTGGATTCCGAGAGTCAGAACGCCTGCATCAGGATGCGTACCCGCTCCCCCACAATTAGTCGCCGAATGCCAACCCCGCTGCCAATCCCCCGGAAAGTTCTGGCCGGCCTTGCGCTTCTCGCGCTTGCCGGCTGCCAACCGGCCAACGGCCAGCGGCCGGTACCGAGCGTACCTCAGATCGGGGCTGATCTCAAGTGCATACAGGGCGACCACGGCTACGAGGACCCCCAGGCGGGATGGGGATTCTGCTACCCGGGGACCTGGCGCTACACAGAGCGGGCCCAGTCGAGCCAGAGCCCCACCGGCCTTGATCTCACGTTCGACATCACGTACGCGCCTCCGAGCGCCCAGCCTTGCGGCGGTTCTCGGCCGCCTGGCTCGAGCCCGTGTCCGGGCGACTTCGCGTTCATGATCGTCTCGACCTACGAGCGCGGGAACGCCTCCGACCTTGCCGGCTGGGTGTCAGACAACCTGAAGACGACCTCCCAGCTCCAGTCGATCGAGTGGGGCAACGCCCAGGAGGCGGCGCGCCTTCAGGACGGGCGCCGGATCGCGCTGACCCAGCACCATGTCGTGATCATGGACCTCCACTCCGGCCTGCTCGACCTCGAGACCGAGATGGCGGCACGCCTGGGAACCTGGAAATTCAGCTTCTAGTCAGGCGTGTCCCCTCTCCCCTCCAGGGGAGAGGGGTGGGGGGTGAGGGGCGAGAGAGAGGTATTAGCTGGGCCTTCTGAACATGGTGGGCATCTTCATCGCGAGGCCAAGGTCGCCCTTGGTCTTCAGCTTGCCCTGCATGAAGGCCGTGGTGCCGTCGAGCTTGCCGGTCATGATCTTGACCCAGTCCTCGACGCTGGCCATCAGCGTGAGCTTAGGCTCCTCCGGCGGCTCGCCCTTGCCCGAGTCGGCCTTGCCGTCCTTCACCCGCACCCACCACTTGCCCGCGCCCTCACCGCTGAGGTCGAACGCGATCGTGGCGCTGGTGCTGCCGGCCTTCTCGGGGATCAGGTAGTCGGGCATCGCCTCGACGATCTGGTCGGGGGTCATCTGGACTTCGGACATCGGCTCCTCCCTGATGCAGTCTTCGCCCTTTGTACGTTCGAGTACCGTTCGCTACTCATCTTAGAGGCAGGAGGTCGGCGACAATCCCCGAAGTGGCGATCGAGCTCGCGCTGAGCGAGGTGGCGGCCGGCGTCTTCGAGCTCCGCCTGCCCATCCCATTCGAGGACGGCCTGGTCAACGTCTTCCTCTTCCGGGCGGGCAGCGAGGTCGACCTCCTCGACTGCGGGATGAGCTCGGAGGATTCGCTCGAGGCCATCCAGCGCGCCCTCGAGCAGCTGGGCGCCCGGCGACTTCGCCGCCTGGTGGTCACGCACATCCACCCCGACCACTACGGCGCCGCCGGCGTGCTCGCCGGCCCGGGGCGCGCCGACCTCTACATGCACCGCCTCGAGGTTCCTCTGGTGCATCCGCGCTACGTCGAGCTCGAGCACCTCATCGAGGAGGTGAAGAGGTATCTGCTGGTCAACGGCGTCCCGGACGAGGAGGCGGAGGTCCTCAGCAACTCGCAGCGGGCGCTGAGCCAGCTCGTCACGCCCGCGGACCCGTCGGTGCAGCTCGACGGCGCGGAGCTGATCGAGATGGGCGACCACGTGCTGAAGGTGGAGTGGACGCCGGGCCACTCGCCCGGGCACATCTGCCTGTTCGACGGCGCCGCGGGCCTGCTCTTCGCCGGCGACGACATCCTGCCCGATCTCTCGCCCAACATCGGCCTGCATCCGCAGAGCACGCCTGATCCGCTGCACGACTACCTCGATGGATTGAAAAGGATGGCCGCGCTCGACCCCGCGCTGGTGCTGCCCGCGCACGGCCGTCCCTTCACCAACGTGAAGAAGCGCGTCGACTCACTTGCGTCACACCACGCGCGGAGGTTAGACCAGGTCCTCGAGATTGTCGGCAAACGCGAGAAGAGCGGGTGGCAGGTCGCGGTCGACCTCTGGGGTCCGCGCCAGAACCTCTACGAGAAGCGCCTGGCCCTCCAGGAAGGCCTCGCGCACCTCCAGGCCCTCGCGGTCGAAGGCCGCGTCACCAAGTCGGTCACGCCCGAGTCTGTGCGCTGGCGGCTGCCTTAGCTCCCACGAATTCCGAGGACCCCGCGCTAGCGGGCTCGCCGTGAACTCGTGGGGGCCCCCATCGTGATGTGCAGCGGCAGGAGGTCGGCGGGATAGCACCCGACGCCGACCACGCCAGGGCCGGCGTGAGCTCCGACGACCGGTCCGAGCGGCTGGATCATCAGCGTCTCCGCCACGGGCTCGAGCTCACGCGCGACGCGCTCGGCGTCTGACTCCGCGTCGGCGTGGCCGACGATGACGCACAGGCCTTTGCCGCGGTCGACCTCGCGCGTCAGCTCGACGACCCGGCTCAGAGCGCGGTCGAATGTGCGCACGCGCTCGAGCGGCGTGACCAGCCCGTCGCGGATGCACAGGACCGGCTTGACCTGCAGCACCGAGCCAAGCATCGCGCTCGCGCGGCCGATGCGCCCGCCCCGGCGCAGAAACTCCAGCGTCGCGACCGAGAAATACGTCTGCACCTGTTCACGCATGTCCATCACCCGTCGAGCGATGGCGCTCGCATCCGCTCCCTGCGTCACCATCTCCGTCGCCGCCAGTGTCAGCAGACCCAAAGACATCGAGACGAGCTGCGAGTCGATGACGTGCACGCGGCTCGCATCCACCATCTCCGCTCCCTGAACCGCCGACGCGTACGTCCCGCTCAGCTTTTCCGAGATGTGGATGGAAACGACCTCGGAGTGGTCGTTGAGAAGATCCGCGTATGCCTCCGCGAAACGACCCGGCGACGGTTGCGACGTCGTTGGATGCGTCGTCGCGTTCGGAAGCTTGCGGTAGAACTCCGACGGCCGGATCTCGACACCGTCGAGAAGAGAGCGGCCCTCGAAGTTGAGTGTCAGCGGCACGACGGTGATGCCGCGAGCCTTGACCAGCAGCGCCGGAAGGTCGGCGGTCGAGTCGGTGACGATGGCGACGGCGCGGTTTTTCACTGCGGAAGCTCGTCCGGCAGTGGATCGGTCTCGCGGCGGTGTCCTCTGCGCCGGAAGAAACGCTCCTCCAGCGGTTTGAGGCCTATCAGCACGACGACCACCACCACGGTTACGTAGACCGCCACGCCGTAATAGCCATAACCGACCGCCATGCCGAGCGAGGCCGCGACCCAGATGGACGCGGCGGTGGTCAGGCCTCGAACGAGCTCGCCCTGGCGCAGGATGCTGCCGGCGCCAAGGAACCCGACGCCGGTGACGATCTGGGCCGCGATGCGGGTTGGGTCCACGGTCTTGGGGAAGTCCGGAATGAGGCCGAGGCCGGTGAACATGCATGACCCGGCGCTGATCAAAGCCATGGTGCGCAGGCCGGCGGGATGGCCGCGAAACTCACGCTCGGCGCCGATGAGCAGCCCCAGACCGAGGGCGATCGTCACGCGGATGGCGAGGTCGGTCTCGCCGAATGAGTGCGTTGTGCTTAGCCCCGGCCGGGGCGACCTCCGGGCCTGTCCTGGGCGCCGGGCTCGTCCTTGGCACCTGGCTCGTCAGGAAGCTCGGGGAGGTCCAGGCTGTTCACGAAGTCCCGAAACACGGCCAGGCGCTCCTCGTCGACGACGGTCTCGGCCTTGTCCTTGTCGCCTTCCAACTCGTCCGCCTCGGGGATGATGCCCGCGGTCTCCATCACCTCGGTGGCGACGAAGATGGGGCACTCGACGCGGACGGCGAGCGCGATCGCGTCGGACGGCCGCGCGTCGAAGTCGAGGTCGCGGCCGTCCTGCTTGACATAGAGGCGCGCGTAGAAAACCTGGTCGGCGAGGCGCGTGACGACGATGCGCTTGACGCTGATGCCGAGGTCGCCGAACGCGGTGGCCATCAGGTCGTGGGTCAGCGGGCGGCCCAGAGCGTTGCCTGAGATCTTGGTCGCGATGGCCTGGGCCTCGAAGGAGCCGATCCAGATCGGGAGGTAGCGGTCGGCCTCTTTCTCCTTGAGGATCACGAGGTGCTGCGCCGTCGGCATGTGGATGCGAATGCTGTCCACGGACACCTCGATGAGGTTCTTCATCCTCGGGTCATTCTAGCCTTCGGTCCTCCGCATCCCTTCTATTTGAACGCGCAGGCCCCGACCATGGTGACGCTCCGGCCGTACGTAACATTTGGACGTGGCGAAGGGTCGGCGCGGGCGCGTGATTTTGATCGACGCCCACAGCCTCATCTACCGGGCCTTTTTTGCCCTTCCGCCGATGAGCACCTCGGACGGCAGGGTGACCAACGCCGTGTACGGCTTCACCTCGATGCTGGCCATCGTCCTGGCTTCGCGGCCCGAGTTTGCCATCGCCGCCTTCGATCTCGGCAAGCCCACGTTCCGTTCCCAGGAGTACCAGGAGTACAAGGCCGGCCGGCGGGCCATGCCCGAGGACCTCAGGCCGCAGGTGGAGATGGTCCGGCAGGTCCTGGGGGCGTTCTCGATCCCGATCTACGGCGTCGAGGGGTTCGAGGCCGACGATGTCATCGGCACCCTGTCCCGGATCGCCGACGAGCGCGGCCACGCGGTCACGATCGTCTCCGGCGACCTCGACTGCCTGCAGCTGGTCACCGAGTCGGTGGAGGCGCTGGTCCCGAGGAGGGGCATCACCGACACCTTCGTCTACGGCCCCGACCAGGTGCGCCAGCGCTACGGCTTCGAGCCGCCGCAGCTCATCGACTTCAAGGCCCTGCGCGGCGACACCTCGGACAACATCCCGGGCGTCCCCGGCGTGGGAGACAAGACGGCGGCCAAGCTCGTCCAGGACTACGTGTCGGTCGAGGCGCTGCTGGACCGGGTCGACGAGCTCCCCGAAGGTCGGCTGAAGACCTCGCTGAAGTCCAACGCCGACAAGGTGCGGCTGGGCAAGCGCCTGGTCACGATCGTCCGCGACGTCCCGGTCGAGCTGGAGCTCGAGAAGGCTCGCTGGACGCGATACGACTACGACAAGGCGCGGCGGGTGTTCGACGAGCTCGAGTTCCGCCAGCTCCTGAGCCGCTTTCCTCCTCCGGACCAGGTGCCGGTCCAGCCGAGCCTCGCCTTCGAGCCGGCGCCGCGGCCGGCGGGCCTGCGCATCGTCGACGACCCCACCGAGGCGGCGAGCCTCCTCGAGCGGACAGGCGAGGACGTCGGCGTCTTCACGTTCACCGAAGGTACGGGGCGCGGCTGCCGGATTCTCGGGCTTGGTGTCTCGACCAACGGCAGCACCTTCTACGCCGCCCGGCCGGAGGCGATGGACGCGGTCGCGAGCACGCTCTCGGGCCGGCCGATCTCCGGCCACGACCCGAAGGAGACCGAGCTCGCCCTGCGCTCGCTTGGCGGGGGGAAGCGCGACTGGGCGTTCGGCACGTTCCTCGCGGCCTACCTTCTCGGCGCGGGCTCGCGCGACCCGCGCCTCGAAGACCTGGCGCGCGAGTTCCTCGGCATGGAGCTCGTCAGCCCGGAGCAGCTGCTCGGCACCGGCCGGGCCGCGCGCAAGCCTTCGGCGATCGCCGAGAACGACGCGGCGGAGTTCGCCGCGCGCCGCGCCGAGGCGATCATCAACCTGCGGCCGCGGCTCGAGGCCGAGATGCGCAACCTCGGCGTCGACTACCTCTTCCACGAGATCGAGCTGCCCCTCGCGAGCGTGCTCGCGGACATGGAGACCGAAGGGGTGGCTATCGACGTCCCATATCTCAAACAGATGCAGGAGGAGCTCGGCGCGCAGCTCACCGCCATCGAGACAGAGGTGGAGGAGGTCGCCGGCCAGAAGTTCAACCTCAACGCGCCGCAGCAGCTGGCCAAGGTGCTGTTCGAGGACCTTCGCCTGCCGGTCGGCAAGCGGACGAAGACCGGCTACTCGACCGACGCCGACACGCTGGAGACGCTGCGCGAGAAGCACCCGATCATCGGCCTGATCCTCGAGCACCGCCAGCTGTCGAAGCTGAAGTCGACTTACGTCGACGCGCTGCCGCAGCTCGTCGATCCGCTGAGCGGCCGTGTGCACACGTCGTTCGGCCAGGCAAGCACCGCGACCGGGCGTCTGTCGTCCTCGAATCCGAACCTGATGAACATCCCCATCCGCACCGAGCTCGGGCAGCGGATCAGGCGCGCGTTCAAAGCGGGGCGGCCGGACCACGTGATGGTCTCCGCCGACTATTCGCAGATCGAGCTGCGCATCGCCGCGCACCTGAGCGGCGACCCCAGGCTGCTCGAGGCCTTTGCCGCCGGCAAGGACATCCACACCGCGACCGCCGCCGCGGTCTTCAAGGTCCCCTTCGAGAGCGTGACGCCCGACCAGCGCCGGCTGGCGAAGGTCGCGAACTTCGGCTCCATCTACGGGCAGGGCGAGTACGGGTTGTCGCAGCAGCTCGGCATCACCGGCGACGTCGCACGCGAGTTCCTCGGCCAGTACTGGTCGACGTACGCGCACCTGCGCGAGTACCTGGACGGCGTGCGCCGCCAGGCGCGCGAAGAAGGTTTCGTCGTCAGCGCGACCGGCCGGCGCCGCGCCATCCCCGACCTGCGCTCGCCGAACTTCCAGCTGCGCGGCGCGGCGGAGCGGATGGCGATCAACTTCCCGATGCAGTCGCTCGCCGCGGACATCATCAAGATCGCCATGGTGCGGCTGCACCGCGAGATCGAGGCGGACGAGATCGAGGGCCGCATGCTGCTGCAGGTGCACGACGAGCTGCTGTTCGAGGTGCCGCGCAGCGAGCTCGACCAGTTCGCGGAGAAGGTGCCGCGCGTGATGACCGGCGCCTATGAGCTCGAGACCGGGATCGAGGTGGAGATGAAGGTCGGTCCGAACTGGGCCGACATGAAGAAGCTCGCGGTCGTTCGTGCCTGACCGCCTGACTTTCCGCGATAGTCCGGACTATCGACCCTGTGCCTGAGCTGCCAGAGGTAGAGACCATCGTTGCGGACCTTCGTCCGCACCTCGTAGGGCGCACGATCGTGCGCTGCGAGCTGAGCTTTCCAACGATCGTTCGCCACCCCGAGCCGGAGGAGTTCATCGACGCGGTGACGGGCATGAAGATCGAGTCGGTGCGGCGGCGGGGGAAATACATCCTCATCCACATTTCCTCAGACGTGGTCCTCGTGGTGCATCTCGGCATGACCGGCCAGCTGCGACTCGTCGCCGAGGTCGCGCCGCTCGCCAAGCACACGCACGCGATCTTCTTCCTCGACGACGGCCGGCAGCTGCGGTACCGAGACCCGCGCCGCTTCGGCCGTCTCCTCGTCGGCACCGAAGACGCGCTGCTGACGGCGAAGAAGATGCCGCGCCTCGGTCCCGAGCCCATCGATCCCGAGTACGAGGCCGAGGAGCTCTATCGCGAGCTGCGACGCCGGCGTGCGCCGCTCAAAGCGGTGTTGCTCGACCAGAAGGCGATCGCGGGCATCGGCAACATCTACGCCGACGAATCGCTGCACCGCGCGCGTCTGCGTCCCGCGCGGCTCGCCAACACTGTGAGCAAGCAGTCCGCGCGGCGGCTTCACGAAGCGCTGCGCGAGTCGCTCGTGCTCGCGATCGCGAACCGCGGCAGCTCCGTCGATTCCTACCGCGACGCGTGGGGTGAGGTCGGCGGGCAGCAGGAGCAGCTGCTGGTCTATGGACGCGCGGGCGAGCCGTGCTTCACGTGCGGCCGGCCGCTGAGCTCGGTGCGCATCGCCGGCCGCACCACCGTCTTCTGCCGCCGTTGCCAGCGCTAACACTAACTACCCGCCTGATCGGCATCGTCGTCCTCGGCGTCGTGTTCATCGCTCTGACCATCGCCGTCACCGCCGGGGCGGTCCAGGGTCTCGACCTCCAGGTTGCGCGGGCGATGCACGACGCGTGGCAGCCGTCGCTGCACGGTTTGTTCCAGGCCATCGCCGAGCTCGGTGGTCTCGAGCTGACGACGGTCCTCATGATCGGCCTGACCTATTACCTGTGGCGCAGCGGCTTCGGCTCCGACGCGCTGGTGTTCGCCGTCTTCATCGCCGCGCAAGCGTTCGAGCTCTTCTACAAGCTCAACCTGCAGCACCTGCAGCCGCCGCGCTCGCTATCGCAGGCGGACGGTCCGAGCATCACCGAGCCGTTCACGTCGACCACCGGCGTGGGCAACAGCTTCCCCAGCGGCCACGTTCTGCGCGCGGTCATCGTGTATGGCCTGATCGCGTTCGTGATCCGGCGGCTCTCGCCCTCGCCACGCATGCGGATGGCCGCGGCGATCGGCGCGATCGCGTTGATCGTGGTCGTGGCCTTCGACCGCCTGTACCTGGACGTGCACTGGGAATCGGACGTCGTCGGCGGGCTGATCCTGGGCGCCATCGCCTTGCTCGCGGGCACCGTCTGGCTGGACCGGCCGCGACGGGCTGGGACCTGAGAAGCCGACCGGATCTTCGGCGCCCATGCGACCCATCTGAGTTGTTGCCTCCTGCGCTCCTCGTCACCCCCGCGCAACCACGGCGCGGGGACCCCAGGCGGTGTGCGTTCGCTCTGGTGCTCGTCGGCGCCTAGCATCTGGGCCGCCTGGCTCGCCGAATCTCTCGGCCGGCTCTCATGCCCCAGCCCGAAGCCGGACAATAGCCGCGTGGGGGAAGGAGAGAAGGCGGTCCTGATCCTGGTCACGACGGGCGCCCGCGACGACGCGGAGCGGCTCGGGGAGGCCCTGGTGGTCGCGCACCTGGCCGCGTGCTGCTCGGTGGTTCCGACCGTCGCCTCGATCTACTACTGGAACGGCCAGCTGCGCCGCGAGCACGAGGCCCTGCTGCTGGTCAAGACCCTCGAATCCCGGGCGCAGGCGGTGCAGGAGTTCATCCTCGGCCAGCACGAATACGAGCTGCCCGAGATCCTTCAGGTCTCGATCGACGGCGGCTCGTCGAAATACATGAACTGGCTCGAGAAACAGGTAGCGAAACCCGGCCGCTGACCGTTAAGTAACTCGGTCGCGAACACTTAGACTGCGGGCAAAGGAGGGCTGGGGTGGCCACTGCCGTGACGGACCCGATCGAGCCGAGCGGCGCCAAGCGCCGCCGCCGGCGCGCGCGCCGCGAGGCCGAAGCCACCGCGCCCGTCGCCACAGTGGTGGCTCCGGAAGCCGTCAACGGGCACAACGGCGAGGCCCATCAGAACGGCGAGCCGGCGGTGTCGGTCGTCGAGTCGCCACCGGCGCCGCAGCCACCGGCGCCGGCCGAGGCCACGCCCGACCAGTTCCGCGACCTCCTCGGCCAGGCGGTGGGTCTCCGCCTCGACGCCGTGACGCGCGAGTTCGGCGGCCGCAACGAGACGCACGTCAACGCCCTGCAGAACGTGACCATCGACGTCGGCCCGGGCGAGTTCGTCGCCATCGTCGGGCCGTCGGGCTGCGGCAAGACCACCCTTCTCTCTTTGATGGGCGGGCTCGACCGCCCGACCACCGGCCATGTTTACGGCGCCGGGCTGCCGCTCGGCGAGCTGCGGGACCGCGACCTCTCCGACTACCGCCTGCAGCGCGTGAGCACGATCTTCCAGACCTTCAACCTCATCCCGTCGATGACGGTCGAGGACAACGTCGCCCTGCCGCTGACCCTGGCCGGCATCGAGATCGAGGAGCGACGCAAGCGCGCGCGGCACCTGCTCGACCTCGTCGGCCTCGCGGCCCGCGCCCGCACGCGCGCAGGCCGCCTGTCCGGCGGCGAGCAGCAGAAGGTCGCCGTCGCGCGCGCCCTCGCCAACCGCCCCGGCCTGATCCTTGCGGACGAGCCCACCGGCAGCCTCGACTCGACGGCCGGCGAAGGCGTGCTCAAGCTGCTCGAAGACCTCAACCGCCGCGGCGCGACCGTCGTGCTCGTGACCCACGACCCGGAGGTCGCCCGCCACGCGCGCCGGGTCGTCCGCATGATCGACGGCCGGGCGATCGAGCTTGACTCCGGGAAGCCGACAGTGCGCAGCCAGGAGCCGGTCGACCCCGCGCCGCGCATGCACTGGCGCGACACCCTCAAGCTCGGTCTCGGCAGCGCCGGACGGCGTCCGCTGCGCACGATCCTGACGACCACCGGCGTCGCCATCGGAATCGCCGCGCTGAGCCTGATCGTCGCCCTCGCCGGCGGCCTCCAGGACGCGTTGAACTCTCCCGCGCTCGTCACCAGCCAGGTCCACCAGGTCGCGGTCTATCCGGTGTCCGGCAGCTCCACGCCCGCCTTCAGCGAGGGCACGATGTCGACGCTCACGCAGCTGCCGCACGTCAAAGCGGCGTGGGGGCAGGTAGGGATGAACGGCACTTTCGCCAGCGGCACTCCGCCCCTCGGCGTGACCCCGCCGGCAGCGAATCCGACGGGCGCCCTCGTCTCGCTTCCTCTGCTCGCCGGCTCGAGCGCGCTGCCGGCCGTGAGCGCGGGACGCCTGCCGAGCTCTGAATCGTCATCGGAGATCCTGCTCACGGACAGCGAAGCGGTTGCCCTCGGCTACCGCTCGCCGGCCGGCGCCGTCGGCACGCAGGTGAAGTTCAGCGCGACGTCCGGCGGCCTCGTCCCCGCGCTAGTGCACAACCCGGTCTCCAGGCCCATCGTCCTCAACCTCGTCGTGGTGGGGATCGTCTCCAACAACTACGTGCCCGCCGGGGCGCCGGGCGCACTCGCCCCTTACGGCCTGATGCGCGCGTACTGGAACAACCTCGCGCTCGCGAACGGATGGAAGAGCGGCGAGTACTCGAGCATCACGCTGCTCGCCGACTCTGGCCTGAACGTCGAGGCTCTGCGCCAGCGCGTGCAGGACCTGGGCTTCCAGACCCAGACCTTCGGCGACCAGTTCCGCAACTTCGAGGACCTGCTCGGCAAGCTGCGCGTAGCGCTGCTCGGGCTCGCGATCGTGGCGCTGTTGCTCGCGTGTCTCGGGATCGCGAACACGATGTACACCGCGGTGCTCGAGCGGACGAAGGAGATCGGCGTGTTGAAGGCGCTGGGTTCTCGCTCGCGCGACGTCATGCTGCTGTTCCTCGCGGAGGCCCTCGGCATCGGGCTTGCGGGCGGCCTCGTGGGCGCGCTGGTGGCGGTCGGGCTCAGCCGCCTCGGCAACGAAGCGGTCGACCGCCTGACGCAATCGGTCACGTCCAGCAGCTTCGGGGTGTTCCGCATCGACGTGCCGGTCGTGCTGATCGCGGTCGTGCTCGCGGCGGTGCTGAGCATGGTCAGCGGTCTGCTGCCGGCGCTGCGCGGAGCCCGCCAGGACCCAACCCGCGCGCTTCGCTATGAATAGGTAGAGCGTGCGCGCGTCTACATATCCATTGCTCGACGCCGACGAGGCCGCGGCGCTCGTCCTCGAGAGGACGCCGGTGCTGGGCGTCGAGCGCGTCGCACTGGCGGACGCGACCGGCCGCGTGCTCGCCGAGGACCTCGTCGGCGAAGCGCCGCTGCCGCCCTTTCCCTCGAGCGCCGTCGACGGCTACGCCGTGCGCGCCGAGGATGCGGGCAAGACGCTCCGGGTGCTCGGCGAGTCGGCCGCGGGGCGACCCTTCGAAGGGAACGTGGCGCCTGGCACGGCGGCGCGAATCCTCACGGGCGGTGTCGTGCCCGACGGAGCGGACACGGTCGTCATGGTCGAGGACGTGACGGTCGCGGGCGAGCAGGTCACGGTCCCGCGTCAGCTGCGCGCGGGCACCAACTTTCACCAGGTCGGCGCCGACCTGCGTCCGGGCGACCTGATCCTGCTCGCCGGCACGCAGCTCGGCCCGGCGGAGATCGGAATCGCGGCCGCGACCGGCCGGGCCCTCCTGCCGGTGCACCGCCGGCCACGCGTGGCGCTGATGTCGACGGGCGACGAGCTCGTCGAGGTGGGCAAGACGCCGGGCCGCGGTCAGATCCCTGACTCCAACCGCTGGGCCTTGCTCGCCGCGCTGCGGGAGGCGGGAGCGGAGGTCGAGGTGTTGGGCATTGCGCCCGACGAGGCCGCGCCTCTGCGCCGTTTCGTGACGAGCGCTCTCACGCACGCGGACGCGATGGTGACCTCGGGTGGCGTCTCTGTCGGCACGCACGACCTGGTCAAGCCGCTGCTGGAGACGCTTGGCACGGTGCACGTCGGCCGCGTCAAGCTCAAGCCTGGCAAGCCGTTCACGTTTGCCACGCTCGAGGGCGGCAAGGTGGCTTTCGGCCTTCCCGGGTTTCCGGTCTCGTCCCTGGTGACCTTCGAAGTCTTCGTCCGGCCGGCGCTGAGAAAGATGCAGGGCTTCGCGCAGCTCCAGCGCCCGCTGCTGCCGGTCCGCCTCGGCTACGACGCCAGATCAACCGCCGAGCGCACGGAATACCAGAGGGTCACGCTGCGCCGCGAGGGGCGAGAGCTGGTCGCCGAAACGACCGGCTCTCAGTCGTCCTCACGGTTGATGTCGCTGGCCGGCGCCCACGCGCTCGTGCGCGTGCCTGCCGGTGACCAGGGCATCAGCAAGGGATCGGTCGTCGAGGCGATGATCCTGGCTCTACCCTAGCCTTCGCTTCGGATCGCTCTGCTCTCCGAGCCGACGCGCCTCGTCCTCGAGCTCGGTTCGGGCCGACGCCTTGAGCTTGCCCCATCGCTGCCTGGCGCGGCCCTTGATCATGCCCATGCGATCGCCGGCCAGCCTGGCCTTCAGCTCCTCGGCCCTGCCCCTTGTCACGTCGTTGAGCGGATTTCTCCAGGTGAGTCTCCTCATGTCCAGTAGAACGCGGGATGAAAGCCATCGAGACCGATTCCGAACGTTTGTGCGCCTTAGAATTGAGTCTCCCAAACCCCATGCCCAACACCTTCCGTGTCGACGCACCCTTCAAGCCCGCCGGCGACCAGCCCCAGGCCATCGCCCAGCTGGTCGAGGGCGTGCAGTCAGGCCTGACCCAGCAGGTCCTCGCCGGCGTGACCGGCAGCGGCAAGACGAACGTGATGGCCTGGGTCGTCGAGCAGCTGCAGCGCCCCGTCCTGGTGCTCAGCCCCAACAAGACGCTGGCGGCGCAGCTGTGCGCAGAGTTTCGGCGACTGCTGCCCGGCAACGCCGTCGAGTACTTCGTCAGCTACTACGACTACTACCAGCCCGAGGCCTACATCGCCCGCACCGACACGTACATCGAGAAGGACTCGAGCCGCAACGACGACATCGACCGCATGCGTCACTCCACCACGCAGTCACTGCTCACGCGGCGCGACGTCCTCGTGGTCGCAAGCGTCAGCTGCATCTACGGCATCGGCTCGGTCGAGAACTACATGGGCGAGTCGCTGCACGTCGAGAAAGGCCAGTCGATCCGGCGCGAGGTCTTCCTCCGCAAGCTCACCGAGATGCTGTACGAGCGCAACGACTACGACCTCGCCCGCCTCCGCTTTCGCGTCCGCGGCGACGTGGTTGACCTCGTGCCCGCGAACGAGGAGAAGGTGTACCGAGTCGAGTTCTTCGGCGACGAGGTCGAGCGCATCCAGGAGCTGGACGCGATCACCGGCGAGATCCTCGGCGCGCGCAGCGAGTTCACGGTGTTTCCAGCGTCGCACTACGTCACGCCGGCGGACAAGCTGCGGCTGGCGATGGCCGACATCGAGGCCGAGCTGGAGGAGAGGTGCAAGTGGTTCGAGGACCACGGCCGGCTGCTCGAGGCGCAGCGGCTGCGCCAGCGCACGAACTTCGACCTCGAGATGATGCGCGAGACGGGGACGTGCGCGGGCATCGAGAACTACTCGCTCCACCTGACGCGGCGCAAGCCGGGCGAGGCGCCATACACGCTGATGGACTTCCTGCCCGACGACACGGTGATCTTCGTCGACGAGTCGCACGTGGCGGTGCCGCAGATCGGCGGCATGCTGGGTGGTGACCGCTCGCGCAAGGCGGCGCTGGTCGAGTACGGCTTCCGCCTGCCGAGCGCGTTCGACAACCGGCCGCTGAGCTTCGAGGAGTGGGAGGAGCGCGCGAACAAGGTCGTCTACGTCTCGGCGACGCCGGGGCCCTACGAGATGCGGCGCTCGCAGCGCACCGCCGAGATGGTGGTGCGTCCGACCGGGCTCGTCGACCCGACAGTCGAGGTGCGCCCGACCGAGGGCCAGATCGACGACCTGCTGGCCGAGGTCAAGAAGCGGACCGAGATGGGGCAGAGGTCGCTGGTGACCACGCTGACCAAGCGGTTCGCCGAGGACCTCGCGGACTACCTGCGCGAGTACGGCGTCAAGGTCCGCTACCTGCACTCGGAGCTCGACGCGATGCAGCGCATCGAGGTGCTGACCGCGCTGCGCACGGGCGAGGTCGACGTCGTGGTCGGCATCAACCTGCTGCGCGAGGGACTGGACCTGCCCGAAGTCGCGTTCATCGGCATCCTGGACGCGGACAAGGAAGGCTACCTGCGCGCTTATCGGTCGTTCATCCAGATCATCGGCCGCGCGGCGCGCAACGTCGAGGGTCACGTCGTGATGTACGCCGACTCGATCACCGACTCCATGCGCCAGGCGCTGGACGAGACCGAGCGGCGGCGCAACCGGCAGATCGCCTACAACGCCGAGCACGGCATCACGCCGGAGACGGTGAAGAAGGCGATCTACGCGCTGGAGATCAACGAGGACGCGGCTCGCGTGCGCGACAGGATCATCCTGCTGCGGCGCCGGCTGTCAGGCGAGCTCGAGACCAAGGAGGACGACGCGGACGTGGCGATGGCGATCGCCGCCGCACCCAAGCAGAAGACCCAGGTCCGCAACTGGAGACGAACGCGACGCGGGCCCTAGCCTGCGGCTCCGACGATGCTCTTCATCAGTCCGAGCACACGCTTGCGCGACCCCCTCATCACCGGGAGGTTGGCGAGGCTCAGAAGCTTGACGATGAGCTCGGTCGTCTCGTCTATCACCTCGAGCGTGCGCAGCCGGCCGGGCGATCGGTCGAAGATCCAGAAATAGAGAATCGCCATCTGGTAGAGCCACAGAGTGAGCGGCAGCATCTCGGCGACGTCGGCCGGGACTCGAGCGTCAGAACCTTTGACGACCTCGGCGTAGAGGGCGACGACCTCTTCGCGGAGCGGCTGCGCGGCGCCGCCAAACGGATTGAGCGGGCTCGACGGGTTGGCGACGGTGCTGAAGATCGACCCTGCCACGGCGTGGAAGGGCTCGCAGGTGATGACGACAGCGCGGACGGTCCCGCGCAGGCGGGTGGTGAGGTCCTTCTCGCGCGCGAGCAGCGGGGCGATGGCCGCGACGTGCAGCTCGTGGGTGTGGCGGTAGAACTCGAGGACGAGGTGCTCCTTGGACGGGAAGTAGTGGTAGGAGCTGCCCAGCGACACGCCGGCGCGCCCGGCGATGCCGCGCATCGTGGTCGCCTCGTAGCCGCGCTCCTGGAAGAGGTCGAGGGCGGCGCTCAGGATGGCCGCCCTCGAGGTTTCGCCGCGCCGGGTTTTGGGGGAGGCGATGGCCAAGGTGGTGACCTAGGCGCTTGGCGCGGGTTGGTAGGGGTTGTAGTTGATCGGCGGGGCCGGCTTGGTCCGACCCGACCGGCGGATGACGTAGAGAACGAACATGTTGAAGAAGTGCATGAAGCCGAGGACGAGGGCCACGCCGCCCACGCGGGTGACGGTCTCCTGGATCATGTCGGCGACCGAGCCGGGCGCGCCGCCGGCGTTGATCAGAAGAGCCGCCGCGCCGAAGTTGATCAGGTAGAAGCCCACGACGAGGAGGCGGTTCACCGAGTCGGCGAGGCCCTCCTCCTTGAATACGGACATGAGCCAGGCCCGGCCGTTGCGGAACAGGGTTCTGCTCACCCACACGGTCAGGAACGCACTGGCCCCGATGTAGATGAAGTAGTCGGTCAGACGGAGAACGTCCATTGTTATCACCCCAGTTCAGAGATGGATTTGAACATGTTCAACTCTGATCGTAGATGAATCTTGCGCCCAGGTCAAGGAAAAACGAACGTGTTCAAAACTGGGGCAGGGCCAGGGCGTTGCTGGCCGCCGCGCCCGCAGGCTGGATGGAGACGCTCGGCGCACGCATCACCGAGGCGGAACCCGGGCGGGTGGTGCTCGAGCTGGTCGCCGGGCCCCAGCACCGGCACGGCGGCGGCGTCGTCCAGGGCGGCGTCATCACCCAGATCGCCGACGCTGCCATGGGGATGTCGCTGGCGACGCTCCAGGAAGACGGGATCTGGAACACGACGGTCGAGCTCAAGATCAACTTCGTCCGGCCGGCGATCGAGGGCAGGCTGCGCGCCATCGGCCGGGTGATCGAGATGCGCCAGACCCTGCTGTTCGGCGAGGCCGACGTGCTCGACGACAGCGACCGCCTGGTCGCGCGCGCGTCTTCTACATGTATGCCGGTCCCGGAGGGCCAGGGCCGTGAGTAAGGCGGTCGTGTCGCGTGCGTGGGCATGGCTCGGCATCGCCGACGTCTCCGCGGAGGACGGCGTCGCGGTCGTCGAGATGACGCCAAGCGAGGACATGGCCAACTCGATGGGATTCGTCCACGGTGGGATGATCAGCGCGCTCGCCGATTCGGCCATGGGCCGCTCCTTGCGTACCATCAAGCCGGACGTCGTGCGCTCCATGAGCCCGGGCGGGCGCCTCGTCGCCACCGCCAGCGGAACGTTTGCGATCACACGAGAGAAGGGGATAACCGAAGGTTCTGATGCCGACTGACCAGATCACGATCCGCGGAGCGCGCGAGCACAACCTCAAGAACGTCACCCTCTCGATCCCGCGCGACAAGCTGGTCGTCTTCACCGGCCTGTCCGGGTCCGGGAAGTCTTCGCTTGCCTTCGACACCATCTACGCGGAGGGGCAGCGCCGCTACGTCGAGTCGCTGTCGGCGTACGCGCGCCAGTTCCTCGGCCAGATGGAGAAGCCCGACGTGGACATCATCGAGGGCCTCTCGCCGGCGATCTCCATCGACCAGAAGGGGACGTCGAAGAACCCCCGGTCGACCGTGGGCACGGTGACGGAGGTCTACGACTACCTTCGCCTGCTGTACGCGCGGGTCGGGCATCCGCACTGCCCGGTTTGCGGCCGCGAGGTGCGGCGGCAGACGGTCGAGCAGATGGCCGACCACGTGGAGAAGCTGCCGAAGGGGACGCGGATCATGGTCCTGGGCCCGGTGGTGAAGGGGCGCAAGGGCGAGTACCGCTCGCTCATCGACGACGTCCGCAAGTCGGGTTTCGTGCGCGTGCGCGTGGACGGGAGCCTCTACGAGATCGGCGAGCCGATCCCGATGGACAAGAACAAGAAGCACGACGTGCAGGTCGTCGTCGACCGCATCGTGGTCGGCCCCGAGCAGCGCACTCGGCTGGTCGACTCGATCGAGACGGCGGCGAGGCTGGGCGGAGGGTCGGTGATCATCGCGCCACATGGGGGTGCGCCGGAAGAAGGGCTCCGCCCGACCGGCGCAAAGGGGGGACGTCCCCCCCGATCAATCGACGCGGAGTTCGAAGAGATCAACATGTCGCAGGACTACGCGTGCCCCTACGACGGCACCAACGTGCCGGAGCCGGAGCCTCGCAACTTCTCGTTCAACAACCCGCACGGAGCGTGTCCGGTGTGCACCGGCCTGGGCTCGCAGCTCGTGGTCGACGCCGACCTCGTCGTCCCCGACCCGTCGCTTTCGCTGCGCGAGGGCGCGATCGCGGCGTGGAGCCGCTCGCAGTTCTTCTACCCCGAGTTGCTCGAGTCCGTGAGCAAGTACTTCGGCATCGACATGGACAGGCCGTGGTCGAAGCTCACAAAGCAGCAGCAGAACCTGCTGCTCAACGGCACGGGCGAGAAGAAGATCCGCTTCGGCTACAAGAACCAGTACGGCCACTCGCGGTGGTACGAGGCGCCTTTCGAGGGGGTTGTCGCGAACCTGCAGCGGCGGTACGAGGAGACGCAGTCGGAGTACCTGAAGGCCGAGCTCGAGCGCTACATGTCGGACAAGCCGTGCCCGGCGTGCAAGGGCAGCCGGCTCAAGCCCGAGTCCCTGGCGGTGACGGTGAGCGGGCACAACATCGCGGACGTCTGCCGCCTCGCGGTGAGCAGGGCGATCGAGTTCCTGGACAAGCTCGACATGACCGAGCGCGAGCAGCTGATCGCGCGCGGCATCCTCAAAGAGATCCGCGAGCGCCTGCAGTTCATGATCGACGTCGGCCTCGACTACCTGACCATCGAGCGCGGGGCCAACTCGCTGAGCGGCGGTGAGTCGCAGCGCATCCGGCTCGCGACTCAGATCGGCTCCAAGCTGATGGGCGTCCTCTACATCCTGGACGAGCCGTCGATCGGCCTGCACCAGCGCGACAACCGGCGCCTGATCAACACGCTGGTCGGCCTGCGCGACCTCGGCAACACGCTGATCGTGGTCGAGCACGATGAGGAGACGATCCGCTCCGCGGACTACATGGTCGACATCGGCCCGGCCGCGGGCGAGCATGGCGGAGAGATCGTGGCCGCGGGCCCTGTCGAGAAGGTCCTGCGCGACCCGCACTCGATCACCGCGGCGTACCTGCGCGGGGACCGCATGATCCCGGTGCCGGAGCGGCGGCGAAAGGGGAACGGCAAACGCCTGGCGATCCGGGGGGCGCAGGCGAACAACCTGAAGAGCATCGACGTCGAGATGCCGCTCGGAACGTTCGTGGCGGTCTCGGGCGTGAGCGGCTCGGGCAAGTCGTCGCTGATCACCGACATCCTGAGCCGCAAGGTCGCGCAGCATTTCTACCGCGCCAAGGAGCGGCCAGGGCCGCACAAGGCGGTCGAAGGCCTCGAGCACCTGGACAAGGCCATCGACATCGACCAGTCGCCCATCGGCCGGACGCCGCGCAGCAACCCGGCGACGTACACGGGCATGTTCACGCACATCCGTGACCTGTACGCGAGCCTGCCTGAGGCGAAGATGCGCGGCTACAAGGCCGGCAGGTTCAGCTTCAACGTCAAGGGCGGGCGCTGTGAGGCCTGCCAGGGCGACGGCATCATCCAGATCGAGATGCAGTTCCTGCCCGACGTGTACGTGCCGTGCGAGGTCTGCCATGGCACGCGCTACTCGCGCGAGGTCCAGGAGGTGAAGTTCCGCGGCCACTCGATCTCCGACGTTCTCGAGATGACGGTCGACGAGGCGCTCGAGGTTTTCGAGAACGTGCCGGCGATCAAGACCAAGCTGCGGACGCTGCACGACGTCGGCCTCGGGTACATCCGGCTCGGCCAGCCCGCGACGCAGCTGTCTGGCGGCGAGGCGCAGAGGGTGAAGCTCTCGTCCGAGCTGTCGCGCCGCGACACGGGCCGCACGCTCTATCTCCTCGACGAGCCGACGACCGGTCTGCACTACGTCGACGTGGAGAGGCTGCTCGCGGTGCTTCACCGCCTCGTCGACCACGGCAACACGGTGGTCGTGATCGAGCACAACCTTGACGTGCTGAAGACGGCGGACTGGCTGATCGACCTCGGGCCCGAGGGTGGGGAGAAGGGCGGCTACGTGATCGCCGAAGGCACGCCCGAGCAGCTAGCGGCGAACCGCGAATCGGCGACCGGCCAGTACTTGCGGGCGCCGCTGGAGCGTGCGCGCAAGAAGTCGCCGTCCGCCAACGGCGCCGGCCGTTCCCGGCGTTCGCGCGTCGCCGTCGGCTGATTCAGACGACGACCGAAACGCGCGAGAGGATACCCACGGGATACGGCGCGCTCCTGCGCGTCCCCCGGTTTGCGCACCTCTACGGCAGCCTGCTGCTCGGCCGGATCAGCGGAGCGATGCTGCTGATCGCGCTCGTCCTGTTCGTGCTCGCGCGCTACCACTCGCCGCAGCTGGCCGGCTTCACCGCGTTCCTCGCCATCACTCCCGGCCTGCTGATCTCGCCGGTCGCGGGCGCGCTCCTCGACAGGTTTGGCCGCGCTCGGCTGGTGACGATCGACTACCTGATCGCCGCCCTCACGGGGCTCCTGCTGTCCGGGCTTTCGTGGCTCCACTCGCTGCCGCCCGCGCTGCTGCTGGCCGTCGTCTTCGCCTCATCGCTCACCAGCCCGCTGAGCAACAGCGGGGCGCGAACCCTGTTTCCCGTCCTTGCTCCGAAGCACCTCTGGGAGCGCGCAAACGCGCTCGACAGCAGCGGGCACGTCATCGCATCGCTGCTCGGGGCGCCCATCGCCGGCGTGCTGGTCGGCCTCCTGGGACCCGAGTGGGCCATCGCCATCACGTCGATCGGCTTCTCCGCGGCGGCCGTGATGATGAGCCGGGTCCACGATCCGATCGCGGGGGATCTGACGCGGCCGTCGATCTTCATCGATGCGTGGCACGGCTTGCGCTACGTGCTGGGCAACGCGACGCTGCGGGGCCTGGCGCTGACCCTGAGCACGTTCAACGTGAGCTGGGGCGTTCTCAACATCGCCATTCCGGTGCTGGTGCTCGGCAGGCTGCACCAGGGCCCGGCCGCGGTGGGAATCCTGTGGGGCGCCATGGGGGCGTCCGGGCTGATCTCGGCTCTCGTCGTGGGTCGCATCGACAGCCGCGGCCGCGAGCGTCAGCTGATCCTGGTCGCCATCGTGATCAGCTTTGCCGCGATGGCGGTTCTGCCTTTCGCAACCTCGATCATGGTCGTCCTGCTCGTGATGATCGTCGCCGGGCTGGCGAACGGGCCGTTCGATATCGGCCTGTTCACGCTGCGCCAGCGGCGCACCGACCGCGCGTGGTTCGGGCGCGCCTTCGCGATCTCGATGTCGGTGAACTGGATCGGCACCCCGATCGGCTCGGCGCTTGCCGGTCCTGTGATCGCCTGGTCGCTCGACTACGCGCTCTGGTTTGCTGTTTTCATGGCCGCGGTGGCAGCGGTCTTTCCGATCGTCACAATTCCGGCCAGGGACGAATGAGCGACCTGGTCAACGCGCTGTTCCCCGTGGTCCTCGTCGGTGGGTTGGCGGCCCTGGCGATCGGGGCATACGTCATCGGACAGCGCCGCGAGCAGCAGCGGGACCTCGAGTACGCCGCCTACGCCCAGGCCCACAACTTTCAGTACCTGCCTTCACGCGCCGGCGCCCAGGACGTCTACGCCGGCATCGTCCCCTTCTTTCACCAGGGCTCCTTCCGCAAGTGGCGCCACGAGATCTCGGGCTCGATGGGCGCCCATCAGTTCGCCGCGTTCGAGTACCTGTACACGGTGAGCACCGGCCGCAGCAGCTACACGTACCGCGAGGCGATCATCAAGTGGGAGAACGCGGACACGAACCTCGCGAAGTTCCTCGCGGCGCCAGAGACCTTCATCAGCCGCATCGGCCAATCGGTGTTCGGCGCGCAGGACGTCGACTTTCCGAAGGACCCGGCGTTCTCGTCGGCTTACGTCCTGAAAGGCGACCCGGCTTCCGTGACCGGGCTGTTCACGCCCGCGCTGCGCGGATACCTGACCGCGAACCCCGGACAGCACGTGGCCGGCGCCGGCCACGTCCTCTTCTGGTGGCGCGCCAACCAGGCGCTGCCGCCGGCCGCGTACCTCGACCCGTTCCTTTCGGCCGGGGCCGAGATCGGGCGCTTGTTCCTGGGCTAGCCGGCTAGCGGAGGATCAGGCCGCTGTCGATCAGGGCGACGATCCCGCCGATGATGTTCACCACGAGCCCGATCACCCCTCCGATGATGCGTCCGCGCTGCATGGCCCGGAGGGCGCTGATGATGCCCGCGATCGGGAGGATCGGGAAGTAGTAGTTCGAGACGAACGGGACGACGATCGACACGAGGCCGAAGCCGATCGACCAGGCGGCCGGACCGCCGAGCTGGTAGAGGATCGCACTCGCGCCACCGGCCGCTACTGCGCCTGGCGAGACCTGCTGCTGCTGCTGCCACGGCTGCTGGTACGCCTGCTGCTGGTACGGCTGGGAGTAGTCGGGGGCCGTGGGGCCCTGGTAGTTGGGCGGGAGTCCGTATCCCGGCTGCCCCGGCGGTGGGGGAGCGCTGGGAGGAGGGGGCGGAGGGGGCGAGTAGGACGGTGGGTTGTCTGACATGCCGGGCATAGTAAAGCCCGCCGCCTCGATTTGAGTTTGGGTTCTAAAGTTCGGGCGATGGTCCGATTCGTCACCGGCGGCACGGGTTTCATCGGCCGCCACCTGCTCCGCGAGCTGGCTAGGCGCGAGGGCACGACCTTCGTCCTGGTCCGGCCGAGCTCGCGGGAGCGGCTGGAAGCCTTCATCGAGTCGATCGGGGCACGCGACAGGCTGGCGCCCGTCGCAGGCGACATCACCGAAACGAGCCTGGGCCTGGGGCCGGCCGACCAAGAGCGGCTGCGCGGAGCTGACTTCTTCCACCTCGCCGCCGTCTACGACCTCGAGGCGCCCGCCGAGGCCAACCAGAGCGCGAACGTCGACGGCACCAGGCACGTGGTCGAGCTGGCCCAGGGCCTGGGCGCTCGCATCCACCACATGAGCTCGATCGCTGTCGCCGGCGCGCGATGGAAGGGCAAGTTCACAGAGGAGATGTTCGACGAGGGCCAGGTCCTCGATCACCCCTACTACCGGACCAAGTTCGACGCCGAGAAGCTGGTCCGCGAATCGGGACTGCGGTTCCGGATCTACCGGCCCGGGCTGGTCATCGGGTCGTCGGAGACCGGCGTCGCCGACCGCATCGACGGCCCTTACTACGCGTTCAAGCTGATCCAACGCCTGCGCAACGCCATCCCGTCGTGGGTGCCGCTGGTCGGGTTCGAGGGCGGCGAGCTGAACGTGGTGCCGGTCGACTTCGTCGCCCGGGCGTTCGATGCCATCGCGCATCGCGACGGCCTCGACGGCATGACGTTCCACCTCACTGACCCGAACGTGCGCAGCCTCGGCGACGTCACCAACGAGCTCTGCCGCGCGGCCCACGCGCCGCAGTTCACCCTCCGCATCGACAGCCGCGCGGCCGCAATGCTGCCGCAGGAGGCGAGGGCGATGCTCGAGCACTGGAAGGTCGCGCAGACCCTGAAGCGCCGGTTGCTCGAGGGCGTACGCATCCCCGAGGAGGCGCTGCGCTTCGCCGCGAGCCGCGCTCGTTTCACGAGCGACAAGGCCGTGGCCGCGCTCGAGGGCAGCCGAATTCACTGCCCGCCGCTGCACACCTACGCGTGGAAGATCTGGGACCACTGGGAGCGGCACATGGACCCGGAGGTCCCGACGGAGCGCAACCTGCGCCGCGCGCTGCAGGACCGCGTCGTCGTAGTGACAGGCGCATCCAGCGGAATCGGCCGCGCCACCGCGCTG
>WNGH01001098.1_pt1 | contig 24712 bp, 18 predicted proteins | sample 5400631 | NCBI WGS metagenome assembly WNGH01 (sample SAMN13153373, study PRJNA577476) | soil metagenome | isolation source: 115 cm soil or saprolite under Garry oak tree replicate 1 | place: USA:California | collected 2016-06-15
GCATTCCCGCAGATATCGGCTTTGACGTGTTGCCCAAGCTCGTTGGAAGAATGGCGGCATACCCTGTTTCCGACTATCTGGTGGATATAGGAACCCCGGCCAGCTACCAATACGCGCAAGGGACCTGGCCTGGCTTCGCTGTCCTAGCGTCGTAAGACCTTCCGCATGCTCAAGAGCCTCATCTTTGACCTGGATGGCGTGATAGTAGACAGCCATCGGGCGCATATGCGCGCCTGGAACAAATTTCTTCTATCGGTTGGAAAGTCGGTAACGGAGGCGGAGCTTGAATTTGTTGGTGACGGTAGAAAGAAAGAAGACATCTTGCGCCATTTTCTTGGAGACCTCGATGTACGTGAAATTCACGCTCATAGCCACAAGAAGGATCTGTTCTTCAACGAAGAAGTGAAGGGCGTAAGGACAGTCGCTGGTATCGGGGAGCTGCTGAACGAACTCAACTGCGCTGGTCTCCCCGCTGCCGTGGCATCGTCTGGCGGCAGCGAAAGAGTTCATTACATTCTCGATCTCGTAGGGCTTCGCCAGTATTTCGCGACAGTGGTGACGGGAGATGAGGTTGCCAAGGGTAAGCCCGACCCAGCCATTTTCTGCAAAGCGGCTGAAAGGTTGCGGGTCGCACCAAGGGATTCGCTCGCGTTCGAGGATTCTGTTTCAGGAGTTCTAGCGGCAAGGGCAGCAGGCATGAAGTGTTTGGGAATTGCGACACCACAGCGCGCACAGAGTCTGGTCAGAGCCGGCGCGCAGGATGTGCTAATCGATTTTGTCGGCACGTCAGTGAATCAGATTCGCCAATCTTTCCTTCGTGCTGAGCGGAGACTAGCTGAGGTATGTCAAACATGAAGAACGATGGATCTCGTATTCCGAGCCTGGAGACCTTCTCCACGTGCCCTCAGGTTAGTGCTGCACCTAGAGAGGGTTACCTGCAGAACGTTGTGGATGTCGCTAAATGGAGTGAGGAGCATGGTTGCCGGGGGATTCTCGTCTATACGGACAATTCCCAGGCCGATCCTTGGCTGATCGCGCAAATCATCATCCAGAACACAAACCGGCTCGCACCCTTGGTCGCTATTCAGCCAGCCTATATGCATCCTTACTCTGTCGCCAAAATGATCACCACGCTTGGTCACCTTTATGGAAGGCGAATCTACCTGAACATGGTCGCGGGCGGTTTCAAGAACGACTTGGCGGCGCTGAACGACACAACGCCTCACGATAAGAGATACCAGCGACTGACCGAATACACGCACATCATTAAGCAGTTGCTGGATGGCCAGGGTCCCGTCAGTTTTTCTGGAGAGTTCTACGAAATCAACAATCTGCGACTGACGCCACCGCTGCCGCCCGAGCTCTTTCCTGGAATCTTCGTCTCCGGGTCATCGGATGCTGGATTGGCTATGGCTCAGGCGATTCGGGCGACGGCCATCAAATATCCGAAACCCGCCGGCGAATGCAGTCAAGAGCCGCCGGATGCAGGACTCGCTTCCGGCATTCGTGTCGGGATCATCGCCCGGCCGGACGAAGCGGAAGCGTGGCTGGTCGCTCATGAGCGATTCCCCGAGGATCGTAGGGGTCAACTCACGCATCAGCTGGCCATGACGGCGTCGGATTCCTCCTGGCACCATCAGCTGTCCGAAATGGCAAAGGAAACGAAGTCGAATCACAGTCCATACTGGCTGGTGCCGTTCGAAAATTACAAGACCTTCTGTCCATATCTGGTCGGAAGCTATGACACTGTCGCAGAGGAAATCGCGCGTTACGTCGCGGTCGGTTTTCGGACGTTTATCTTGGACATCCCGCCCGATCAAGAAGAACTGCGGCACACAGGAATCGTCTTTCAGCAGGCATGCCAGACAGGACACCCAATTGAATCGGCAGCCATGCCAAGCAGCTTGTTCGATCGAGCAGAAGTCGTGGTCAGCCGTTCCGGCTGGGAGTGATATCCGTTTCTGCCCCTTTCAATAGGAAACAGATGCAATCGACTGAACCCCTAGTGGCGACCGTCCCTCCTGTGCAGCACGGTGAACAGTTTGTGCGAAGGACAGACAGCCAGCGGCGTTCGACTCGACCCGTTTTAGCTGTCGCCACACGCACGAAGCACAGAGGCTTGATTCAAGGCTTCTTGGAATCCGCTGAGCGGTTCGCGTCTCGCGACGCGCTGGTTGTAGATAACACGAGCTTAACCTATCGCGAGCTTCGAGACCGCGCCGCCGCCATCGCCAAGACGATCCTCGACCAGGAACCAGACTTGTTACCTCTCGCTGCAATGTTCGCCTCCCGGAGCGCGACGGCATACGCCAGCGTGCTAGGTATCCTCGGAGCCGGGAAGGGCTATGTGCCACTCAATCCCAAGTTCCCTGTCGACCGCACACGGAAAATGCTTCTGCTTTCCGGATGCCGAGTGTTGGTAGTGGGTGGGGAAGCCCTGGGGCATTTGCCCAGGCTTCTGCCAGAAATCGACTGCTCCTTGACCGTGATCCTGCCCGACTGCGGCGACGCTGCGGAGCTCCGCGCCGCGTTCCCCCGGCACCGGTTTGTTTCTTCAGGGCAGATGTCGCAGGGCGAGGGTCTTGCCCTCGACACCGAAGTGGATTCCTCGGCCATCGCTTATCTGCTGTTCACTTCAGGGAGCACAGGCGAACCTAAGGGTGTTCCCATCCACCACTCCAACGTGCGGTCCTACATCGAATACATCAAAGACCGTTACGAAATAAACGAGCAGGACCGCATCTCCCAGCAGTTCGATCTGACATTTGATTTGAGCGTGCACGATATGTTCGTGTGCTGGGAGCGGGGAGCCTGCCTGTTCTGCGTGCCCGAGAAATCTGTGATGCTGCCAGCCAAGTTCATTCGAGATCGCGGACTGACGATGTGGTTTTCCGTTCCTTCCGTGGCGGCCCTCATCTCCAAGATGCACCTCTTACAACCAGGATGTTTTCCAAGCCTGCGGTACAGTCTCTTTTGCGGCGAACCCCTGCCGGCTATCCACGCGCAACACTGGCAGGAAGCGGCTCCCAATTCTATTGTGGAGAACCTCTACGGGCCAACGGAGACCACGATTGCCATTTCACATTACCGCTGGGATCCAGTGAAGTCTCCGCGGGAGTGTTTGAACGGAATTGTCCCGATCGGGCGGGTCTTCGCAGGTCAGCAGGCTTGCATCGTCGATTACGAGCGAAACCAGGTTTCCGAAACCGGCGAGCTGTTCCTAGCGGGATCGCAAGTAACCGACGGTTATTGGAACAACCCCGAGAACACTCGTCGTCAGTTCGTTCGTTTCCCAGAAACCGGCGAGACTTCTTGGTACCGCACGGGGGACCTGGTCAGGCGGGGAAAAAACGGCTGGTTGTATTATCTCGGGAGAATCGACCAGCAAGTCAAGATTCGTGGTTACCGGGTGGAGCTGCAAGAAATCGAGACCGTTCTTCGCAAGGCTAGCGGAGCCGAACAAGTGGTCGTGGTTCCTTGGCCTGTCGCCCTCGGCAGCGCGGACGGCATGGTTGCCTTCGTATCCGGCGTCGCCAACACAATGGATGACCAGCACATCCTGAATCACTGCCGGGAGACACTCCCGGGTTACATGGTGCCGCGAAGCATCTACCGGGTGGATGAGATGCCGCTGAACGACAACGGAAAAATCGACCGGAAAAAACTTATGGAACTGCTGGGGGATGCATGACGATGGCCATGTCAGAAGCGCACCTCGTCGATCTAGTGATCAACTGGGTTCGGAGCAATCATCGTCCAGGAAATTCACCGAACGGTGACATTTCTTCCGATACGGATTTGATTGCCAGCGGCATGCTGGACTCCTTCGGATTCATCGATCTGATTGTGTTCATCGAAAGCCGAAGCGGCTGCAGGATCGATCTCACGGACGTCGACCCGAGTGAATTCTGCATCGTGAAAGGTTTGTGCCGAATCACCTTGAGGAGCCAACAGAATTGAGCTCACCGTCATTAAGACTCGCCAATCCGATCGTCGAGACTTACTCCCGACTTGCCGAGCACTACGACGACGAGCCGAATCTTCACTCGTGCTGGGGTCAGGCCTCCGACAAAGCTTTGGGCTCAATCCATTTCAAGGATGATTATCGACTCATCCTCGATGTTGGGAGTGGAACGGGGAGAGCACTCGCGAAGCTAGCCCCCCGAGCCAAGTCCGGCGTTCAGTTCGTGGGCATTGATCCGGCTGAGAACATGCGGTCCCTAGCGGTTAGCAGACTCCAGCCATTTCGCAACATTCAGATCTGGAAGGGATCTTTCGAGCACATTCCTCTGGAAAGCGAGTCGGTCGATTATCTATTCAGCATTTTCGCGTTTCATTGGACCACTGATCCGGATGCCGCGGTAAAAGAAGTCCGGCGCGTGCTCAAACCTGGAGCCGAAATGGATCTGTTCTTCATCGGCCGCGATAACGGTCGAGAGTTTATCCAAAAGACGACTCCGATTTTCTTGAAATACATGGGTCCGGCCTTGCTCCTGGAATCCGCACGCATGCGGAAACAACTCACCCGAGAAGCCGCTCACAAACTGTTCAGTAAGGCGTTCCCTACACCTGAACTATCCATTGAGGAGTCCTACGAAACCTATTACGACTCCTTGGAAGGACATTGGGGCTGGTGGGTACGAATCGAAGGCCACTTCATCCGTATTTCCTCCGATAGGAAGAAGCAGTGCGACCAAGAAGTTAAAAAGGCCTTGCAGGAGCTGGCGGAGCCAGCAGGAATCCCTTACACAATCCACCAACTTCATGTACGGTTGCGGCGCGGCTAGATCCACCATGTGCTTCTGCTCAGCTATTTCCAACTTGTGCGGCGTTCGATTGACTTTCTACCACCGTGTCAGTTTTGTCGCAAGCTGTTGCCAACAACAGTGCCGAGCCGCCTGGCTCTCGTTCCCGAACAGTCGAACGCCGATAGGGGGAAGCCTGCCGTGCGGATGATCGAGTACAGCCCTGAGCATTTCGACGCTTTACAAAGGGTGGCCAAATGTGTCGGCCCAAATTGCAACCTCGGCCACCGACCATTTGTCGATTACTACTATGCGAGCAGTGACTGGTGCAGGCTGTTCATGATCTTGACTGACGGTGGGAGCGCAATCGCCACAATCGGCCTGGAGAGGATGCCGTTCCAGTATGACGGTCAGAAGATTATTGTTGGATTCGGCAGCAATTTCCATTCGCTGCGCTCCGGGCTAGGGACCTACCTCTTTCTCCACTGGCAAAAATCCTGCCCTGTCGGCTTGGTTTATGGGGGCAGCGAGGAGACGCATAAGATCATCCGCAGACAAAACTGGAGTTTTTTTACAGGCGTGCGCAACTACGAACTGAACAAGACGTACCTTCCCCACCCAGGGCAGCCAAAATGGCGAGTGGCCGCGAAATGGGTCCTGCGCCACACGGGAAGAAAAAAGAGAATTGCCGAATTCGCTTCAAGAATTCCCACGAGCGTTACCGAAAAGCTGTCGGTGCGGGAGGAACAGAACTTTACGCACGACCTTCTGCCCTGTAGATCGCCTTTTCGTTTCCGCTTTGCGCCCTCGCCGGAATACCTCAACTGGCGATACAATCCCAGTCTTTCTTTCGTGCGTTATCGGGTTTTTCGGGTTCTCGACGAGGAAAAAACAGTTGGCTATGTCATCCTGAATGAGTCAGCCGAAAGAATTCTGGTCGCGCAGTGCGATGGCGAGGACGCCGAAACATTGGCATATGGCACCTTGCTCAGCATCCTGCAAGCCGGTCACACGGATACCAAGCCACGCTTTGTGTCCTTGGTTTCCTGCCATCCGGGAATGCAAAAGATCTATGAGCGCTTCGGTTTCAAGAAAAGTGGGCAGGACCGGCCATTCGCGCTGGGGCTGTCAGGAGCCAACGTCCGGATACTTCCGGACACTTCAAACTGGCTCGTGAATCTCGATTGGGGCGATAACGGCTTACTAGGTCCATTGATCGGCCAGTCATGCCCCGTTGTGCTAGCGGCAAGACCTGCTGCCATGTTGGCCACGATTTTGGGGACGCAGAGACACAGCTTGTAGTCCGCTATTCTTGTCGGTGTTGCCCTTAGCCAGCTACGAAGACCGTTTCGCCCTGAGATGCACAAACAATTGAAATGAACTCCTTCCGAATTTTGATCTTGTCCAGTGCGCGGCCTTCACGAGCTTGGCGGATGGCTAAACGAATTATGCGAGAGGTGCCAGGCGCCGAAATCTGTGGGGTCGTCCAGCGACCTCTCGAGCAGCTTCCGCTGGCGCAACAGCTCCTCATTAACGGCTGCACACGCCCGGCGTTTTCCTCGTCACGAGTGCTTTCGAAAGCTAAGTTTTGGTTTTGGTCTTTATCAGAAGGACTGATGCACTGGGCGTTCTGGTGTATTCAGGGCTGTCCGCGGCGAAACAGTGCGAAGAAATTTACAGCGGAAATCTTAGCAGAGGAATGTATGCGCGTGAGATGGCCATTCCTGCTGGCAGCCGATGCCCATGACGGGAAAGTATTACAGTTCTTCAGTCAACGGAGCATCGACTTGGTCATTGTGCTTGGAGAACTCGCGCTGCCCTCAAAGCTCTTAATGATTCCACGACGCGGTACTGTCCGAGCCTCGCAAAGCGCAGTGGCGGAGACCAAAGGCGTCGACATCAAAGTGGAACACCTCCCGAAAGAAGCACAGACGCCGGAGGCCATCGCTTCTCTAACCCTCCCCTTACAGCTTAACGATAGTTTGCTGGCATTGACATTAAAAGCAGATTTGATGGCGGACGATCTACTCGTACAAACCGCGAAGAACCTACAAGCCGGGGATACGACGCAAACGCCAAGAGAAGTAGAGGACTGGATGCAGAGGAATTTGTCTCCCTATTTGAATCAGATCGAACCTGCTTCGATTAAAGACCAGCAGCCGGCTCCCATGTGTCAGCGATGCCGCACCGCCTGGAAGCTATGCATTGAGACATTGTTGCTCTGCTGGCCCTCTATTGTCCTGCGGAACTGGTACCGCTCGTTGCGGAGCCGTTACCCGGTACTTATTCTCGCACATCACCTGGTTACTGATCGCGCTCACCGGATGGGCGTATCTACAGAAACTTTCTGGCGCCAGGTTCGCTTCTTACAGAAACATTATCGAATTGTGAGTCTCTCTGAGAGCATTGAACTCCTGCGTTCCGGTGCAGTGCACGTCCCCTGCGTTGCCCTCACCTTCGACGACGGCTATGGAGACAATTTTGTGAGTCTCCGAGCGGTTGCGGAGGAGACAGAAATCCCGGTCGCTTTATTTGTTGCAACGCAACCAGTCGAAAATCACCTGGAGTTCGAGCACGATTTGGTCAAAGGGACCAGGGGTTTCTTCCCGCTGACTTGGGATCAAATCCGCTACTGGAGTCGCAACGGGGGTGAATTTGGCAGCCACACGCATACCCACTTTGACTGCGGTTCCACCGATCGAAAGAAACTTGAGGGAGAAATTGTAGGATCCAAGAGTCTGTTGGAACGTCGTCTGGAGAAGCCTGTCAAGTTCTTCGCTTTCCCTTTCGGTGGCCGACGTAACATCTCTTCGGAAGCGATGCAGTTGGCTACGTCTGCCTATCCACATGTTCTATCTGATTTTGGCGGAGAGAATCTTCCTAACATAGGGATAAAGAAAGCGCACCTATTTCGCAAGAACGCTTACTTAGATTTGTGGGAGCTAATACTGGAATTGCAGTCTGTTTTTGATCTCATTCCCGCAATAAAACGGCCGTTTTCTGATGACCGTGGAAACTTTTCAGGTTTCCGTGGCAGGTTCAGTGCAGCTTCCATCTTCAACACAGCCAAGAATGCATCACGCAATTCCTGAACTCATGTTAGCCGATATCACAGAAGCTACGTCCAGTAGGTTCCCCTCAGAACTTAGCGAAGAGTCGCCACGATGCGCCTGGCGTGGCCGAACGGAACGGAGAAACACGAGGCAGCTGATGAGTGTCGCGGAGTGGACGCTGACTCGGGCAATGGCGGCCAATGAGAGCTTTCTGAATTCGAGCGAGCATATCGGGCTAGGTATCGTCTCTGGGGAGGATTGCTCGGACAACGTCCTTCACATCGAAGAGTTGGGAATGCTGTCACCTCGAGCTTGCAGAAGAAAACGGATCGAATTCGCCGCAGGGCGAGCCGCGGCGCATTGGGCCTTGAATCAGATCGGGTTCTCGAACGCTTTCCCCATATTGCGTGGCCAAAAAGGGGAGCCACTCTGGCCTGAGGGAATCGCAGGCTCGATTACGCATTGTTACCCTTGGAATGTTGCTGTCGCGGCTAAGTGTTCCAATCCGATGGCGATCGGCGTGGATTTAGAAACCACGGGAAGGATGAAAGGAACAGATATAAGCGAATTGGTTTGCCACAGTACCGAACTCAACTGGGTCCGTTCCGGCAACTTGCAAGAGCGTCTCACGATGATTTTTTCGGCCAAGGAGGCTGTTTACAAGGCATTCTATCCCCTTTGCCGACGCTATATCGACTTCAAGGATGTCGAGCTCACCTGGGTTCCCGCACAATCCTGTTTCCAGGGAAAGTTTTTAGCATCTTTTGGGCCTAACCTTTCCAGAGGACAGGCCTGTGAAGTTTATTGTGATTCGTATGCCGAATTGGTTTTCAGTTGTGTGATCCACGGATCGCAATAAAAAGCACTCATCAAATGCGTGGCTCCTTGACTCACTCGTTGCACCTAGTCCATCACGACAGATTTTGGGATCTCCTGGGGAGGGCATAGTATGTGTGACACGACAGCAAACTCAATTGAGCAGCAATCATCGTTTAACCGTGCAAAGCTGCAAAGCACGAGCACAGTGATTTCTCAGCAGCTGGACTCGCTTTCACAACTAGGTGTGCCTGAGCTCGTAAGCGCTCAGGCTGCTATTACCCCGCGCGCGACCGCGCTTACGCATGGGAGACGATCGCTAAGCTATCAAGAGCTTGATCGTCGGGCCGATCGAGTCGCACACGTCCTGCGCTCGCTGGGCGTTGGCCCTGACGTTGTGGTCGGGCTGTATCTAGATCGTTCCCTAGCGATGATTGTGGGGGCGCTCGCCATTCTCAAAGCGGGAGGTGCCTACCTCCCATTGGATCCAAGCTATCCCACAGACCGGTTAACGTTCCTGTGGAAGGATGCGCGGGCGACGATTCTCGTGACTGGGGAGTGTATGGTTGATGCGTTACCGCTGCGGCCCGAACGCGTCGTAGCGGTAAATCCGGAAGGACAGTTAGCACTCGACCAAATCACAAAACCGGTTGCCGTTCAATCTAAAGCGAACGATCTTGCCTATGTCATTTACACTTCTGGCTCAACCGGCCAGCCCAAGGGCGTCGAAATCACACGCGGCGGCCTGCTCAATCTTATCCGATGGCATCACCGTGCTTTCAGAATCACTCCCAACGACAGGGCAAGTCATCTATCGGCTTTGGGGTTCGATGCGGCGGTGTGGGAACTCTGGCCCTACCTTACCAATGGAGCAAGCATACATCTACCTGATGGTGTCACTGCGAATGATCCGGAAGCAGTTCGCGACTGGCTCATTTCGCAGAAGATCACCGTTTGCTTCCTTGCGACTCCTTTAGCGGAGCGGATCATGACCCTGGAGTGGCCGACAAAGACCAGCCTGCGCGTGATGCTCACCGGAGCTGACACCCTTCACCACTATCCTCCGCGAAAGCTGCCGTTTCAGTTGGTAAATAATTATGGTCCGACGGAGTGCACTGTGGTGACCACGTCGGGGACCATTCTTCCGAATGAGCACGCAGACCGGTTGCCGTCAATCGGCAGCCCAATCGATAACATGCAAGTCCATATCGTCAATAAAGATATGCGGAAGGTGCCGATTGGCGAAGCTGGTGAAATCTACATTGGAGGTGCAGGTCTCGCACGCGGTTATCGCAACCACTCCGACCTAACCGCGGAAAGATTTGTACTGGACCCCTTCGGCTCCGAACCGGGGGCACGTTTATTCCGGACAGGCGACTTAGGCCGTTATCTGCCAGACGGCCAGATCGCATTTCTGGGTCGAGTTGATGAGCAAATTAAGATTCGCGGCTTCCGGATCGAACCGGCCGAAATCGTAAAGGTACTCGACGAACACCCGGCCGTGCAAGCAAGCACTGTAGTGGCCCGAGAAGTAGAACCGGGCGACAAGCGCCTGGTTGCATATTTCGTGCCTGCAGGGAAGACACAGCCAACGCACACGGAATTGCGCAATTTCATTGCTGCTCGGCTGCCAGCGTACATGATTCCGGCGACATTCGTGAAGCTAGAAGCCTTGCCTTTGAAACCGAGCGGTAAGGTGGACCGCGCCACACTCCCGGCGCCGAACGCGGAAAATGCTCTGCACGATAGCAGCTTCATCGCGCCCCGAACACCCATTGAGGAAAGACTAGCGGCCATGCTTGCATCGTTGCTCGACCTAGATCGAGTCAGCGTGGAAGACAACTTTTTCCTCCTGGGTGGCCACTCTCTGCTCGGCACTCAGCTGATCGCGAGAATACGCGATACATTCGGGGTCGAGCTCAGCCTGCGCAGTCTCTTCGACCTCCCGACGATTTCGAAGCTCTCAGGACACATCGAAATGCTCATTCTCGACAAACTGCAAGCCATGAGCGAAGACGAGGCCCAGCGCCTTGCGAACGGAACCGCACCAGCAACCGCCAATCGAGTTCCCGAATGACGCCGCACACTCAAACGGCCTTCGACACAAGCCCGTCGGGCCGCACGCTGAGCCTCTATCAGCTGCTTGATCCCGAGGTCCTCGCCGATCCCTATCCTCTTTTCCATCAACTGAGGACCGAGGATCCTGTGCATTGGGATCCGTTTCTGCATGCGTGGGTGGTCACGCGGTACAAGGACGTGGTGACGGTGCTTCATCATTATTCCGCTCAGCGCACTCCGACGCCGGGGCAGCTCGCTGCGATGGGCCTGGCCTCGCTGAACCCCATTGCAGAAATCATGGTCAAGCAGATGCTTTTCCTGGACCCTCCCGCTCATGCTCGATTGCGCGGCCTCGCATCTCAGGCGTTTACTCCTCAGCGGGTCGAAGTCCTGCGCTGGCATATCCGCGAGATCACCAATCGCTTGCTGGACAAAGTGCAGGCCAAGGGTCACCTGGATGTGATTGCCGATTTGGCCGAGCCCCTGCCTTGCATAGTAACTGCCGAGATGCTGGGCGTACCTGTGGATGACTATCAGAGGTTGAAAGCTTGGTCCCAAGATTTCGCTGAAATGCTCGGCAATTTCCAGCACAATCCAGAACGCGCGCCACGAATTCTTGCAAGCGCTCTCGAGATGGCTGATTACTTCCGCTCCGCCATGCGCGAGCAGCGTCTCCATCCTCGTGACGGCCTCGTAAGCTCGTTGATGAATGCGGAAATTCAGGGCGACCGGCTGAGCGAGGAGGAAGTGATCGCAAACTGCATTGTGACCATGGTGGGGGGCCAGGAGACCACGACTAACCTCATTGGAAACGGTGTGCTCGCCCTACTGCGGAATCCCGAACAACTCGAAAGACTCCGCTGCAATCTTTCATTGATCCCATCGGCGATAGAGGAGTTGCTGCGCTACGAAAGCCCCAGCCAGCACACTGCCCGGCTGGCTCCGGAGGACACTATTCTCGGTGGAAGAAGGATTCTCAAGCGCCAGGCGGTCATCGCGGTAATGGCTGCCGGGAATCGAGACCCCGAGAGATTTCCCGATCCCGACCGCTTAGACGTCACCCGTGCTGACAACCGGCATCTTGCCTTCGGGTGGGCGGCGCACTTTTGCTTTGGGGCAGCGCTGGCCCGGATCGAAGGTCAGGTGGCTTTTGAGCTGATGCTCCGTCGCCTGCCGCATTGGACCCTCGGGTCCGAGCGGCTGGTCTGGCGTTCCAATCTCGGCTTGCGCGGTTTGACCAGCTTGCCGCTCTACTTCGGTGCCCCCAGTCAGATTACTCCCCTACCCGCAGGGCGAAGGTAAGCCTCATGATGCTTCGAACTCTATCTGAAGCAAAGCGCAAGCTGCTCGAAAGCTATGTTCAGGGCGATAGAACGCCGACATTCCTAGGCCCACCCCCGATTACTTCTAGGCGCTTCGATGGACCTGCCCCGCTTTCGCTATCTCAGGAACAGCTGCTCCTTCGTGAAAGGAGCGCGCCAGACATTCCTCCGCTCTATAACGAATGCATTACGCTTCGAATGTCAGGTCCCCTCGATGTGCGTGTCTTAGAGCGAAGCCTTACCGAAATCATTCGGCGACACGAGATCTGGCGTACGAGCTACGAAACCAGAAACGGCCGGACGGTGCAGATCGTCCATCCTGCGCCGACCGAACTTCGGTTGCCTGTGATGGACCTGCGTGGGTTGCCCGCAGCCAAGCAAGAGATGGAAGTCCAGCACGACATTAGCGAAGCTGTTCGGCAACGCTTCGACCTAACAAATGGTCCCATGTTGCGAGCGAGATTGGTCACACTTGGGCCTTCCGAACACCGGCTGTATCTCATTGCCCACCTGAGCATCGTGGACGGAGTCTCGGTCTATCAGGTTTTCCCCTCTGAATTGGCCGCTCTATACAGCGGCTATACTTCCACACATCCGTCGCCGCTGCCGAGTCCAGCCATACAATTTGGAGACTACGCCAGCTGGCAAAGGCAGTGGCTCCAAGGAGGGGAACTTGATAAACAGGTAGCTTACTGGCGGAAGCAGCTCGCAGGCGAAATCCCTGCGCTTCGGTGGCCCATGGAGCGTTGTCGGCTGCGCAAACAAACATTTCGCGGAGCGATCCGCCCCTTCGTCTTGTCGCCAACGGTCAGCAAAGCAGTGAAGGAGCTGAGTCGGCGAGGGGCTGTGACACTGTTTATGACCCTTCTGGCAGCCTTTGTTGCCTTGCTGCACTGTTACACACAGCAGGACGAAATCGTGGTGGGTACGCTCTCACCGGCGGGCCGCAAACGTTCCGAAGTTGCGAGATTGTTAGGTTATTTCCTGAATCCCGTAGCGTTGCGCTTCGATCTAACGAGCGATCCCACGTTTCGCAACCTGCTGCGCCAGACGCAGAGACTAACTCTAGAAGCCATCTCGAACGACGATGTGCCGATCGAATCTCTAGCGCAGGAATTAAAACCAAAACACGACCTCTCCTACAATCCGTTCTTTAGTGTGGCCATTTCACTCCAACCTCCGATGCCGCCGCTCGATTTGGAGTGGACCGTGACCTCAATGGATATCGAGGGTAGTGGCAGTCCGTGGGATCTCTACATCGCCTTCATCGATAGGCCGGAGCAAATGATGGGCCGCGTGCAATATAACCCCGATCTGTTTGAATACGGAACGATTTGCCGAATGCTGCGGCATTACCAGAGATTGCTTGAGAGTGTGTGCGCCAGCCCCGGGAAGCGCCTCACCGAACTGAATTTTCTTCTTGACTAACGTCGCGCGTAAACCTTGTCCGGGAAAGAGTTGAGTTACTCCGAGGCACAATTTGAATCGGTTAGCGGACACTAACGCGACCTCCCTGCGCATTCTGCAAGAGGGCAGCACCTCGCATTTACACCAATCGAGGGAGACGTAGGCAGTGATCGAGCGGCAGAAAAGCGACGCAGTGCCTGATTTTGCACCACTTTCTGAAGCCAAGCGTCGGCTCCTTCAAAAATACGTGCGTGGCGCGGCGGGAGCAGAGCGGGCTGTTATCCGTCCTCGTCCGCACGGCGTACCCATACCTCTCTCTTTCGCCCAGCAGCAGATATGGCTTCACGAGCAAATGGCGAGTGACGTTCCCTTCTATAACGAGACTATGACGGTGCACCGGCACGGCCCGCTCGATCTGGCGACCCTGGAGCGGTGTTTTCTTGAAGTTATTCGACGTCATGAAATCTGGCGCACGACCTTTGAAGTTATTAATGGCGAGCCCGTCCAAATTGTGCACCCAACTCCTCGCGTCATTCCGCTACCCTTAGTGGATTTACGTAAGCTGCGGGAGGCAGAACGCGAGGCCGAAGCGATGCGCTTGGCAACAGAGGATGCGCAGCGTCCATTCAACTTGAAAAATGGTCCCTTGCTACGCGCGCTGCTGATACGTATGGACAATGAGCAATTTCGCCTTTACATGACAGTTCATCAAATCATCTTTGACGCAGTAACGGCTTACCGCGTATTCCTTCCGGAACTCGCGACACTCTACCAAGCCTTTGTAACAGGCAAGCCTTCGCCACTGCCGGAGCTTCCTATTCAGTACGGAGACTTTGCCTATTGGCAGCGGAAGAGATGGTCAGATCACAGGGCGGGTGAACATCTGGGCTACTGGAGAAAGCAGTTAGCGGGCGAGATTTCTCCGCTTCAATGGCCCAACGGCCGTCCAAGACCCCCGATCGAAACGCATCGCGGTGCGATTCAAAGATTCGCACTGCCTGCGCATTTAGCTAGGAATCTCAGGTGTCTGAGCCAGCAGGAGGGAGTGTCCGTTTACATGACTCTGCTGGCTGGCTTCGTGGCCCTGTTCCATCGTTTCACTGGCCAGGAAGATATCACTGTGGGCAGTTTCAGTGCCGGTCGTAACCGAGCTGAACTCGAGCCCCTGCTGGGCTATTTTGTAAATCCACTCACACTGCAGGTCAACCTAGCAGGGAACCCGACCTTCCGAGACTTGCTGTCGCGTGTGCGCGGAGTGGTTCTGGAAGCCTTGGCCCACCAAGACGTTCCGTTCGCGCACGTCGTAAGAGAGCTCCGACATAGACCCGATCCCGGTCGAAATCCCCTGTTTCAGGTGGTCCTCTCTCAGCAGCCTCAGTTGCCCAGCATGCCTTCTGGTTGGGATCTGGCGACAGAGGAAATCTGCAATGGGGGATCGAAGCTCGACCTGATGGTCGTGCTCGACAATCGTGGGGACAGCATATTCGGCCCCATCACCTACAATCCGGATCTGTTCGACGAAGCAGCCATCACGCGAGCAGTTGGCAATTGGACGACCTTGCTCACCGGCGCAGTTGCAGACCCAGGAAAGCACGTCGCGGAATTGCCTATCCTGACTGATGAAGAGCGAGACCAGATTGTGGTCGAATGGAATAATACGCGGACGAATTACCCTAAGGACCGTTGCCTGCCGACGCTTCTAGAGGCCCAGGCGGTGCGGACGCCAGATGCCACGGCGGTCGTGCACGAAGAGGAACGACTCAGCTATCGAGAGCTGAATGCTCGTGCCAATCAACTCGCAAACTATCTTCGCAAGCTCGGAGTAGGCCGGGAAGTGTTGGTCGGCATTTGCATGGAACGTTCGCTCAAAATGATGGTAGGACTTTTGGGCATCCTGAAGGCTGGCGGTGCTTACGTACCGCTGGACCCTGCGTACCCGGAAGAGCGGCTCGCGTTCATGATCGAGGATTCCGGTTTGCAGGTCTTGATTACCGACGAGCTGCTTCCCAGCAAATTGAACGAACGAGTCCAGAGGCTGGTACATATCGACAAAGATTGGCCGTTAATTTCTCAACAGAACCGGGAGAATCCCGCGGCCGAGGTTGAGCCAGAAAACCTGGCGTATGTGATCTACACCTCAGGATCAACAGGTCGGCCCAAAGGGGTTCAGGTTTGTCACCGTTCGCTCGTCAACCTAGTGACATCCATGCAGGAACGGCCAGGGCTCACCGTGAAAGATTCTCTCCTGGCCGTTACGACGATCTCATTTGACATCGCAGCTCTAGAGCTTTACCTACCTTTGCTAGTAGGCGCTCGTTGTGTGCTCGCCAGTCGCGAAGCGTCGGGGGATGGGCAGCGATTGTGGAGGATGCTGGACGAAGACGAGATCACGGCCATGCAAGCGACGCCATCCACTTGGAAGCTCTTGCTTGAATCCGGATGGCCGGGGAAAGCGAATCTAAAGATTCTGTGTGGCGGCGAGGCGATGTCCCAAGAATTAGCGGAGCAGCTGATTCCTAGGGCAGCCTCGGTATGGAACCTGTATGGCCCCACGGAAACTACCGTGTGGTCCAGCCTCCACGAAGTCACATCGTCCGCCGGGCATATTCCCATTGGACGCCCAGTCAGCAACACGCAGATGTACGTGCTTGACCCCAACATGCAGCCGATGCCCGTGGGCGTCATTGGGGAACTCTACATTGCCGGCGATGGTTTAGCGCGGGGTTATCGAAATCGTCCCGAGTTGACCGCTGAGAGATTCATCCCGAATCCGTTTGATAGTGAACCGGGTGCTCGCCTCTACAAAACGGGCGACATGGCCCGCTATCGAGCAGATGGAAGTATTGAATGCCTGTCGCGGGTAGACAATCAGGTAAAGGTTCGTGGATTCCGGATTGAGTTGGGCGAGATCGAGTCCGTGCTCTGTCAGCATCCTCTCGTCCAAGATGCCTGCGTTATGGTTCGCGAGGATCGTGCGGGTGATCCGCGCCTGGTGGCTTACGTGGTACCAAGGGCGGACGAGTCCTCCTCGGTCAAAGACCTCCGCAAGTTTGTGAAAGAGAGCCTGCCCTCCTACATGGTGCCCATGCTGGTCGTATTGGAAAGGCTACCATTAACAGCCAATGGGAAGTTGGATCGGCGCGCACTGCCAGCGCCCGGTCAGGTGGACTTGAGCGACGACCAATGTTCCGACGAATGTCGTGAACCCATCGAACGGTTGCTGGCGGGCATATGGACGGACGTGCTCAAAGTCGAACGGGTGAGCGTCTACGACAACTTCTTTGATTTGGGAGGTCATTCTCTGTTGGCGACACAGGTGGTGGCTACCCTCGAGAAGGAGCTAGGTTTGCGCATCAAGCCCAACGAACTCGTATTTCAAACTCTCGGACAACTCGCGGCAAGTTGTAAAGAGCGCTTGGAATGCCAATGAAGACGGTGGAAAGAATAATGCCGCTGTATTTCGGCGCGCCCGATAAACGGCTCTTCGCGTGCTATCACGAGCCTGCGCTCGAGCGGCGAAGCAAATGTGCAGTCGTTGTTTGTCAACCGATCGTACACGAATACATCAATTCTCACCGGGCTCTTCGTCAACTTGCCTCGCGTCTCTGTTATGCCGGATTCCCAGTGCTGCGATTTGACTATTACGGCTGCGGCGACTCCTCCGGCCGCGCGGAAGAAGGCAGAATTCCTCAATGGTTGGAGGACATCTCGACGGCGATTTCCGAGGTGCGGCGCAGGACCGGTGCACTTCAAGTCTGCCTCATAGGACTTCGCGTGGGTGGAGCACTGGCGATGATCGCTGCCGCTGAACGAACCCATCCCGAAAGTTTGGTCCTTTGGGATCCGGTGGTAAGCGGCAAGAGCTATCTCGACGGCTTATTGCGTCTGCAAAAAGATATGCTGCGCTTTCGTCCGAAACCGAGAGGGGCACAAGAACCTCTGGACTACATAGATGTGCTTGGCTTTCCTTTGTCGCGTTTTCTCCAGACCGAACTTAAAAACATAGACCTGTCGACCCTTGCCGGGACGTCGGCCAAGAACGTTCTGATTATCCAAACGGATCAAACGGCCGATGAAGCCCGCTGGCAAGAACATCTGAGCCAAATGGAGGCTCGCCTCGAGTATCAACGCCTGGATGCGCCTCCGATTTGGCTGCCAACCTCGGACGGCAGCTTGGTCGTACCCAGCCAAATTCTCCACTCGATCGTTTCCTGGACCTCCAAGGTACACGCATGAACGAAGAAGCCATTTTTTTTGGAGAAACGGGATCCTTGATAGGGGTCGTGACCGATCCTCCAACCAGAAACGGAAGTCTCCCGAAGACTGCCGTCATTTTGTTAAACCCGGGAATCGTGCACCGGGTTGCCCCAGGACGCATGTACGTAAAAGTGGCGCGGGCACTGGCTGCTATGGGTTTCATGGTCCTTCGGTTTGACTTTTCTGGAATTGGAGACAGCCCAGCGCGTTATGACCACCTTCCGTTCGACAAAAGCGCCGTAAGGGAAACACAAGATGCAATGCACTTTTTGCAGGCCAAAAAAGGCATTGAACGTTTCATTTTGCTTGGCGGATGCTCTGGAGCTCGAGTTGCGCTCCAGACAGCCTGTTGCGACCAGCGGGTGATTGGCACACTCCTCATCAACCTGCAGATAAGCGAAGATGACGATCAGAGTTCGGACCAGATCGGCCGCACTGCGGCATTTTATTATTTGAATTTCGCCCTCTTTAATCTCAAGAGCTGGTTGAAGCTGCTCACCGGAAAGGCCGATTACTTAAAAATCCTGCGAGCGCTGGGATTTCAAGCACGGAGGCGATTGCCTTCAGCACGGAAACTGTCTCCCGAAGCAATCCAGATATCCACCAACTTGCGAACGTTGGCCGAGCGTGGTGCTTGTGTGACTTTTTTATATGCAGAAAGTGATCCACGGCTGAGTGATCTGCATGAGGCAATTAGCCGCGAACTCAGGCAATTACGGGAGCTGGCAAAGCTAAGCGTAGAAATCATTCCGCGATCTGATCACACCTTCAGTTCTCTCCATGATCAGGACAAACTGCTCAAAAAGATCTGCGAGCTGATCGCGGCGATCCCTTCAGTGATGTCGGGCGCAATAGTCCCGCATCGCCGGGATTGGCTGCCTCAGTTATTCGAGGACACCCTTTCACAGCACGGTGGGAATAACACAGATCCCCAGTCCAGCATGCTTGAAGATTGGAGCGAATCCCAATGAGTACGGGAGAGTGGATCCTCTCGAAGACGCACGGACATCCTACAATTTCGACAGGAGAAGAGGCCCTCAGTCGTCCAGAAGCCAGTCGTTCATACGCTCGCCGGCCACTTCCTGGAGGAACTGCGGCCGTAGAAACAAGCTTCTACGGTCAATATTCCTGGTGCTTAAACGCCTTGCCCACGACGCGGGAAGCGGTCCATCACCTATCCGAAGAATTGGACAAGCTCGAGCGGGTGAACGATGGTTGGCAGCAATCGGAGGTGATTAGCAATGTTTTCTTGCTCTCTTGCTCCGTCACCGACGCCGTCGACGACTGTCTCGCTGGGAACAAGTATGATTTCTCCAAGGTGGGCCAACTACTGCCGATGGCTCGCCCTGGGGTGCAAGCTGTAGACGCGCTGCTTGACGCCGCCAGGCGATTGCGCGCGGTGTGGTTGTTTGGGTTGCACTGCTGGAGAGCAGTGTGGGCAGCAGCCGTCACTGAATTCCTGCGTTACTGTCTGGTGGCCACGAGCCCTGATCGCGCGATGCTCGTCCTCCAGCGGGACCGACTGGCAAGCTTGTTGCCTGCGGATTTTCCCGAATCTTTATGGAATTATCGCCCGAAAATTCTCGCCTTCTTCCGTTCAAGAGACTTTGCTCCTGCCGACTGTCTCGAACTGGGCCGGAAGTTCGTCGTTGCCTTCCCCGAACCCGATCGCCCCGCCATAGTCGTAGGGCTGCGTACTGCGGGATCGTTCTTGGCGCCCCTCTTGTGCGCCTATCTCGGGACCTCGTTTAGAGACACGGATTGGGTTGCAATCCGCCCCACGAAAGGCCTGGCAGTGTGGGAGCGAGACGCGCTTCGACGAGCTGCACGAAAAAAGGCACGTGTGCTCATCGTGGACGAATCGATCCATACAGGAACAACGGTTGCCAAAGCTGTCCACTTCCTTCGCCAAGCAGGCTTCTCAGACGAAGATATGGTGATGCTCAATCCGGTCGAACCGGCCTTCCCCGATTGGAAAAACTCCCGAACTTTGCAATGTCTTTCCAAAATCCAAATACTGACGCTGGAGCCGACCGAACGCTACAAACAACAATTGCTCGAGTCGGACGCAGTCGAGGCCAGGTTAGACGGGTATTTTAGGGCTCGCGGTTATGTTGAAGTCCGTGTCGCGCCCAGCGTGACAACCCATGATTTGAACTTGCGTTGGCAATGCCAGCCTCCCGAGCGAGTGGACGTTCGTCTCAAGCGATTTTATGAAGTTCATCTGAAGGACGCTGCCGGCGCCAGTGAAGTCCGCTATGTGCTGGCCAAAAGCGTTGGCTGGGGTTGGCTGGGGTACCACGCCTTTCGTGCGGCCGAGCAACTCGCACAATTCGTCCCGCCCGTTCTCGGCTTACGTGACGGGATCCTCTACACCGAGTGGTTCCCGGAAGGGCAAGATTCTGTAGCTTTTGCTCTGGACCGCGATGTATGGATCAAGCCGCTCGCCAATTACGTGGCGGCCCGTACGCGGAATTTGACATTAGGCTCCGATCCCACGCCCGATTTGGTTCGCGAGGGCCGGCACAAAGGGTACGAGATATTGGCAAATGCTTTAAGTCGCGCCTTCAGCTCAAGGATCGTCGCAGCTTTGAAGCGCCCCCAAATTCAAGAAGAACTCTCGCGGCAAAAGCGCCCGACGCCTATCCTGACAGACAGCAAAATGTCGCGCCATGAATGGGTGTTCGGGAATTCAAGAGTCTTGAAGACCGATTTCGAACATCATGGCCAAGGGAAGAACGAGCTTGGCATGACCGATCCAGCCTATGATCTCGCTGACGCCATTTTCCAATTCCAGCTCTCGGAGGAAGAATCCGTGAAGCTTGTCCGTCACTACGTTGAACAAACTGGCGACCTTCATGTCGAGAAGCGGCTCTTCTTGAACAAACTGCTGGCGGCTATGTGTGTGCAGGATCGAGCAACACTCGGTTTGCAACATCCTCGGCTCCTCCATCGACGGCAGGAGTTTCACAAGCAATACATTTCCGCCTGGAATTTCCTCGTTGGGCAAACTGTCCGCGAGTGCGGCAGGTTATGTAATCGGCCGCGCGAGATACACTGGCACGCCCCCCTGGTCGTCGCAGATATTGATGGCGTGCTAGACAGAATGGTTTTTGGCTTTCCTTCCACCACGGCTGCGGGCATCAAGGCCTTGTCTTTACTTCATGCCCACGGCTTTGCCATTGCAGTCAACACTGCTCGCACACTGCATGAAGTAAAGCAATATTGCCGTTCTTACGGGTTTGCCGGCGGCGTAGCTGAATATGGGAGCATCATTTGGGACGCGGTTAGTGACCAGGAGCGTGTCCTCGTGAGCGCAGAATCCCAGCGGCAGTTGCGGCAGGCGCAAGATGCCCTCAGCCGAATTCCTGGGGTTTTTCTAAACGACGATTATCAATATTCGCTGCGGACGTTTACCTACCAAGACAGTCAAACGAGGCCGTTACCACGCCTTCTGGTCCAAGATCTGCTAGCGAGCTTGAAGCTCGACCGGCTCGATGTTCATCATACAGGCTTGGATACGGCCATTCTTGCCAAAGAAATCAATAAAGGCACTGGGTTGCTTTCGCTTCTCGCGCTTGTGGGATTGCCAACAGAGAAGGTCTTCGCAATTGGGGACTCGGAACCCGATTTAGCCATGTTCCGCGTTGCTCGCCGATCGTTCGTTCCAGGAAATGTCTCTTGCCGCCAAGAGGCGCGCTTGCTCGGCTGTTATGTCGCGAGTCTTCCATACCAACCCGGACTGCTGCAAATCGCCCGGGAAATCGTTCATCCTGATGGTGGCACTTGCCCGCATTGCTTAGGTACCGAAGCGGGCTGGCCCAAGGACAGCGATCTCTTCGTTTCACTGCTGCGTGTTGCCGACAAGAAGCCCCTTTCCTTGCTGCTGCGAAATTCTTTTCAGCTTTCCGCGCTCGCCGCTGTATTTAGAAAGTAGTGGAGGCAAAGAAGAAATTCTAAGGACAATGGACAACGGAACTCATCACGGGCCACGCGTAGAGAATTGCCACAACGATGCCGGCTCCTCTGGGACATCAAACGCACCAGCCATTAATGCGCCAAATGCTTTTGGCCAGCTGAGTGTACAGGAGCGTGAGTAGTGCTTCGCCGCATCCTTCCGGCGGCCAATGCGATTTTTCTCGGACACCTCATCGTGCGGCTGGGCTCGCTGGTCCTGGTGCCACTCTTTTTGCGCTACTGGTCTCCAATTTCCTATGGCGAGTATGTGGCGTTATTCGCTGCCGTCGGCTATTTGGCTAGCCTCGACATCGGCATGCAATGGGCGGCGGTCAACCGGCTCACTCAGGCCTATGCCCGAAACGATCTTGAGGAATACCGTACCGTTCAGCATAGCTCGTTATTCTTTTACGTTGTACTTTCCGCGGGCGTTACCTTGCTTGTGGCAGGCCTAGTGTGGCTCTTTCCTATCCCCCACTGGATCGGATTGAAGGCCACAAAGCCGATAACTGCGACGCTGGCCATCATACTGCTTGCCGCTTATGTGATGTGGTCAATGCCCATGAGGCTGCTCACCGCAACCTACCAAACGATGGGCAATATGGCGCGCTCGCAGTGGTTAGCAAACGGCCAACAGCTATTGACCGTCCTCTTATCGGCGGTGGCCTTGGTCGTGGGTGGAGGGATGTTAACGATCGCTTCCCTGCAGATCCTAACAGTGGGCTTGGTCTCAGGCTTTGTGCTGCTCGACATACGCCGACGTTTCACCGTGCTTTTCCCGGGTATTGGGAAAGCAAAACTTTCCGTGCTGAGGGAGTTGGCCTCTCCGAGCCTCCTGTTTGCCTTGCTCGTCGTCGGCAATCTGATCGCCTACCAAGGGAGCATTATTTTGGTCTCAGCGGCTTTGGGCGGCTTGGCGGTGGCGGTGCTTTCGGTCACGAGGGCCATGATCGACGTCGTTCGTCAGGGTCTGTATAGCATAAACCTCGCTTTATGTCCGGATTTCGCCAGAATGGAAGCCTTGGGCGAGTTTGAAAAACTGCGCACAGTTCATCGCATCACCGTGGCGGCAGTAGCCGCCGTTACCCTCGCAGTTGCCGCCAGCGCTTGGTACGAAGGCGCGCAGGTTATCACGGTCTGGACCCGTGGTCGCATTGAACCGGATGTTACGTTGTTACGCCTCTTCCTGATTTTGATGGCATTCCAGACGCCCTGGGCCGCGAGCTCGACAGTAGCCACGGCCACCAACCGGCACAGGGTCCAAGCAATCGGTTATCTTTTCTCTGCAATCCTGGGCATCGCTTTGGTCGGGGCGTTGCTCCCGAGTTTGGGTTCCAGGGCCGTGCCAATCGGGCTGACGCTCGGTGAGGCCGCCGGCTGTTATCACTTCGTGATCAAAGCTACATGCCGCATCATCGGCGAGCCGTATGGCAGGTTTGCCCTGCGGTTCTGGTCAGGTTTCGCTGTAGTGGCTGCGACGGTGTTGGCAGCTGGCTGGATGATCCACCATATGATGCCGGGACCGATGTTCGTACGCTGGGTCACGATGGGCTTGTTCACCTCAGCGCTGGCCGCCGCCTGCGGGTGGATCGTGTGGTTGACCCCAGAAGACCGGGCGCTGTTCCTGCCTAAGTTTAGGACCGCCCTCGGAGTCTCCTGAGTTGAACGCCCAGAGTCTCTCTTCAAGCTCAAATAAGCCAAGCAAAAAGTAGGGGGCATATCCCATCGCCAGGCTGCCACCGGGACGGTCCGAGAAACGAAGTATGACGGCGGTGGCCGTGATGCTCACCAGCGCAGACTCTACGTTCCCAACAGAACTGACATTAACGGAGAACATAAGCAGCCGAGGTGGGCGGGTCGTCACCAGGAGTCTTTGGAGGGCAAACGATTCTCTGGTCATTAAGTCGCTCGAAGGAGACCTCCATTCCGAGGCGCGAGTCATCTACCGCCAGGCAATACGTGAAGAAGTCTATGCCATCGGGATGGAGTTGATCGCGCCACACGGCAACTGGCGAGGGAAATAGAGCGCGAAGAGGACAGTTCTGAGACTGGTCGAACTTACAGCCTTGATTTGGAAAGAGGCCGGGGCATGGTCACGGTCGAGGATACGAAATAAGAATAGGCTCTCGGGTCTCACTTTTATCTGTTGGATCGCAATGTGCTGGTTCTGCCCCGATCTCAGGACACAAGAACAAAGATTGTCATCAAGGAGAACTCTAGATCGTCGTTCGGTTTCTCCAGACAAAATTTTCCCCGGTTCATTCTCAAACGGCCGCTCTCCTAGCATTGGCGCAGAGCGAGGTTTGGTGAGAGAAGCGGATCGCATGGCCTCTTCCACCCCTTCTTCTGAAGCCGTCTAGATTACGCCGTAATTCAATCGTCAGGTGCTCTATGAATAGAAAACTAGAAAGATTAGCGTTACTTCTAGCAGCGACCTCACTTTTCCTGCTAGCGTCTCCAAACCTCACATTGGCGCAGACGCCATTGTTCGGTCCCCAGACAGAGTATGGAGCCGCATCCAAGAATGGTCCTTCTGGCATCGCTGTCGGTGACTTCAACGGCGATGGCAAGTTGGATCTGGCGGTGGTCAACTTTGGCGATTGGAACGTTTATGTGTTGTTGGGTAATGGCGACGGAACCTTTCAAGCCGCCCGAAGTGTGTATTTTGCTTCCGGCGGCGGTTTTCCTTGGTCCATTGCCGCCGGCGATTTTAACGGTGATGGCAAACTGGACCTGGCAGTTTCCAACTATGGTGACAACAGCCTCTCGGTGCTTCTGGGCAACGGCGATGGGACTTTCCAGGCGCCCCGAACCTTTGCTGTTGGCACCAATCCGGCCCAAGTAGCCATAGGCGACTTCAACGGTGATGGCAAGCTGGATGTGGCGGTTTCCAGTGTCGGTAGCAACACTGTCTCAGTGCTCCTGGGCAACGGTGATGGGACCTTCCTACCGCCGCTAATCACTCCTGTGGGCGCGAATCCTTGGTACTTCGCCGTGGGCGATTTCAATGGCGACGGGAAACTGGATCTCGCCGTAGCCGATTACGGTTGCCCCCTAGACTGCAACAGTTCACCTTCCAATACGGTTACCGTGCTCT
>WNGH01001461.1_pt2 | contig 24712 bp, 19 predicted proteins | sample 5400631 | NCBI WGS metagenome assembly WNGH01 (sample SAMN13153373, study PRJNA577476) | soil metagenome | isolation source: 115 cm soil or saprolite under Garry oak tree replicate 1 | place: USA:California | collected 2016-06-15
CGATCCCATCTATAACCAGGCTCACTCAGAACGCTCGGTCCGTATCGTCAGTGACTTTCTACGTGAGCAGCAGGCACCTGAAGCCCTGATTGCAGATGTGGCTCGCCTTATACGTGCGCATGAGATCGGCGGTTGGCCCGAGGCGAATTGGGTGCAAGCCGCCGATAGCCTCAGTTTCCTGGAAGTCAATATCGATTTCTTCCTCAGTCGCATTGGTGTCCCTCAAAGCGATTGGACACTCACCTATGTACGTGCCAAGTTTGATTGGATGTACTCTCGCATACAGAGAGCAGAGGCGCGTGCTTTAGCCGCCCCTCTGCACGAGGCTGCTATGCAGAAATTGCGACGCAAGGAAAAGGTTTAGAACATTCTGTCAATCCTGAAAGAGGAATGCATCTCATGGCAACCAGCAACAGCAACCCTTTCTTCAACAAGCTTATAGCCGAATACCATCACCCTTTCAACGGTTGGGATTTCTCCTACCTGAACGGCAGGCGTGTAGATATCCATCAGCAGCATCGCTGGGATTATGCTCGGATAGTGACCTCAGCCATGAAAGAGGCACAGAGCATGCTTGATATGCGCACCGGCGGAGGTGAGCGCTTGGCGCAGTATCTCGACATTCAGCTTGTCCCAGAGGTGTATGCCACCGAGGGCTATGCACCCAACGTCAGCACGGCGCACGAGAGGTTGATCCCCTTGGGCGTCACTGTCTACGAGGTGCAGGATGACCAGCTCCCTCTGCCGGATGCCTCACTCGATCTCATTATCAATCGCCACGGCAGTTACAATGCCAGCGAAGTCCAGCGCGTGCTCAAGCCAGGCAAATACTTCATCACTCAACAGGTAGGCGATCAGACGAATCACAGGCTCCACGAACTGCTGGGGTATATACCAGAGCAGGAACATCATGTTCATCCAGGCGCTGATGACAGGGCTGCCTGGAATTTGGCCTACGCCGTACACGAACTTGAAGCAGGTGGCTGGCAGATCCAAGAGCAACAGGAAGAGTTCTATCCCATCCGCTACTACGATGTCGGGGCCATCGTCTACTATCTCAAAGCCGTCCCCTGGGTTGTCCCTGGCTTCACCGTCGAGCGCTTCTTCGATCAGCTTGTCGAGATACGCGATCTGATCGAACGCGAGGGATTTCTGGATGTGCTCTTTCATCAGTTCTTGGTCGTGGCGCAACGATGATCTATTGCAGAACGATTTCTCTGGGGAGAGTGTGGGATCACAAAGTCTGTTTGGAAAAGGAGGCGCGGACGTGGTTTACGTGGTCCCTTGTAGGGAGCGCTACCGTGTTTAGCAACCTCTGCCGCTCTCAGTAAAAAGATATGTCTCATAGCTCTTTCTCTCCTCACGCATCGGTGTCTGTTGCAATGCCCAGAATGCGCCGGTTGGTCTCATCGTTCTGTAGGCCGCCTGCAAAATCGTCGAATGCCCTGGTCGGGGTATCGATCAGCATACTCTTGATAAATGCCGCACCTTCCCTTGCCCCTTGAGTGGAATCTTTGATGCAACATTCCCATTCGAGGACCGCCCACCGTGAAAAGCCGTTCTGCGTCAACTTCGAGAAGACCTTTTTGAAATCGACCTGCCCGTCACCAACGCTGCGGAAGCGACCGGGACGATCCTTCCAATCCTGGTATCCGCCGTAGACACCTGAGCGTGGCGAGAGATTGTATTCAGCATCCTTGACGTGAAAAGCTTTGATGTAATCCTTGTAGCAATCCAGGTAGCCCACGTAGTCCAGCTGTTGCAACACAAAGTGGGACGGATCGTAGAGGATATTTACTCGCGGATGGTTGCCCGTGGCTGCCAGGAAACGCTCAAAGGTGACCCCATCGTGCAGATCCTCGCCTGGATGAATCTCATAGGCAAAGTCAATTCCATACTCGTCAGCGACATTTAAGAGAGGCTGCCAGCGCCGTGCCAGTTCCTGAAATCCCATCTCTACCAGTCCTTGTGGTCGTTGGGGCCAGGGATACATCGTGTGCCAGAGCAGGGCTCCCGAAAAGATAGGCACTGCACTCAAACCGAGATTGCGTGAAGCTTTGATGACCTTGACGCATCACAGTACTGCTTTGACTCAGAGGCTTTATCCAGATCGATCATGCTCTTCTCTGACGCCGGGATTTGCACACCGAGAAAGCCCAGTTCTTTGGCCCACGCGGTGATGTTTTCGAGTGTGTTGTATGGTGGGACATCCTGTATAAATTGCGCTAAGAAAAGTGCTGGCCCTTTGATTTGAGACATCTGTTCTTCTCCTCCTTATGGCATATCGACCCAAACCGCACCCTTTTGTGAGCTTTCGACAGCCCTTACGATAAATTGCATACCCCGCAGGCCATCGTATACGCTTGGGTAGCCACCCTGGGGTTTCTCACCCGCTTCTACGCGGCGAATATCTGCAATAATCATCTTGTAGAGATTGGCGAACGCTTCGAGATAACCTTCAGGGTGACCTGCTGGAAGACGCGTTAACGCTTTCGCCTCGTCACCCATGTAGGGTTGACCGGTACGCAATAACTGACGGGGCTGCCCCTGCTGCTTGAAAATTAATGTGTTTGGCTCCATCTGGTGCCATTCCAGACCGGCCTTGCTTCCATAGACACGAATAGTGAGGTTATTTTCTTCGCCGGCACCAACCTGTGAGCAGGTAAGTATGCCTTTGCCACCATTCTGCAAGCGCAGAAGCATATTGGCATCGTCGTCAAGAGCTCTTCCTTCTACAAAGGTAGTCAGGTCGGCACAGAGCGAGGATATCTTCAAGCCCGTAACGAATTCAAGCAGGTTTTCGGCGTGCGTGCCGATGTCCCCTACGCAACCTGCTATACCAGATTTTGTTGGGTCTGTACGCCATGACGCCTGTTTCGAACCAGCCATCTCAACCGGCTCCATGAGCCAGTCCTGGATGTATTCGACAAGTACCTTGCGAACATTCCCAATTGCACCTCGTTGCACTAAATCCCGTGCCTGACGAATCGCCGGATAGCCTAAGTAGGTGTGTGTCAGTGCAAAGATAAGGCTACTCTTCTCGACAAGGGCTACCTCTTCCTGGGCCTCTTCCAGGGTAAGGGACATCGGTTTCTCCGAGACAACATGAATACCATGCTCTAGAAACACTTTGGCAACAGGGTAATGCATGTGATTTGGAGTCGTAATCATCACAAAGTCGATGCCGTCAGGCAGATGCGACTCCGCTTCTGCCATCTCCTGAAAGCTACTGTACGAACGCTTCAGAAACCATGCCTCGGCAGAGTCTTTCGCCCTTTGTGGATTCGTAGACATTGCCCCGGCGACAACCTCCGCCTGACCATCCAACTCAACTGCCACACGATGAACGGCTCCTATAAACGAGCCTTGACCCCCACCAACAATCCCTGCTCGCAATCTTCTTTTGGACACGTCTCGCTTCAAAGAAACACCTCCTCTAGCAGGACGCGAACTTCTCACCTCGCTGCCTTAGCAGCTTAAGTTCCAGAGGTTCGCTAACAGTGTAGGTTACGTAATCTCTACGCAGGAAAGAACAATCTGCTCGCGTAACACAATTTAACGGACTAAGATACATATGTATGATAATTTTTAAAAAGTCAAGCTAGAAAAGCCCATCAGGGAAAAACAATACTTAGCATTATGAAAGGAGACCCTCATGCGCCTGAGACGATCTGAATTATCAACTCCCGCCAGTAACGAACGGATGATGGAAAAGGCCGCTGCAAGCAACGCCGATCTGGTACTTCTTGACCTTGAGGACTCTGTTTCTCCTAACGAGAAAGTAGGAGCTAGAGCAAAGGCAGCGCAGGCATTAAAAAACCTGGACTGGGGCAAGAAAACACGTGCGGTTCGTGTTAATGATCTGGAGACAGAGTATGCTTATCAGGATATTATCTCTGTGGTCGAAGAAGCTGGTGAGTATATCGACATCATCATCGTTCCTAAGGTGAAAACGGCCAAGGATGTCTGGTGGGTCGATGTGCTTCTCTCTCAAATAGAGAAACGTTTGAAACGCACACGCCGCATCGGGCTTGAAGTCCTGATCGAAGAAGTGGAAGCGATGCTCAATGTAGAGGAGATCGCACGTTCAGGCTCACGCCTGGAGGCATTAATCTTTGGCCCTGCTGACTACAGCGCATCACAAGGCATGGACAGCCGGGTCATTGAAGGCCATCTCGACTCCTATCCAGGTGATCCCTGGCACTATGCCCGCAACAAAATGGTCATTGCCGCTCGTGCTGCAGGCATCGATGCTATAGATGGTGCGTTTCCAGACTACAAAAACGCTGTTGGCTATCAAAGAGAATGTACACATGCCAAAGTTCTAGGCTTCGCAGGGAAATGGGCCATTCACCCAGGCCAGATTGATATCGCCAACCAGGTCTTCTCACCTACGCAGGAAGAGGTCGATTACGCTCGTAAGTTGGATACTGCATATGCGGAAGCTTTGGCTAATGGCCTGGGAGCCGTGGCAATTGATGGAAAGATGATAGACGCCGCTATAATCCGTAGCCTGAGAAATACCATTCAAAAAGCAGACCTGATTGGCATGTAGATAAGTATCTTTTAGAGGCTCAGAGACACTATGTCGCAAGGTAAAAGCACAGGTATAAAAGACCCTTCCCAACACTTCACTTCACCTTTCACTTGGAGCAAATATCACGGTAAAAAAAGTCGCTATCAACAGCTATTTTACAAATCTGGTAGAAAGGAGTATTCTTACACTAATGGGATAGTAGGACTCCCTTTTCGAAGAAAGAATGCCTCTATGACTAACTTGCTGAAACGACAGATTTATCAGCTTTGCCTGATAGGTATGACCTGCTTCGTGATCGGGCTCTTCCTCTACGATCTAGGAGAACTGGGCATAGATACGTTACAGATGATTTTCTTCTGTTACATTCTCGTGTTTGCTGGTATTATCTTCTGTTTCAAGGCCCTTGAAATCTGGTCTTCCTGGCTTGAAGATAAGAGCGAAGATCCAGATGATGAACGGCAGCGCAGAAATATCTATCCTCTCACTTTTTATATACAGGCCGGAACTATGACCTTGATAGTAGTCTTTTTGTTTGTGTGGACTATGGCTAGAAGTGAGCCGGATGCACAAGGGCAACTTATGACGATCTTTGGTCTGATTGTGGTGGCGGCCAGTCTCTTCCTGGGGCATTTATCCAGCTATCTCGTATGATCATCCACCTTATATGAACCTTTGCGGCGCACACGCTTATCTGCATGCTGTAACAAAAACGATTTGAAAGCACGAGCTGTAGCCGACAGATTTTTGTCTTTGATGTGAACAAGACGCCATTGACGCAGGATAGGGAACCCCTCGACATCGAGGATCACCAGGCGATTGGTTTCCAACTCCATCTCGAGGGCTACCCGCGAGATGAGGGCAATACCCAGACCGGCAGCAACACCTTGCTTAATGGCACTGTTATTGCCGACCTGCATACTCACCTGCAAAGGCAAGCCAGCTTCCTGAAAGACGTTTTCCAGGGCTGCACGGGTACCTGAGCCAACTTCGCGTAAGAGAAAATGTTCTTTCGCAAGTTCGGTGAATGGCACTTTTTTTTGTCCGGCCAGCCGGTGAAAGGGAGATGCCACCAACACCAGTTCGTTAGGGGCGAACGGCTCAATGACCACCGAAATATCATCAGGGACACGTCCCACAATCGCCATATCTATACGGTTATTCACCAGAGCTTCGACTAAGGCAGCCCGATTGACTACATCGAGAGAAATCTCCACATCAGGATATATTTGATGAAATTTGCCGAGCAAGCCTGGGATAACATACGTGCCAACGGTGGTATCTGCACCTACGCTTAAACGACCGGAATGGGGACTGCGGAGTGCTTCCATCGTTTCCACAGTTTCCTCGATGAGGGTAAAAATCTTTTGACTATAATTGTAGAGTTCCTCACCAGCCTTCGTGAGATGGGTCTTGCGGCCAATCTGGTCAAACAACTTCACCCCAAGTGCTTCTTCAAGCTGGCGTATCTGGGCCGAGACGGCTGGCTGGCTGAAATGCAATTCTTCAGCTGCACGCACATAGCTAGAGTGTTTGGCTACAACCTGAAATGTTGCTAGTTGGTGCAGATTCAGCGTACGCATGAGCGACTCCCCGGTAAATGTACATACACAGATATCAGATATTTAGTATTATCTATGCTTAACATGTCAACTCCATTTTTGTTCATCCGGCTCCTCATGAGAGGGTTAAGAAATACACACAACTACAAGCATTTCTTAACCAGACTTGAACCGCTTTTCTCAAGAAGATGGATAGCCAATAAGGCAATATAGAGTGAACGACATATCGACATGTGCGTTGGAAACTGGAACGTTGCTAGCACAGGCAGGGGGAAACCTGTGCGGGCACATTCCTATTCTCGCCTTGTACCGATGGCCGGATAGAAAGGGGGACGTATATGACCATGGAACCTCTTGTGAGGAATGCAAAGCAGGAAGCCAGACGCCACTGGCCATACTATACAGCAATAGCAGGCGTCCTGATCATACTTCTGGTCTTACTCACAGTATTCGTCACGATACCCAAACCAACCTCAGCGTCTCATGCTCTGGCAGGCGACTGGTCGACATTTCTAGGGGGTAACGGACGTCCCAGCTATAATGGGGCGGAAACTGCTATTAATCCAAGCACAGTAGGCAGTTTGAAGCAGCACTGGGTACTGAAGACAGGGGTAGTCGGAGGAAAGATCACTACTCAGCCGGTGGTTGCCAACGGTATTCTCTACTGGGGATCGTGGGATGGTTATGAACATGCATCGGACGCAACCACCGGTGCAAGTATATGGACAGTGCCATTAGGCCAATCGACTGACTGTAGAGGTGAACATCTTGGCGTACTTAGTACAGCGACTGTAACTTCTGCATCTATTGAAGGCGTAATCAAGACCGTCGTTTTCGTAGGTGGCGGGAATAGCACCCTCTATGCTCTTAATGCCAGTACGGGAAACATACTCTGGCAAACCCATCTGGGAGCCGATGCAAATTCATTCTTATATAGCTCCCCTGCTGTTTACAATGGCAGTGTCTACATCGGTGTATCGGGCAGTGCTGACTGTAGCAAATCGCAGGGAGAGCTTGTCCAGGTGGATGCCTCAACAGGGAATGTGCAAAACACTTTTACTGTTGTGCCGACCGGTTGTACTGGTGGTAGCGTGTGGACAGCCCCAACGATCAATGAAGCGACGGGTATGCTCTATTTCTCTACTAGCGAAAAGGGTAGCTGCTCAACTGGTGAGAAAAAGGTGGAGTCGCTTATGCAAGTGCGAGCGACTGATCTCTCGCTGGTTGGTTACTGGGTTGTACCGGCTGCAGACATGATTTTTGATGGGGATTTTGGTGCGACACCAACACTCTTTCAGGCAACTATCGGTGGCGTTCAGCACTATATGGTGGGGCTACCTAACAAGAGTGGCATCTTTTATGCCTTTGATCAGAGTAATGTTGGTGCAGGGCCGCTCTGGCAAGTTCGCCTCGCCACTGCTCCGGGGCCAAGCATGGCCTCAGCCGGTTGGGATGGCACAAATCTTTATGTCCAATCTGGTCCCCCAACTGCTAACAGCACGACATGTCCTGGCATATTGTGGTCATTGAATCCCAATAATGGCAATGCTCACTGGGATACCTGTCTCAATTTTGATGCGCGTGGGGGTATCATGGTCGTACCGGGTTTGATAGAGGTTGGTTTAGGCCAGTCTATGAGCATCTTTGATGCTACCAACGGAACGCGCCTCTTCAACTTTACAGACTCACTCAATAAGTCAAACTTCGAGGGACCCGGTGTTATAGCTAACGGTATGCTCTATCATGGAAATCTGGATGGCCGTTTATACGCCTTTGGGCCATAAGCGAATAGAATTGTTGGGTGCGCGTCATTTTTTTTGCGAAGCATGATGACCGCAAGGGTCATCACTACTATACACGGTCTTCACGGGCCGATGGGGTCGTGTATAGTAGTGATGACCCTTGCGGTCATCATGCTCAGCATGCCACGCACTCTGCAAAACAATGACGCGCACCCCCTCTTATTTCTTCTGTAGTAAGTAACTCTTGGAGGAACAAGATTACCGCCCATCGCACTTTAAGTGCAATGGGCGGTAATCTTGTTCCTCCTCCTGGCCAAATATTAGTGTGGGCCACGGAGCTGTTGTTGCACTTCCGCCATATCGTAGTAGAGAGACTCGCGTATAATTTTACCATTCTGGCGCACAACCACGGTGACGCCAGGAATAGAGAAGTCACGACCTGTAGCGGGCAATCCGGGAAAATCGTTGGTATGCTTACCGGTCGCTATCCACTCGACAGTTAGCTGATCGCCATGTACGACACGATTGGTCACCTGAATCTGCACGCCAGGGAAGGCAGCCATACCGACTGCTTTACGCCCCAAAATGGCCTCATGCCCAACGAAGGGATAAGGATACATACTATCCTCGACGACAGCGTCTAAGGCATAGTCATTTTTCATGGCACCAGTATTACCCTGTGATTGACGTACGAGATGTTGCTGGTGTAAATGCTCCAAATCTGCTGATTTATCGAGCTTGTCGTGAGATACCGAGGCAGTATTAAATGAACGTGCCGCCGCTGCCGCCGCAATCGCGCCGACACCGGCTGCTGAAATACCCATGGCTGCCAATGTTTTCATAAATTGACGTCGTGGCATCTTTCCTGCCCGAACGTCATCTACCATTTCGGGAATTGTGTATTTCTCTTCTTGCATATGATCCGCTCTCCTAAAAGTGTGTATACAGATGTATTGACTACGATAAAATCATCCCCAGTGTGGATGAAACATATTGTTGCGATTACGCACCAAGCATAACACAGGCAATAGTGTTTGCGGTTACTTTTTAGTTGAGAAAATGCGTGAAATTGACCATTGTGGTTAATTTCTTATAACCAGAGAGAGTATTACATAATTCCTACTTCACAACCACAAGCACTGAACAATCCCTGCCTCTGATCATTTCATAACCACAATTCCATAATACTCACCGATTCATAACCGATTATACACAGCTTTTTCCCCTCGTAAAGCTTATGCTATATGCGAATTTCTCTATCTGCACGGAGGTTGAAATTGAAGGAAAGCATGTTAGATGAACAGACAACACTTTATGCCTGACACACTCACACAACGCCTTTTCACAAAAAGGGTGCATATCAGCATTGCACTTCTGACACTCTGCCTGCTCATTGCAGGTGTGATCGTTGCGCTACCACGCCCGAACGGAGCTCGAGCTGCCGGTTCGGCTACACTGACCATTAGCCCAACATCTGGCCCCTACTCAAACCGTGATGACCAAGAACCGATTACGGTCCATGGTACTAACTTCGGAGCTAATGAAAACGTCAAAATCTACTGGAACTATAAAAGTCCCAGCAATCCAGGTAAGCTTGTCCAGCCCTCTTTCCCATCTACAACGAATGGCAATGGAACGTTTACCACCTCGTTCCTGGACATCCTTGCTCCTACAGGCACCTATACTATTGCCGGCGTCGGTTCCAACTCTGGTCTGGTTGCCACAGGTAAATTTACCCTTTACCCATACCTGTACATTCGACCCCAGGCTGGCGGCCCTGGCACAAGTACAGAATTCTATGGCAATGCCTTTGGTGCAAGTGAAAAGGTCGATGTGTACTGGAACTACAAAAGCCCAAGCAGTAAAGGTCTCCTCCTCGGAACTGGCACAGCTGACTCCAGTGGTGGTGCCTTTATCCTGACGACCACCGTTCCTACAACCTCTGCCCCTGGTACCTACATCGTGGCAGCTATTGGCCAGTCAAGTGGTTTGATGTCGAAGTATACTTACAACATCTATTCACCTACCCTCGAACTGGCACCTCTCAGTGGCTCAGCCGCTACAAAACTAGTCACCAGTGCTTATGGCTTCACCGGCAATGAAACAGCAGATATCTACTGGAACGGCGGTGCAACACCAGTTAAGAGCGTCGTCACCAGTGAATTCGGCTACCTGTCCCCAACGACCATTACCGTGCCGACTGGCACAGCTCCTGGTAATTACTCAGTGAAAGTTGTTGGTCACACCAGTCATATCACGGCCACTAATACGTTTACCGTTGTTGCTGCTGGCTCTAGCTTGAGTCTGTCATCCGGGCCAGTTGGGGCTATCGTCAAGGTGACAGGGCAGGGCTATGCGCCCAATGAGACGGTGAATATCCAGTGGAACGGGACAACTCTCGCCAGTGTGACCGCCGGTTACGCCGGTACAGTAAGTAAGACGTTCTCTGTACCCACAGCAGCTCCCGGCTCCTATAGCGTCAAGGTAGTTGGAGCTACTAGCCAGAGCAGTTCACAGAACACCTTCACAGTCAGTAATAGTATTGCCGTCAGTCCTACAGCCGTTCCTCCCGGCACGCATGCCACCGTTACAGGTACTGGTTTCCAGTCTGGCGAGACGGTGAAAATCACCCTGAACAGTGCTTCTGGCGCAGTGCTGAGCAGTGTTGTCGCCACCGCTCAGGGCAATATCAGCAAATCTGTCACTATCCCGGCCAATACCACAGTCGGTTCACACAGTCTGTTCGCTGTAGGGCAGACAAGTGGGCGTTCGTTCTCGACGCAGGTTAATGTCGATACCAGCTGGGATAATTTCGGCTTCGACTCTGCCCATCATCGACAGAACCCCTATGAAACCAGCTTGAGCGTCAGCAACGTCGCCAATCTGAAATTGCAGTGGACAGCCACCACAGCCGTTGGTCTGAAGGACTCTCCGGTCTATGCCAATGGCGTCGTTTACATTGCCACGATGGACGGCTTCCTCAATGCCTACGATGCTACGACTGGCGCACAAAAGTGGCAATTTAACTGTCACTGCATCTTCCGCAGCTTCCCATCGCCTCTGGTCGACGCAGACAATGGTCTGGTCTTCTTCGGCACCGTTGGCTATGCCGATGAGGGTATTCCCTCACCCTTCTATGCTCTCGACACGCAGACAGGCACAATCAAGTGGAGCGTCATTCTACCCTGGCACCAGCTCGGTTTTCCCACCTTGGCCTTCAACACGCTCTATGTGGGTATCTCTCACCTCGATCATGGTTCGTGTGGCTTGTATGCTCTTGATGAACTGAGTGGGCATATCAACTGGTTTTATGCTACTGACGCAGGCGTCTGGGGTTCGGTCGGAGTTGATACGAAGACAAAGACAGTCTTTACTGCCACTGGTAATCCAACCTCCAATGTTGACGCGATAAATGCTATAACCGGTAAACCTGTCTGGAGTACGTTTATAGCACCTATTGGCCCCGATGATGACGTTGGTTCTGGCGTCACCATTGATCACGGTCTAGTCTATGCTAGCAGTAAAAATGGCAGTGTCTATGCCCTCAATGAAACCACAGGCAAGATTGTCTGGTCTACTCCGATTGGTGCGCCAGCCAATGGCGACATTTCGACCCAGGCCATCTCATCAACCGGCACTCTGTACATCGGTTCCATCAATGGCAATCTGTATGCGCTCAATGCCACGACTGGAGCTATCCTATGGACGACACCCACTGGTGGTCCCATCTTTAGCTCGCCGGCTATCGCTAACGGCGTTGTCTACTTTGCGTCACTTGACCACAAGTTTTACGCCATAGATGCCTCCAGTGGCAAAATACTGTGGAGTTATACGACCGGTTCGTTCTCCTACTCTACACCGATTGTAGTCAATGGTTGGCTCTACTGTGGCTCTGCTGATGGTAAGCTCTATGCGTTCCATCTCTAATTCAATCAGAAGAGTTTCTAGGAAAGGAGCTTCTACTCTTTCAAGTATGCAGAACTCTTAGGAGCTCCTCATTGGAGTATATTCATTAAAAAGTAACTCTTCAGAATTGCTCACTGTCGCAGACAATGAGCAATTCTGAAGGGTTACCATATTGAAAGAATAGGCAAATTATGCACATGTTTACCCGGAAATACGTCATCGTTGCCCTTATCGTTCTCTTAGGTATAGGTGTCTGGTACGAACTGCCCACCATTACCTCTTTCCATGCCACTGCGCAAGTGCAACAGAAAGGAACAGGAACCACTTCTATCCAGCATGTTGTCATTATCATGATGGAGAATCACTCGTTTGATAATCTATTTGGTCAATTTCCCAAGGCAAACGGCATGACTCTTCCGAGAGCATCAAATCCGCTGCGCAGCGATTACTCTCATACCGGCCCTGCTACCTTAGCAGCACTCGATGGCGGGAAGATGGATGGCTTCCCTTTGCGCAGCTACGTCCAGTATACCCAAAGCGATATCCCTGTCTATTGGAAGTATGCTCAACAATTTGGGCTTGGGGATAACTTCTTCGCTTCCATGGCAACCAGCAGTGCGCCTAATCATATGGCGATGGTTGCCGCGCAAACGGGAGGCCTCGACGCGACTGTGAACCAACAGGGTTGCAGTTCGACACAAAACACTGTCGTACATTCCAAGGCCCAAACAGGAAATGAATACTGGTCTTATCCCTGCTATCCCATTGCCAGTTTGCCGCAAGTGCTTGACAATAATCATATTAGTTGGCGATACTATGCAACAACGGCTGCATGGGATGCACCAATGATAATTCAAGCTGTTGCTCAATCACCAAATAACATTAGCAACTCTACTCAGTTTATCCAGGATGTGCAAGCGGGTAATCTGGCGACTGTCTCATGGGTCACTCCTCCCGGTGGAGAACCAAGTGATCATCCACCGGCACCTCTACAAGGAGGACAAAACTTCCTCTCCCAGCAGGTTAATGCCGTGATGAATAGCCAGTACTGGAACAGTACAGCCATTTTCGTTACCTGGGATGAATGGGGTGGTTTTTACGATCATGTTGTGCCTCCTCACGTTGATGGATTAGGGCTGGGGCCGCGTGTTCCTCTCCTCGTCATATCCCCTTACGCAAAGCCAGGCTACATCTCACATGCACAAGGTGAGTTTAGCTCGTTTGTGAGATTTGTCGAGGACAATTTCCATCTGCCGAATCTCGGTCAACGTGACTCCCTCCCTGCCACCAGCAATCTTATGGATTTCTTTGACTTTTCGCAAACACCCCAGCAACCGTTGATACTCGGCCAGATCAAATATTCCCACATACTGCAAGTTCCTACATTTGGGGCGGGCACAAATGGCTCAGGCTCAATGATCCAATCTTCACTTACTCCCACTATTGGAGGACCTTCAACCCTCTTTAAGTTTAACGTCATCTACAATCTGCCGGGTACTCCCACCATACATAATGTGAACATTGATGGGACTGCTTATCCCATGACTGTTGTTGGTCCAGTACATGGCAAAAAAGCCACCATCTATGGATATAGCACAAAACTAGGCGTTGGATCGCATGGTTATACCTTTACCTTCTCCGACGTTTCGGGAACAGGCACACTTCCGTACAACGGAGTAGCGTTTCCTGGTCCAGAAGTTCATCCACTCACTCTGACCCAGTTAACCACAAAGCCTAACTTGGTGCTTCCTGGCCAACCTGTCACTTACTCAGTCGTGTACACATCGCCGACCAACACCGCACCAACACTGGCAAAAGTGGATATTGATGGTACCTCCTTTGACATGCAACCCAAAGGTAAAAGCTACCAGACCGGTGTCGTTTATTCCTATACCACCTCCAGTCTTTCGGTTGGCACTCATTACTATCGCTTCCGCTTTGATGACGGTTCAGGAGTTGCCATTTACGAGGGAATGGATAGTCCTATAGTGGCTCCTATACTGCTCTCGTCTTCTTCTGTTACTCCCACGGCTGGCACATCCACCACCGTTTTTACCTTCCAGACTACATACATCGATGCAGCAGGTGCGGCACCAAAGCGAGCGATGCTCTATGTGGATAATGTTGGCTATCCTATGCAACATATTTCGGGTGCCTACAATACAGGAGCTCTCTTCCAGGTGCAAACAACGCTACCCACCGGCAGTCACTCATTCGCCTTCGTCTTTGCCGATGCCCAAAGCAGTTGGGCCGATCCATTTGCCCCCATCGTCTATGCAGGCCCTAATGTGGGAGCAAATGCCAGTCCAGTTCCTCCTGGAACGTTGATTGTTCCCAGCCACGACGTTAATCCAGATGTTTCAGTAGATGGTGATGGTTAACTAAACGAAGCCCCTGACAAAGCCTTGTCAGGGGCTTCTTAAACCTAACGATACATTACCTGAACCTTGCCTTAAGAAATATCCCATGCTCCCTGTAGTTGTGAATTTGGCTTTGTTGCTCACGTATCCTGGCGTATACTCATGCCCCGATAGTTACAATTGCCGCAATACTCTCCGTAATTTGTTTGGGAAGTGTAAGCAATACACCACCGGTATGAGCAGTCACACTATCCGTCTTGAGCAAGGCACCGGTATCTGTGTCATACCAGCGCACGGAAAATCCTGCCCCCGCCTGCATACCTTTAAGCTCCACTGTACCAGAAATGGGAGTAGGAGCATGCTTATCTCGCACCATAGCTCCCCAGGTGCCTGTCGTATTTTGGATGTATAGCATAGCAAAGGTCGCATTTTTGCGACCAATGACATGGAGTATTGTATTGGAAGCGGTAACCTGACTGGTACTCTGATAGTTGCTAAACAACTGAGCATCATCAGGAACTGGTGGCAGGGCAGCCGCATAGGCACTGGCGGCTTTGAAGATAGCTAGTTGATTGACTGTTGCATCAGCATGAAAATACCAGGGCGCGTAACCACCAGAGCTACTCATCAAGGAACCCCAGATTTCGCCTTTGAGAATCACGCCATTGTGATCACTTCGATAGTATGTACTCTCGTTGGTGCCATGCTCTGTACATGGAGTCAATCCGGTTTCACCGATGAAGGCTGGCTTGGCAAAGCTCGGTAATGTCTGGGTATAGGTCTGCATGGTGTTAAACACATAGAGGCTCGTATCACTATTCAGTTCCGTGCTGCAATCCCTCTGATAATCATGGTTCTGCACAATGTTCATGAGAGGATCGTCGAAAATGTGTGTATATTCCTGGAGCCGTGTCGCATTTAGGGTTGGGAAATGGTTCCACAGGCTCGTCGTAAGAGGATGCTGGTAGGGATCGATACTATGTATATAGCTGGCCCACGCATGGCTCATACCAGGGTCGGTACAACGTTCCTTGCAAAACTCCCATGCCATGATGTTGGTGGAGTAACCCCAGCGTGCCACGAAGTAACGCGCTTTGATCTTATCGGCGTACTCTAAAACGTCTGGGCTACGATGTTTGAGGATGGGCATGATGTACACGTTTTGCTTATGAGCCTGATCCACGATGTAGTCCATTTCCCAACTATCCGGTTGGCTCATCTGCGCTGTCCCACCCGTACCGCCATCACAGCCGATGTTAGGTTTCGCAAATGGTGCAGGACGCCCGGCACTCCAACTGCACGTCCAGATATGCACGTAATTGATGCCACTCGTTGCCAGATACTTATACATTTTATCAACCCCATAGGTGCCATCGCCCCACGAATGGCCTGTGCCATGTATGCTCCCGTACTGAAACCAGGGTGCATTGATGCCAAGAGGAATGAAACGTTGCCCATTCGTACGCTCAAAATGCAAACCGACCGCCTTGATAAAACCAGGATTGGTAGACGGTTTAACTGTGAATGAACCATTGCCGAGCGTGCGCGTTCCCTGAGCATCTTTGATAGTTACGACATACCTATAGATACCCACCTCCGAGGGTGCATAGCGCACTTTCCATCGCTCGCTCCGTGGTACAGGAGTCAGGATTTCTTTGGTTACATCACCACTACGGGTAAAGTCCTGGAAGAAGAAGCCAGGAACGGTCTGTGTGTTCCCATCCGGAGCAGTGAAGACTGCCTCCACATCAACGATGGCGGGATCATTTGGATTGCTGTAACTACCTGAAAAAGGATAGGTTAGTTCTAGTTTTTCGTACTGCAAAACGGTAATGGGAGCTGTACTTCTTCGTGGTGACTGCTGTTGCAGCACAAAAACAATTACGGAAACAGGAATAGCGACGATTAGCACAGCCAATAGGGAGAAAAGTACAACTCTTTTTTTTGTCATAAACACGTTCATACGCTCACAATCTCTCAAGAATATGATGTTCTCTACAACATTGTGTTAACGGAGCTTGGCATATGCCCTACCTTGCCACACAAAAAGGAACGCAGCACTAGGTTCATCATGCTCACCTTCAGATCATCATACCTCTTGCTGCATTAGTACCTACTCTTATTGTGCATGGCTCATCAAATACGATTTGACAACTTCGCCCATACCAACAGTAGGCTGTTTCGTATCTCCGCACGTCCAGCTCGTATTTAGCGTTGTAGGAGAAAAACTGCTGTAATCGCGTACCAAAAAATGCGGAGCAAATTGCCATGCTGTCCAGTTCGCGTTGTGAGTAGCCATGAAATCTAAAAATTCCTGCACTACTTGCGTTGATTGGGTAGGATTGGTAGGCAAATTCTGGCAGTGGGCGGTGATACCTGCATTAGGCAGGAAGGCCCACTCACCATAATAGATTGGGTAGTGACCGAGAATGGAACCCCAATTGGTCGTGAGTTGCTGTGGAGAAGCCGTGATACCATCATAGACATGCAGTGAATACATAATATTAGGATCGTTGATGGTATTATTGCCAACCGTCGCCCAACCGCTTTCTTCAGCGACATCCAGACCGGTCGCACTCTGTCCTTTATGTTTGCCAGCTGAGCCAGGCTCAACCACAATCACCTGTTTCGCTCCAGTTGAACGAATAGCATCCACCAAATCCTGGAAACCTACGGCTGTTGCGCCGCCAAATGTGCCACCGCCATGCAGCCAGACCTGCCAGTTGGGGGCTTTTGGCTCATTGTACACATCAAACATCACCATTGGGTTATTCTTAAAGTGGGTAGCAATGGCCCTCCAGAAAGGAATATCCTCCGTTTTGGGTAGTTCAGCAGCTTTATCAGGGTAGATCGAGCCGGACTGTTTGTCGTCGTGCAGGTCAAGGATGACATAAAGACCTGCTGCGTTGGCCTCCTGCACAATTTGATCCACCTGGCTCATATACTCTGCTGTATATTTGGCATACATCCAATTAGAAAGAGGCAAGCGAAAAGCATTCATTTTCCAATCGTGAACCATCGAGTTAAAAACAGTGCTGTTAAGTGTACTCGTTGGCCTCTCCCCATTATTCCAACGGTTGATGTAATTGAGTGAGGTTTCAATCTGCGCACCGTGTAATGTGAGAGGATTACCATTGCCATCAACCAGATGATCTCCCTGAGCATGAGGCATATTGGTGACAAATGGTGTCGAGGATGTAGGAGTGCTTGTCCCAGTACCTGTCCCTATTGGACCTGTGCCGCCTGGTTTTTGTAGTTGCTGGATAACAAAGACCGCAAAGCCTGCCGCGACAACTACTAAAACCAGGATCACAGATAAGAGAACTATATTCGTCCTTCTCATTATCTATTGACCGTCCTTATACGTCAATTTACCTGAATTTACCTGTATATACATCAGGAATCCCACAAAGAACATAGCTGTATCAGCATTTTTACCTAGCGGATACCTTTTAATTAGCTATACGTTTAGACGAATTCGGCGGTTTCAGTAGACACAGCAGTAGTACTATGGGTTTGTTTGCGCTCTAACATCTCGTGAATGAGCTTGGTGATGGCCATCCCCCAGGCATCCCAGTTAAGGCGATTTTCAAAGGCTATTCTGCTCGATTGCACCAGTTGGGCGTATCGCCGGTCATCGCGATAAACCTGGGCAATCAGTTCGGCATAGGCGGCTCCGCGTGCCTCAAAGGGCAGCTTAAAGCCATTCTCACCATCGCTCACCGCACCGCCAGTGCCACCAGTGGCGGTGGTAATAGAAGGGAGGCCGTAAGAACTGGCTTCGCAAAAGACCATACCATAGGCTTCGCCGCGTGTGGGCAAAAATAGGAAGTCGGATGTTTCAAAAAGCTTCTCCATCTCGCGGCGTTGTTGTTCGTCCTTCCTATTGAGATAAGGAATGACGGTCATGCGCTTATGGGTAAACTCTGGAGGTGGCACCACTCCACAAATGATCAGTTCGGCCTCAATCCCTAGCTTTTCTAATTCGAGCAGCGTTTCAAAGGCGATCTCACCGCCTTTACGTAGCCAGTCCACACCAATAAAGAACAGGCGGCAGTGATCAGATTTTTTGCGATTGAGCGCAATTTCTCGCGGTGGTGGATTATCAAAGTTGGTGCCAAAGGAAACTACATGCACTTTCTCTGGGTCAGCGTGATAGTGATGGAGAGCCGAGTCGGCACCCCATTGCGAAGGATAGAGGGCCAGACTAGCGCGTTGAATACCTAAGCCTTCTAGCGTATCACCTTCATAATAGGAGCGTTGGAATAGTTTGGAGTATTGTGGGTAGTAATTATACAAGTTATCAAATGTGGCATCTTCGATTAGCACCATAGGAACATCGGTTTCTAAAAAGGCAATTTCGGGAGCGCAAGCCGGTGCAATGATCAGATCAAAATGCTGATGTGCGAGACGCTTACTCATAATCCTGGCATACTGTTTCGCCAGCACGAAGCTGTGATAGTACATGTAACTTTTGCCGGTCAGGAGTTTCAAGCCTCCTTTAAGCACTTTGCCCGCTAGGACGGTCTTGAGACGGACTGGCTCGATAAACGTTACATCGCCGCAGTACTTTTCAAGAGCTTGCGCAAAGTAACCATTGGTAATCCGCCAGGAGGAGAGTTTATTCTCCAGAGTCAGCGCGGTTAACAACGCTATCTTCAAACGTTTTTGTGAATCACCCATTTAGGAACCCTTCTTTCGGAATGACTGCACCCCACAGTCTCGCGAGAGTTAGTGTTTATAAGACATCGGTTGGATAGGATGGCCTTGGCGGAGCCATTGCCAGATACCAACATGGCTGGCAAGTTTCGAGAGAAAAATAAAAGGTGCATAGAGCAAGACACGAGGATATTCCTGCATATTGGTACGCACGATATTTAAGGTGGCACCGAGCGATACCGGTACCATCATCAATGGATAGAGTATGGGATTCTGGATGCGCGTCAGGACGGCATTGCGCTTCGACATTTCGGGATAGAGTCGTTTGACATAGAGGCCGCTGACGCGACCATAAAAATAGCTGTAACGTATCAAGACAGCAAGACTGTTGCGCCGGTGATCGTGGAGAACCTTGATGGCCGGTTGGTAAATGGTCTTGTAGCCGAGCTTGTTTAAACGATAGCAGAAGTCCATATCCTCTTCGGAACGCAGTTCTTCATTGAAGCCCTGCGCTTCCTCGTATGCCTGTCGCTTCACACCTAAACTGGCAGAACATACAGCGTCTTCTTTACGCCTGTTCACCTGGCTGAAGGCAAAGCGACTAAAATCGACACACTGGGCGAAGAAGGCTTTTGATTTACCGGCGATCTGCCCTCCCACGGCTCCCACCTCCGCTTGCTCCAACTCTCTGACATTCTGCTCAATCCAATCCAGAGCAGGCTCACAGTCATCATCAAGGAACAGGAAAAAATCACCTGTGGCCGCGCGTGCGCCAATATTACGCGCCTCTCCTGGATAATAGATCGTTTTGGTCTCAATCGCTTTAATCGGCCAGCGGTTGACCAGCGTACTACTTTTGGGACCAACCAGCAGTATTTCCGTGAGGTCAGCAGGATAGGTCTGTTGTAGCAACTTCTCAAGCGCGACTTCGGCAAGGTCGGGCTTAGAGAAAGGAATAATCACACTTATGCGAACAGAACTCATAAAAAGTCGTCTCTCCTTATTCGATAAAAAAGGTCATTTTTTCCTGCGCTCCAGGAGATAGCGAAAGCCTTTCGCCAGCGTGATCCATGGATGCACGAGATAGAAAAGGAAGTAGAGTTGGAGTGGCAGATGCGAACGATCCATATAGCGTTTCCCTAGAATAGCTGGTTCAGGGAAAAAGGCGCGTAACCCGACTGTCAGTAATGCCGCTGTACTATCTACCATTGCGCGATGCGCCACAATGCGTCGTGGCTGCCAAGCGACGGCTACCAATGCCTTATGAGGGTCTGACAGTGTTATGCGCTCCACAATCAAGCGTGTGGCTAACGGTGGGCGTAACTGCCGAAACACCTCTTTCGGTACAGCTACCTCAAACAGGTCACGACACCACGACAGGCAATAGTAGAGGGTTGTTGCTAAACGCTGGTGGCGTGCGGCCTGCACAAGTCTCTGCCAGTCAAAATCCTCCCCAAAAGAACGCACCATCGCCACCAGATCGTAGAGCCAGATGAGCCGCGAGAAACCATGAAAGCGGTAATGCCAGCAAAGATAGAGCAGGTGATCAACCTGATCCATCGTCAATGCTTGCTCACCTAGCACTGTAATCGGTTGTGCCTTCTGCCACATAGCCTCGACGTCAAACACGGTAGCAATCTCGCCTGTATGGGGAGCCGTATGCAGTTCGATCAGCACTTCCAACCAGGAATCGGAGCGTTTCAATGTATAGTTATAGCCTGTGCGGTTTTCATCTAGAGCGTTGCCGCGAAATTCTTCGTAGAAGGTGTAGCCCATACTAAGCAATAGCTCATGAGCACGAGCGATATCTTCGCGATGCACCAGAGCGTCAATATCATGATAGGTACGCATCTGAGGTTGAGGGTAGACGGTATATGCCAGCGTCGGCCCCTTGAACAACATCAGTGGAATACTCGCTTCGTTGAAGGCATGCAGCACGTTGCGCAGTTCACCCTCTAAAAAGAGATTCTGTAACGTCTCTGTACGATGCATCTCAAAAAATTGAGCGGTCGTCTTTTTGCCCAGCAGTTGTACCAGTTCCTCACGCGAAAAGTACGTGCATATTAGAGGAATGAGACGTGGAAACTCTTCATTGACATCCAGGTTGAGCGTCTTGCCCTGAGCCAACAGATCGGCTAGCCCCAGTTTCAATAGGTGTGTTAATGCTTGTTTATCACGTTCAGCATAGTCTTTGATGATGGGTTTTTCTCCATTTTTGCTCTGAGCAAGCAACATACTATGCATATAGTGAGCCCCCTCGACTCAAACTTTGATAGTACCGACCTCGCATTCCGAGGTCGTAGTATAGTAGGGGCGACCCTTGCGGTCGCCCTGCTCGTGGTGCCCCTTGCGGTCGCCCTGCTCGTGGTGCCCCTTGCGGTCGCCCTGCTCGTGGTGCCCCTTGCGGTCGCTCTGCTCGTGATGCCCCTTGCGGTCGCTCTGCTCGTGATGCCCCTTGCGGTCGCTCTGCTCGTGATGCCCCTTGCGGTCGCCCTGCTCGTGACCCCCTCCAAAATCCGCAATAGCCTGTTCATACACATCAACAATCTGCTCGGTCACCGTTTGCCAGTTATGGTGTTGCTCAACATATGCGTGGCCATATTGACTTAGCGATGCCTGTAATTGTGCGTCTCCCATGACGCGTAAGGCGGCTCTGGCAAATTCCGGTGCAGTCTCAGCTACGAGCAAATCCTGACCGGGGCGTGCCCCAAGAGCGGCTACGGCCTGAGCTGCGACTACCACCGGCGTTCCAAGAGCCATGGCTTCCAGCACCTTGTTTTGAATGCCCACGCTGTAGACCATTGGACTCAGGACAACATCGGCACGGCGGATATAGGGACGCAGATCATCTACATAGCCTGTGACTTCTACACGCGGGTCCTGTGCCAGCTTCAGAATAGACTGAGGTGGTTTGTTGCCCACAATAGTCAGGCTCGCATCCGGTAGTTGGTCCCAGATCAAAGGCATGATCTGTTTATGCAGGTAGAGAGCTGTCGCGATATTGGCATGGTAGCTCATCTTGCCGGAGAAAACGATATTGTGGGAGCGTCGTTGGGTCGGCACAGGAGAGAAGTAGGCTAAATCGACACCGTTGGGTAAGACGCGAATGCCTGCGCCCAGGGCCTCGTCGCTGGTCACGAGGTCGCCCATCTGTGTGCGATGCAAGGTGATCATCGCCTGTCGATCACGTTCGGATGTGACCAGAATATGTGGTAACTGCCGTACCATGCGGGCCTCATAGCGTTGGGTGCGCTTATGTTCCAACAGAGCCACGCCACGTACTCCTGCACTCGGCCCGGAGGCTATCGTATGTTTACATAACAAGCTGATACAATCGACGGCATCCCAGACCAGGGGACGTATACGGGCAACGGGTTCCAGAGAGGCAATGCCACGCATGTGCTCTACATGCACCACATCAAAAGGACGCTGTCGGCAAAGTTCCTGCACAGCCTGTGTGAAGCTAGCAGAGCGGGCATACGCCACCTGCAAAGGGGTCGAACTCAGTAAGGCAAAGCCACTCCGTAAAGTGCAACGCATCTTTTGTTCCTGCACTACCACTACTTCATAGCCCTGGTTACGCAACGTCTCAACATCGGCCCGCTCTTGTTCTGAGGCACACTGAGTTACGATAGTCACTTCGCGTGCATGTTGAAGATGGGTCAGAAAACCATAGGCACGCACACGAATACGCGAGGGTGGATAAGGCATAGCAAACAAGATACGCATATACGACCTCTCTGCAACGAACTCGCTATACATGGTAGCGACCGTCAGGAATATTCAAAAATGGACACAATCAACTGTGGCATTGCAGCAAGTGTACAGCATTCTGGCAGCGAAGCAGCAAAGTAACGGTTAAGAGCGGGTTACAAACTCTTTGTCACTGTTGTAGTTTCTCAACCATATTATCGGCACATTGTGAGATAAACTTTATGCTTGATTCATGAAGAAAAGCTTAACCTGAGAGCCCTTTTCATAATCAAATCTCAACTCCTTCACTACCTGTAATCATGACCATGACTGTTACACTTTGGTACATTGAAAACTGCAACTTTAGAAATATGCGCTTTAGAACGCAAGTGAATATCAGACACTATTTTGAATAGAAAGTGAGACGTGTATGCGTATAAGTAAACGATGGTATGTACTTATCGCCTCTATTGCTATTGTAGGCATAGCAATCTGGCAGGGCTTTCCTGCCCTCAGCACCCTATATAATCGGGCCAACGGCTCGGTACAAGCCAACACACGAGGCAAAGCATCAGCAACAACATCCATCAAGCACATCGTGGTGATTATGCAGGAAAACCGCTCGTTCGATAGCATGTTTGGACGTTTCCCCCACGCTAATGGCTATACCGATCAGCATGCCTCCAACCCAATGCGCAACGACTACAGCCACAGTGCGGCTTCTACGGCGGCTGCTATCGATGGCGGTAAGATGGATCAGTTTCCGCTGCGCAGCTTTATCCAGTATACGCAAGCGGATATTCCCGATTACTGGAGCTATGCCCAGCAATTTGGCCTGAGCGATAATTTCTTTTCGTCTATGGCTACCAGCAGCACTCCCAATCACATGGCGATGATTGCCGCGCAAACTGGCGGTGTCTATGACTCTCATCCCGAACAGGGCTGTACTTCGGTACAAAACACCTTGCTCTACTCCAAGCAGCTCTCCACAGGGCATGCCTATTGGGGCTATCCCTGCTATAACATCAATAGCCTGCCACAATTACTCGACAATGTCGGCATCAGCTGGAAATACTATAGCACCTCCGGTTTCTGGGATCCGCCCTTGATGATCCAATCGACCTTCAATTCACCGAACAACCATCATACACCTGGACAATTCGTCACTGACGTACAGTCGAACACTCTGGCCGATGTATCCTGGATTACCCCTCCCTCTGGCAATACCAGCGACCATCCACCTGCTCCCTGGCAAGGCGGTGAGAACTTCGTCGCCAAGCAGATCAACGCCATCATGCAGAGTCCTTACTGGGCCGATACGGCGATTTTCCTTGCTTGGGATGACTGGGGGGGTGTCTATGATCATGTGACACCTCCCACCATTGACAATCTGGGATTATATCTCCCATAACCAAGGAGAATTTAGCTCACTGGTGAAATTCATTGAAGCCGATTACGGTCTGGGCGAGGGTGCGCTGGGTCAGCGCGACGCTGTAAAGCAGACCAGTGACTTGATGGACTTCTTTAACTGGACTCAAACGCCACAAAGTCCGCTGATTCTGCCTATGCTCAACTTTTCAACGACGCTCTCTGTGCCCAACGGGGGTAACATCCCGCAGGGAACGCTCTACCCATCGGTAGGCGGCACGCTCGATTTCTTCAAATTCGACGTGATGTATAGCCTGTCCAATCCCAATCCCGCTGTCCATAACGTCAATATCGATGGTACTGCTCATGCTATGTCAGTCCTGATGCAAGTACCAGGACAGGGGACCCTTTACCAGTACTCCACGAAACTGCCCGTTGGCTCACACAGCTATACCTTTACGTTTTCTGATGTAAGTGGCACCATGACACTGCCTTACGGCTCGGCTCCATTCCCTGGTCCAGAGGTTCATCCCTTCAGTGCTCAAAATGTGGTGACACCAACGGTAGCTCTGGCAGGCCAGACCATTACCTATGCGACTACCTACAAGTCACCAACGGGAACAGCTCCCACCACAGCTTACGTGGACATTGATGCGGTACCACATGCTATGACTCCAGTTGGTTCACCACCCTATAACTACAAAACGGGAGTACTGTACAAGTACACTACCACCACCTTAGCAGTGGGAGAACACTATCACCGTTTCCGCTTCGATGATGGCTCAGGTGTGGCGATCTATGACGGTTCCGATATTCCCTTGATCACGCCCATTATGCTCTCAAACTCGCAGGTCAATCCGACGTCAGGGAACAGCAGCACGCCGTTTA
>WNGH01001099.1_pt1 | contig 24709 bp, 24 predicted proteins | sample 5400631 | NCBI WGS metagenome assembly WNGH01 (sample SAMN13153373, study PRJNA577476) | soil metagenome | isolation source: 115 cm soil or saprolite under Garry oak tree replicate 1 | place: USA:California | collected 2016-06-15
ATCTCGCTTATGCCCAACAACCAGGCGCTTCGATAACTCTGTGATTTCTTCTGTCATAGGTGTCCACGTTCCTCTACGTGGACACAATCATTACCTACTCGGTATCGCGTTGCCAGTCGCCCTCAAAAGACCGCTTACGTTCGTTGAACTCGTCGGCGTGGATCGCGATCCGGCGCGGTTTGACCTCTCCGGGCAGCCCCTGTCCCGTGCCGAACTTGTAGAGGCTGCCGGCAACGCTGGTGAGATCCGCGAACATCGAGTTGCCGACCGCTGCGGCGACCTCGTAGTCGGACAGGGAATCCAGGCCGACATAGACGATGCCGCCCAGGCGGATCACCGCGGCCCAGTCGAACACGGGTCGCCAGTCGTCGGCGTCAGTGAAGTCGGGCGACAGCAACGCTCCGGTGCGGCCGGTGGTCAGCTTTTCCAGAAGGGGGAGGAGCGAGGCGACCAGCTTGTCGAAATAGCTCTTCTCGTAGTTGAGCGTCGAGGCCAGCGCGTGGGCGATCGGATCGTAGAGCTTCTTGCGCCGCGCATACTCGACCAGGGTGACGGCCTGGACGCCGCGCGACTGCAGTCCCTTGTCGAGGCTCTTCTTGTCGATGGCCATGACCCCGGCTTCCTCCCGCCAGCCCCGCGCGGCCGGCTCATGATCGAGCCAGTGTTCGAAGTAATCGACCAGCAGGGGCTCGACGTTGGAGGCGTAGCGGTTGATCTGTTCATAGTCGGGTTTGCGCCCCAAGGCCACCAGGGCGCGCGCCATGACGTTCACGAAACGCCAGACGAATTCCTTGAAGGCGGCCGACTGGCCCTCGGAGGGCAATTGCCCGGCGATGCGGGTGGCAACCTCGGTGATCCGCGAGAAGTTGCCCACCGGGTTGTAGCGCGCCGACAGTTCCGGGTGCCCGAGGTGAAAGAGGAAGAACTGGCCTTCGCGCCCGGCCCGCTTGGCCTCGGCATAGACGCGCCGCAACAGGTCGATATCACCCTTGGGATCGAAGACGATCACCACCTCGCCCCGGCGGATGTCCTGGGTGATCAGCAGTTCGGCCAGCCGCGTCTTGCCGACCCGCGTGGTGCCGAGCACCAGGGTATGGCCGACGCGATCGCCCAAGGGCATCCAGACCTCGGACTCGTCCGGCTCCACGCCGTGGATCGCCGGATCGCCACCCACGGAGGACGCTTCGGAAGACATCTCCGCCGACCTGCCCCGGAACCAATCCAGGACCCGGCTGGCGAATCCCGGTTCCAGCAGGGGCTGGTTGTCGGGAAGCCGGGCTTCGCTCAGGCGCTGGGTGTGGCGCTGGTCCCAGCGGAAGCCCATGCCCAGGAACAAGCGCGCGTCCGACCCGGGAATCGCCTCGGAGGTGATGACGTAGCGCCGCAGCCGGCGCAGGTTGCGGCGATAGCGGACGATACGCAGGCCCTGGTAGGTTCTCCAGGCACCATGGCCCAACAGGCCGGCGGCGCATGCCCAGGCCAGATGCGGCGTCAGCAGGAAGCTGGCCGGGCTGGCGATCACCGCGCCGGCCGCCAGTAGGGACACCGCGGCCGCGCGCAGTTCATAGGCCGGCCGCAGCCATCCTTCGAGTGGATAGCTCACGCGGCCTTCGCCTTTTGTGGGAGGCGCGCCAGCACGGGATTGGCCGGCGGGAGCGGCTGCACGAAACGCTCGGGCCGAACGATCACCACGCCGGAGAGCTGCGACACGGCACGCCCGCCGCGGACCACCTGGTAGGCGAGGATATTGACTCCCTTATCCGCCGCCAAGTGCCAGCCCGCGCGCAGCACCTGGCGCTGGATCGCCTTGCCCCTGTCCGCCTCATCAACGGCGGCGCCGCCATCATCACCGATGCCGCCGCCACCGTCCTCGCCGAAGCGCCGGGCGAACTCCTTGAAGATGCGCGGTGAGACCAGCAGCATGCCCTCCGCAACGAAGTGCACCCAGGCGCCCGTCTCGTTGCTGCGGATGCTGCCCTCGGCCAGCCCCTGCTGCAGCCAGCCCATGAAACGCAGGGCGGCGTCGGGAGCCTTGGGCGTCCCTTCTTCGGTCAGAACCGCCTGCTGCGGCAGGGAGACCGGCGCGCCCATCCGGGGCGCCGCCGGCCCGCCGGCCGGGCGCTGCGACAGGAGTGCGCGGCGCTGCGCTTCGGCATCCTCGAGGTACTCGACTTCTGCCACCGGCAACTCGGGGGTCGGCGCGACGGCGGCGCCGGCCGGGACGTCACGGTTCTCCGGCGTAGTGGCTGGCACAGCACCCCCCGTTGCCGAATCCTCGCCGCCCGCTGCCACTGATGACGGACTCCCGCTCTCGACATCCAACAGCGGCACCGGTTCGACCGTGCCGATCATCGGCGCCGGGTATTCGCTCTCGTGCGGATAGAGCCGGGACAGCGGGAAGCGCAGCACGGTGAGGCGGTGGCTGTAGCCCGCACCGGTTACGTCGACCTGCCAGATCGCGCCGCCGCTGCGGGGATTGGCGATCAGCGCGCCATACTCCTGCCAGGTGTCGAACAGCCGCTGGTTGTCGGCGGGAATGCCGTCCGGGTCCGCGTCGCTCTCCTCGAGATAGTGGCGCACTTCGTCGGCCAGCCGCTTGGAGACGAACCACAGCTCGTTGCCGCTGACCCAGCCCGCCGCCCCGGAGCGGTTCAGCGGCAGCCCTCCGCCGTCCTTGAGGAGGGCGCGCAGCGCCGCCATCAGCCGTTCGATGAGCGGGACGCGGCGCGCCGACTCGGCGTCGGCACGCCGCACCAGATCGAGGATCGCGCCGCCCGGCGCCGCCTTGTCGGCCGACAGGCAGGCCAGCAATTCGCGCATCAACGCCACATCCGCGGCCAGCCAGCCGAGCATCGACGCCGGCACAATGCGGTTAAGCAATAGCACCGGCAGCCTGCCGTGCCATTCATAGTCGCGCGCGCCGCGCGCCATGAACTCGACCCGATAGCCGGTCGCCCGGCAGGCCGGCAGCGCCTCCCCGAGAGGCGACCAGGGCCTGAGCGTCCCGTCCGGGCAGCGCATCTGCACGCGCAGGTCGGCCACCGGCTTGCCGATGTCGTGCAGCAGGCCGGCGACGAACACCGCGTAGCTCCAGCGATGGGCCAGTTCTCCGATTACTTCGGGGGCCGCGCCGCGCGGCAGGACCTGGCCACGGCGCAGATCGAGAGCGATCCCGGCGACTTCCAGGGCATGGACCAACAGGCCGCCGGGATCGGCGTGGTGATGGGATTCCGAGGCCGGCATCAGCTGCACGAATTCCCCATAGCGCGCGAGGACCGGTCGAACTGCCGCCTCGAAGACTTCCGCGGGCAAGCCCAGCTTGACCCGTAGCGCCTCGACGAGTTGCGCCGACCCGGTGCGCTCCACGAGCGCCGCGTAGTCCAGCACCGGAAGTTCTCCGGCCGACACTGCGGCGGGCTCGACCTCGCGACCGAGACTCGTATCGGGTGCGCCGCCGCGGCGCAGCAGCAGCACCCCGATGAGCATCGATGCACCGCCGAGGCCGGCTTGCAGCCAGTCATGCATCAGTACGGCGCGACACGACGGAGGCCCCATCCGGCCAGTTTGGGTGCGCCTGCCATCCGAGCGGTCGCCTGGGTCATGGAGGCGAGTTTGCCGGCCCGGGTTCCGGGGCACGCAGACCATCGGTGCATCGACGAGGCCACGAATCGGCTTGCGCCCGGCCGGCCTTTTGCGTAAGGCGCGCGAACGACATTGCGCCACCGGCATGCGTCCGCGCCGACGCACGGCCCTTGCCTCATTCCCTTTGCCCTTCCCTTAGTCCCTTGCCTTTTCTCCGGCCACGGGCGTCTTTGAGCCCGTGGCCGGCCCTTTGGGGGTAGGGCCCTTAGCCCTTGCGGCCCTTTTTCCCCTTCGGCCCTGGCCGTTTGGTGAATGCCGTTTCCGGCCCGCAAAGCAAGCCGCATCGTGGCCTCGTCGTGGCTCCGATTCTCGCCGATGCCGCCCTGCCGCCCTTCTACGATTCGCCGCAATGGGTTGCAGCCGTCGTGTCGGGGACCGGCGGCAGGGAACTGGGGAGCGATGTGAAGTCGATGGGGCAAAGGGGAAACGCGATGTGCATGGCGGCAGCCATCCTGGCTTGCGCCAGCCTGCCGGCGACGGCCTGCTGGGAGGAGGCGGCGACCCGCTATCACCTCAATCCGGACCTGCTGCAGGCCATCGCCCGCACCGAGTCGGGGATGAACCCGCAGGCCATTGGCATCAACCGCGACGGCTCCCGCGACATCGGGCTGATGCAGGTCAACTCGGCCTGGCTGCCCGCCTTGCGCGCCTACGGCATCGCCGAGCGGGACCTGTTCGAACCCTGCACCAACATCCACGTCGGCGCCTGGATACTCGCCGGCCGGGTCTCCCGCCTGGGATACACCTGGAATGCCGTCGGCGCCTACAACGCGGCAAGCCCGGTACTGCGACGCGCCTACATCGCCCGGGTACGGCGCCAGCTGGCCGGCACTCACCGAGCAGCCGAAAGGCCCTCGCCGGCGCCCCTGACGATCCGTGTTTCAGCCACCGCGGAGCCGAGCTCCTGAGCCCGCGAGCCACTCCTTTTTTCAACGACACCGCCCTCAACCCTTCCGGAGAACCGCTTCATGAATCGACCGCGCACTACCCCCCGCCTGAGCCACCTCCTCGCCCTAGGCCTCGCCCTTTTCGCCGGCAGCGCCCTGGCCGGCACCACCGGCACCGAGTTCCAGACGATGTACACCACGCTGATCAACTGGGCGACCGGCTTTCTCGGCAAGTCGATCGCCATCGCCGCCTTCATCATCGGCGCCGGCGTCGGCATCGCCCGGTCGTCGCCGATCCCGGCGCTGATCGGCGTCGTCTTCGCGCTGTTCATGGTCTATGTGCCGACCATCATCAGCAGCATCATGACCGCAACGGTCTGAAGCTCGCAGCCATGACCGATGCCATGCTGGAGATTCCCCGACGCCTGAACGACCCGCCGCGGATGTTCTGGTGGGATCTCGATGTGGCCCTGCTGGTCATGGCCGCGGCCCTGGCCGGCATGGTCTGCGGCTTCTTCCTCTCCGGCTGCGCCCTCGGCGTCCTGCTCGCGGCGGCCTACGGCCGGACCAAGTCCGGCAAGCATCCGGCCTTCGCCCTGCACCTCCTCTACTGGACCCTGCCGGCCGCCGTGACCGGACTAACGCGTACCCCGCCCTCCCACCTGCGCGAGATGCACGGATGAAACTGCAATGGATGCTGCAGGACCTGGCCAGTGCGCGCCGCGCGGCGACCTTCCTGATCGGCCTGCTGGCCGCGGCGATGCTGGCCAATCTGCTTCTGGCCATGCTGGCGCTGCACCAGGCCGGCCACGAGCGCGTCGTCATCGTGCCGCCGGCCATCCACAAGACCTTCTGGGTGGAAACCGACCAGGTGAGTCCCGAGTACCTAGAACAGATGGGCTACTTCCTGCTGCAACTGACCCTCGATGTCACCCCGCAGAGCGTCGACCACCAGGCCAGGCTGCTGCTGCAATACGCCACCCCGGCCGCCTACGGCGAACTGAACACGGCCCTGCTGGCCACTGCGGCGCGCGTCAAACAGGACGGCGCGGCGACGGTGTTCAGCGCCCAGGACCTGAGCGTCGACGCCCGCACCCTCAGGGTCGGGGTGCGCGGACAGCTCACCACCTTCATCGGCGACCGCCGGGTCTCCGACGTGGCCAAGGGCTACGCCATCGAGTTCCTCTGTAGCGGCGGCCGGGTTTTACTCAAAACGTTTCGGGAGACGAATCCCAATGATCCCCTCGAGCTTCAATCCCATCCCGCGAGCCCTGCTGGCGCTGCTGGCGCTGGCGCTTAGTGCGCCGGCGCCGGCGCTGCAGCTCATCGACGCCCGGGACGGCGAGACGGTGCTGGTGAAGATCGCCCAGAAGGAGCTGACCCGCATCGCCTTCGCCCGCGGCCGGGTGCGCACCGTGACCGGCAATGCCGGCGAGTTCGTGCTGGAGAAGGACGAGGAGCGGGGACAGGTCTATCTGCGGCCGGCGGCGCTGGACAGCAGCAAGCCGATCAATGTCTTCGTGAGCTCCGAGCGCGCCACCGTCGCCCTGCTGTTGCAGCCGGTCGATATGCCCAGCGACACGATCGTGATCCGCGAGGCGAGCACGCCGTCGAGCGGCACCGCAGCCCGGTCGCGCAGCGAACCCCATGTGCGCGGCCTGAAGAACCTGGTGCTGTTGATGGCCAGCGACGCCCTGCCCGAGGACATGGAGGTGCGCGAAGTGCTCCGGCCGCTGGCGCTTTGGCAAGACGTGAGTCTGGTCCTGCAGCGCCTCTACCTGGGCGCAGCCCTCGTCGGCGAGAAATATCAGCTCAGCAACCTCTCGACGCACGATCTGCACCTCTCCGGTCGCGATCTCTACAAGCCCGGCGTCATGGCGGTGAGCCTCGAGCAGGACGTGCTCCGCCCTGGCGCAACGGCCAATCTCTTCATCGTCCGGGAGCGGCGCCTCGATGACTGACGCCGCCAACGTCGATCCCGCCACGGCCACGGTCAAACGCCGCCAGTACCTGCTGCTGGCCGGCCTGCTGGCCCTCGTCATCGGTGCCGCGCTGCTGTCCACCTCGCTGACCGGCAGCAAGGACTCCGGCGAACAGTCGGCGAAGCCGGCGACGACCAGCATTCTCGCTCCCGGCGCCCAGGTCGATCCGCGCGATGCCTGGCGCGGCCAGGCCGATGCGCAACTGATGGGTATCGAGCAGAAATCCCGCGAGCTGACCCAGCGCAACACCGAACTCGAAGGCCAGAACAAGGAGATGATGGAGCGGCTGCGGAAGCTGGAGCAGACCGGTCTGACACCCTTGCCGCCACCGCCCCTGGCCCTGCCGGCGGCTCGCCCCGATTTCGGGCCCGACCGGCCAGGCGCAGCTGGAGCGGACCAGGGGCCGAAGCGCCTGCCCCCGCCCCCGTCACCCCTGGCGCACTCCGCTTCGTCCGGCCTGGCCGGGTCGTCGCCAGCGATGCCGCCACCCGCCAATACTCCGCCACTGATCGCCGCCGGCATCGTCCGCGTCACTCTGGCCGACGGACCCGCCACGCCGGCCGTCAAGGCCGGCGCCCAGCCTGGCAAGGGGGCCGGCGATGGAGCGGTGGCCCACGATGCCCGCAGCTATATCGCCAGCGGCGCCTTCACCCGGGCGATTCTGCTGGGCGGACTCGACGCCCCCACCGGCGGCCAGGCCCAGCACAACCCGCAGCCGGTGCTGCTGCGCCTGGTGGACAACGCGGTGCTGCCGAACCGGTTCCGCGCCGGCATCAAGGAGTGCTTCGTGGTCGGCGCCGCCTATGGCGACATCAGTTCGGAACGGGCCTATATCCGCACCGAGTCCCTGTCCTGCGTCAGCCGCGAGGGCCAGGCCATGGACCTGCCGCTGAAGGGCTACGTGGCCGGCGAGGACGGCAAGGCCGGCATGCGCGGCCGAATGGTCTCGAAGCAGGGCCAGATCCTCGCCAACGCCCTGGTCGCGGGGGTGGCCAGCGGCATCGGCCACGCCTTCCAGCAAGGCTCGACCACCCTCTCGGTATCGCCGCTGGGCGCGACCAGCACGGTCGATGCCGGCAAGCAGCTCGACGCCGGGCTCGGCAGCGGCGTCGGCCAGGCCCTCGACCGGCTCGCCCAGTACTACATCAGCCTGGCCGAGAAGGTCTTTCCGGTGATCGAGGTCGACGCCGGGCGCACCGTCGATGTCGTCATCACGCAAGGAGTCGCGCTGCCCGGCCCGCTCGATGCCGCGGCCGACGAGGCCGGCCCCCTGCCGCAGCGCGCCGATCGAACCCACCCACCGAGGAGCAACGATGATGATCCGCAGTAGCTTGGAGAACGCCCGCTGCCGGATCGGCCGCGCCGGTTCCGCACTCATCCTGTCCCTGCTCGCCCTGCCGGCCCCGGCCGAAAGCGGTGCGGCACCGTCCACCGCCCTGGCCGCGCGATTGCACGCGCTCTATCCGGCCAGCCACTTCGGCGCGGTGAACACGACACCGTGGCCCGGGGTCTTCGAGGTGGTGATGGGCGCCAAGCTTGCCTATGTCGACGCCAGCGGCCAGTTCTTCCTCTTCGGCCACCTCTACGACATGCAGGCGCAGCGCGATATCAGCGCCGAGCGCCAGGACCTGCTGACGCGCATCGATTTCTCCGCCCTGTCCCTCGACGATGCGCTGAAGGAAGTGCGCGGCAACGGCAAACGAACCCTGGCGATCTTCAGCGACCCGGACTGCCCCTACTGCCGCCGCCTTGACGCCGCCCTCCAGGGGATGAGCGACGTCACCCTCTACACGTTTTTGATGCCGCTCGCCGCGCTGCATCCGGCGGCACGCGGCCACGCCATCGCCGTGTGGTGCGCGGCGGACCGGATCGGGGCCTGGCACACGCAGATGGGTGGCGACGAAACCGCGGCGGTGGCAACGTCCACGACGCCCTGCGCCCATCCGGTCGATCGCAACATCGCCCTGGGCGAGCGTCTCGGCATCTCCGGCACGCCGACCCTGGTGGCCGCCGATGGCCGGGTCCTGGCCGGTGCCGCGACGCTCCCCCAGATCGAGGCCTGGCTGGGCGCATCGACCGCGAGCGCCGCAGGCCCGGCAACGCTGCAGGATCCGCTGCGATGAACCACCGCCTTGCCGCGCTGCCGCCGCTGATCCTGCTGCTCCTCGCCGGTTGCGCCTCCCCACTGTTCGGAGTCGGCGGCGAGGCGCGCTACGCCTGCCGCGCGCCCGAGGGCGCGCAGTGCACCTCCGTCTCCGGCGTCTATGCCAATTCGCTGCACGGAGCGATGGCGCGTGGCCCCGCGCCGGAATCGCCGCGCCTGCCCGCGGCACCGCTGGCCGCTGCCGCGGCGCAGCAGACGGCCGCCGAAGCCGATGCCGGGCTGCGCTCGAAGCCGCGCCTGCTGCGGGTCTGGATCGCCCCCTGGGAGGACAGCGACGGCGATCTGCACGAGGCCGCGACGGTTCATCTGCTGGTCGATTCCGGCCACTGGCTGATCGAGCATGTGCGGCCGGCGCGCAACGGCCGGCCCGACGGCGTGGCGCCGCCCGCAGCGACCGCTCCGGAGGGCGCGGCGGCCAAGCCCGAAACTTCGATTCCGGCCACGGATCGCCTGCCGGCGTCTCCCGCCGGGTCGTCGGGCGGCGATGCGGGCACGCCGGCGCACTGAGCGGAGCACCGGATCATGTTCCGCACCCTGCTGAACGATATCGAAGCCGCGCTGGCCGCCGCCAGGGGGTCGGGGATGTTTTCCGGGACGGGGGGCAAGGCGGTGGAGACGCCGGCGGCGTTTTCCAGCTGGCTACCCTACCGGGCCTGGCTGGAGGACCGCCAAGTCTTCGTGAACCGGGATTCGCTGGGCTTCTGCCTGGAGCTGCGGCCCCAGTCGGGCGCCGACGAGGAAATGGCGCGCGTGCTGAGCGCGCTCTACGCAGCGGTGCCGCCCGGCGCCGGCATCCAGTTCCATCTCTTCGCCAGTCCCGCCATCCGCCCGGTGCTGGCCCGCTATGCCGCCCTGCGTCGGCCTGACGACGAGGTGCCGGAATTTGCCGAGCTGGGCCGCCCCGGACGGCACGGCAACATCCATCGGACCATGGCGCGGCGCCGCGTGGCGCACTACCTGGCCGGCAGCCGGCAGTCGCTGCTGCCGGGGCAAAGCTATCTGTTGCGGGATTTCCGGCTGCTGGCGAGCGTTTCCATCGCCGGCCAGCCCGAGGACTTGGCGCGTCTCGACGAACTGCTGCTGCTCCGGGACACGACCTGCGCGACGCTCGCCGCGGCCGGCTTTCCGTCCCGCTCCTGGAGTGCCGGCGATCTGATCAACTGGGTGTCGAGCCTCCTCGACCCCCATCGCCTGGCCGGCGACGGCCTGCCGCTCGTCTATGACGAGGGGCGCGAGCTGCGCGACCAGATGATCGACCGGGCGACGCGGCTGCGCGTCCGCCAGACCGGTATCGAATTGTTCAATCCCGCCGCTGCCGCGGCGACGGAAGTGCGCCTGCTGTCGATCCGCTCCTTCCCGCCGCGCTTCGCCCTGTGGAACATGGGCAGCCTGATCGGCGACCTGTACCAGGGCACGCTCCGCTACCCCTGCCCGTTCATGCTCACCCTGGGCGTCTTCGTCCTCGACCCGGAAGCGACGCGCAACTGGGCCTTCCTCAAGGCGGCACGGGCCACCACCAACGCCACCAGCTACATGGCCCGCTTCCTCCCCGATCTCCAGGAACGCAAGGCCGACTGGGACATCGTGCTCAAGTCCATCGACGCCGGCCAGCAGCTGGTGGACCTCTACCACCAGGTCGTGCTGTTCGCGCCGCCCGCGGACATCGCCCGCGCCGAACAGGCGACCCGCTCGATCTATCGGGCGCGCGGCTTCGAGCTCTCGGCCGACACGCTGATGATGCCCCAGGCCCTGCTCGGTTCGCTGCCGATGACGCTGTCGGCGCCCTTCCACCGCGACCTGCAGCGCATGCGCCGGGTCAGCACCAAGACCTCGGCCAACGCCGTGCACCTGGCGCCGCTGATCGCCGAGTGGGCCGGCACCGCCACCCCGGTGCTGGTCTTCGGCGGCCGGCGCGGCCAGGTCATGCAGCTCGACGTTTTCGACAACCCGGCCGGCAATTACAACGTGGCCATCGCCGGCACCTCGGGCTCCGGGAAGTCGCTGCTGTTGAACGAAATCGCCGCCGCCTATCTGGGCTGCGGCGCGCGCGTCTGGATCATCGACGTCGGGCGCTCCTACGAGAAGGCCTGCCGCAACTTCGGCGGCAGCTTCATCGAATTCAACGAGGACTCACCCCTGTCGCTGAACCCCTTTTCGCAGGTGGCGGACATCGACGACGACATGGAACTGCTGCAACCGCTGCTGGCCCAGATGGTCTCGCCGCGCGAGCCTCTCGATGGCTTCCAGTACTCGACCCTCGGCGCGGCGATCAAGAAGACCTGGCTGGCCAGGCACAACGCCATGACCGTCACCGACATCCACGACCTGCTCGCCACCGGCCGTCTCGACCCCGAGAGCCGCGAGGAGGACCGCCGCCTCAAGGACCTCGCCGCCATGCTCCACCCCTACACGCGCGAGGGCGCCTACGGCAAGTACTTCGAGAGCCAGGCCACGATCGACTTCGACAGCGACTTCATCGTGCTGGAACTCGAGGAGCTGAAGGCGAAGAAGGACTTGCAGACCGTGGTGCTGCTGATCGTCATGTACCGCATCACCCGCGAGATGTATTTCAGCCGCGAGCAGAAGAAGATCGTCATCATCGACGAGGCCTGGGATCTGCTCTCGGGCGGCGCCACCGCCGAATTCATCGAGGCCGGCTATCGCCGGGCGCGCAAGTACAAGGGCGCCTTCATGTCCGCGACGCAGGGCGTCGACGACTATTACCGCAATCCGGCGGCCAAGGCGGCCCTCGACAATTCCGACTGGATGTTCCTGCTGCGGCAGAAGCCCGAATCGATCGAGATGCTGGACAAGCTCGGCCAGCTCAGCATGGACGACGCGATGAAGCGCCTGCTGCTGTCGCTGCGCACCGAGCACGGCGCCTACTCGGAGGTCTACATCCACTCGCCGCTGGGCAACGGCATCGGTCGGCTGATAGTCGATCCCTACAGCCTGCTGCTGTTCAGCAGCCGCGCCGAGGATTTCAACGCCATCGACCGGAAGCGCGCCGCCGGCCTCTCCGTCTCCGCGGCCATCGCGGCAGTCCTCGAGGAACGGAGCCGCTCGTGAAGGTCCGCGCCGCGCTGATCCTGGTGCTGGTCAATGGGCTCGTCTCCGTACTCTTGCTCGCCGCCTATGCCCTCTGGATCGCCGCACACCAGGGACCCCGGCTGGCGACGCTCGACGTGGCGGAACTCTATCGCCTGAAGGAGTTCCAGGTCGCCTCGGCCCTCTTGAAGGAGGGTGCCGACGAGGCGCAACGCACGGCGGCGCTGCAGCGCGCCGAGGGCTTCGGTGTGGAGCTCGGCCAGCTGCTCCAGTCGCTGTCCCGGGAATGCGCCTGCCTGATCCTGGTGCAGGGCGCCGTCGCCTCACCCTCGTCCGCCCTGCCCGATCTGACGCCGGACGTCCGGCGCAAATTGGGACTATAGCCGGCCATGCGCACGCTGTTTCTCGACCACACCCTGCGGCGCCGCGGCGAAGTCTTGCGGAGGCGGCTTGGCGAACACCTGCGCCGGCACGCCGGCGCCTACCTGCTGTTACTGTCCGCCGCGCAGCTCTTCCAGACCCAGTTCGCCATCGGCGTGAACGCCAGCGGGAGCCTGCCGCAAACGCTGTTTCTGATCCACAAGGGCGAGCGGCCGGGGCGCGGCCAGTACGTCGCCTTCCGCTGGCCGGGCGGCGGCCCCTATCCGGCCGGCGCGACCTTCGTCAAGCGGATCGCCGGCGCCGCCGGCGATACCGTCAGCCGCGTCGGGCGCGAGTTCCGGGTCAACGGCGTGCCGGTCGGCACGGCCAAGACGGTGAACCGCCTGGGGCAGGCCCTGGAACCCGGTCCGACCGGTGTGCTGCCGGCCGGCCGCTACTACGTGATGGCAGCCCACCCGGACAGCCTGGACTCGCGCTATGCGCTGACCGGGTGGGTGAGCGACACGCAGATCATCGGACGGGCCTATGCGCTGTTCTAAGCTCGGCCGCGCCTTCCATGTTCCGGCACGAGCCTGGGCCCTCGCCCTGGCGCTGCTGCTGGTGCCGCTCGCGCCGCGCGCCGAGGACCTCGGCGCGATCGGGCCGGTCTATGCCATCGGCGAGCCCAGCCTGCTTGACGCGATCCTCGCCCGCCTGCGCGCCGCCGAGGCGTCCGGCGAGCTCGCCCGGCTGCAACGGGAGGCCGGCGCCCGGGTGGGCCGCGAGATCGAACAGCCGGCGCCACTGAGCGGTCTCATTCGCACCACCCGGCCGCGCAGCTTCCATTACGACCCGAGCATCATCGTCCCCACTGCCATCACCGACGCCAGGGGCACCGCGATCTTTGCCCCGGGCACCCGGGTCAATCCCCTCGATACCGTGTCGCTCACGGCGCGGCTGCTCTTCATCGACGGGCGCGACCCGGACCAGGTGGCACGCGCCGAATCGATCCTCGGACAGCAGCCGGGCCGGCTCAAGCTGATCCTCACCGGCGGCTCCTACCTGGACCTGATGCGCCGCCTGCACCGGCCGGTGTATTTCGACCAGGCCGGCAAGCTCACCGCGAAGCTCGGCATCCGCCAGGTGCCGGCGCTGGTCTCGCAAGACGGCAAGCGGCTGCGCATCGATGAGCTTCTTTGACCGCCTGCTCGCCGGGGTTCTCCTGGCCTGGCTGGTGCTGGTGGCCCCGGCTTGGGCCGGGCCGAGCTGCCACGGCCGCTTCATGAACCCGATCACCGACATCTGCTGGAGCTGCGTCTTCCCGCTCAGCATCGGCTCGGCGACCCTGATGGGCAGGGAACAGGACAACATCGCCAATCCCTCCTCGCCGGTCTGCTTTTGCAGCAACCCGCCGCGCCTCGGCATCTCCGTCGGCTTCTGGGAACCGGTGCGCCTGGTCGACGTCACCCGCAGCCCGTTCTGCATGGTGGGGCTGGGCGGCCTGTCGCTCGATCCGGGCATCGACGTGCCGCGCGGCGCCCAGGTCGGCCACGACAGCCAGACGCGCAACAGCTTCTACCAGGTGCACTGGTACGCCAATCCCATCCTCTCCTGGCTCGAGGTGCTGCTGGATTTCCCGTGCCTGGAGAAAGGCTCCCTCGACCTGGTGTATCTGACCGAGGTCGATCCGCTCTGGGCCGACGACGAGCTGACGGCCATCATCAATCCCGAAGCGGTGCTGTTCGCCAATCCCGCCGCCCAGGCAGCCTGCGCCGCCGACTGCGTCGCCGCCAGCGCCGGCATGCCGATCGCCAGCCTGTTCTGGTGCGCCGGCTGCCAGGGCTCCATCTATCCGATGGACGGCCATGTCGCCGCCCACATCGGCGGCGTGCAGGCCTCCACCCTGCTCACCCAGCGCATGGCGGCCAAGATGCACCGCCAGCTCGCCACCCTGGACGGCGCCGGCGCCGCCGGCCTGTGCGGCTACATCCTGGCGCCGATCATGGACAAGACCCACTACAAGATGCAGATGGTTTATCCGGTAGCGAACACCGCCAAGGTCGCTGGCCAGTGCTGCCAGCCCTTCGGCCGCAGCACGATGTTGTGGGGCGCTGGCAAGGAGTATCCGGTCGAAGGCGAGGATTTCGCGTACCAGATCTTCAGGAAGAGGAACTGCTGTGCCGGCGCCTACTGATCGCATCCGTCATGCGATCGGCCTGCTGATCGCCGCGCTGGCGCCGGCCTTGGCCCTGGCCCAGGCGCCGCACTGGCCGAGCGCGGCAGACATGGAGCGCGCCCTGAAGGCGCGGCCATTCCCCTCCATCGAGCGGCTCGAATCGCAGGCGGTGCCCCGGCCTCCCGAAGCTCCTCCAGTCCGCCAAGGTCCGCCGGGGAGCGGCACCGACGTCGAGGCCATGGCGCGATCCGCGGCGGCTCTTCCGCAGAGCCTGGCGGCACCGATGGCCGAGGCATCGCCCTTGCGCATCTTCGTCACCCTGGCCATGCCCGAGGCCAGCCTGCGCCAGCTGGTCGACCAGGCCAGCCGCGCCGGCGCCGTGCTGGTGCTGCGCGGACTCAAGGACCAGTCGATGCGGCAAACGCTAGCCACGGTCCGCGACCTGATCGGCGATCGCCCGGTCGGCTGGCTCGTCGATCCGCAGGCCTTCGAGCGCTTCGCGGTACGCCAGGCGCCGACCTTCGTGCTGGACTTGAACGAGCCCGGCCCGGCCGGCGCGGAACTGGCCTGCGAATCGGGCCGCCCGATGCCGGAGGCCTTCGTCAGCGTCGCGGGCGATGTCAGCCTCGATTACGCCCTCGAGGCGATCCTGCGTCGCCGGCCCGAGGCGGCGGCCCGGATCGATCCCCTGCTGAAGCGCCTGCGCGGCTCGTGATGGTCGCAAGCCGACTCATCTCGCTGCTCGTGCCGGTGGCCGCCACCGCCTTGATGGTGGCAGCCGCCCACGCCGATCCCTTGTCGGAGGCCTTCGCCCGGGGCCAGGCCATGGGCGGCGCCGGCAACGCCGCCGCCCATGGCCGAATCATGAGCGGATCCGCGCAAACGAGCGTGCCCAACTACACCGCGGCGCCGCCCGAGTCGTCCTATTTCGGCAACCCCGGTTTGGGCACCGCCGCCTCCGCGGCGGCCGGCGCCTGCGCCGGTGCCGGCGGCAGCGGCTATGCCGATCAGGCCTGCGCCGCGGTGAACTTCTCGCAAACGAATCCGTCGGTGCGTCCGAGCTTCACGATCGCGCCCAACGACCCCCTGCTCGCCGGCGCCCGGACCATCACCGCCAACCCCCAGGCCATCGCCGGCAACATCGCCGGCACCTACAGCGCCTGCACGGTGCAGACCGTGACCCGCAACGATATCTACACGAGCGAGTTCTGCCAGCAGTACCGCGGCATCGACACCGTGAGCTGCGACAAGGTGCTGATCGTCACCCCGCTGCTCACGCCGGGCTGCACGCCGGGGCAATTCCTGACGCGGGTGACGGCCGACCCCTGCCCGGCCTGCGTCGACTACCTGGCCTTCGACTTCAGCTGCGGCACCAACGATTACCTGATGCACGCCTTCACCATCGCCAAGGCCAGCGGCGCCGTCTACATGGAACTCGGGTCCCTCAACGTGCCCGGCACCCTGGGTACCGTGATCGCGCAGACCCCGGGGCCGTCGCGGATCGACGGGTCCTTCTGCTACCAGACCTATTACAGCCAGTCCTGTTCGGGTGCGAACTGCTCGATCGGCGCCTGGTTCGACAACCCCTGTCAGGGCACCCACTACTACGGCGTGAGCAGCTTCGCCATGCCCACCACGGTGAGCTTCACCGACACCTGGGACAACCAGTGCGCGGCGCTGGAGGCCCGGGCGCAATGAGGCCGGGATTTTCTCAGGGCGCTCTGTGGGCCCTGCTCCTGCTGGCCGCCGCCCTAGCACATGCCGCCGACTGCCAGTTGCAATCGTCCACCTGCGTCGAAGGCCCGCAGACGCGCGACATCGGCGGCTACCCGGTCTATCGCGATTGCTGGCGCATCACCGAACAGTTCGCCTGCGTCTCCCAGACCCTGAGCGACGATTGCCAGCCGCTGCGCGATCGCGGCTGCAGCCAGGTCGGCTCCGCCTGCATCGACAGCGGACCCACCGGGGCCTGCATGGATTATCAGCAGACCTGGCAATGCAAGGTGGCCAGCGGCGCCACCTCGACCATCGCCAACTGCGGCAGCCGGCAGTTCTGCCTGGACGGCAACTGCTTCAAGGCCGGCTCGGCCCCCGACGCCGATTTTGCCAAGGTCGTGGCCGGCCTCGAAGTCGAGCGCGAGGCCGGCAAGTACATCGACCCGAACACCCTGGTGGTTTTCCGGGGCTACGACAACCGCTGCCGCGACAAGCTGTTCGGCCTGGTCAACTGCTGCAAGGGGGCCGGCTCCAGCGGATCGCTGTTCACCGACATGAACCTGATCCTCGGCGCCGGCGGCCAGGCGGTGGGCGCGATCGGCTCGAGCTACACCTACGATGCACTCTATTCGGCCGACGCCCCGGATGCGGTGATCCAGGGCTTTACTGCCCTGTTCGGCGCCGGCGGCGGGCAGTCGGCGCTGGCCGGATTCGTCGCCGGCGACGTCTCGGTCGAGACCTTCGTCGAGTCCCTGGTGCCGGGGCCCTGGTCGATCGCCATGCTGGCCATCCAGCTGTCGGGCCTGCTCTCCTGCGAGCAGGCCGAGCAGGTCCTGGCCCTGAAGCGCGACAACCGGCTCTGCCACGGCGTCGGCAGCTACTGCTCGGTCAAGGTGCCGATCCTCGGCATCTGCATCGAGACCACCCAATCCTACTGCTGCTTCAACTCGCGCTTGGCGCGCATCCTCAACGAACAGGGCCGCGCCCAGCTGGGCCGCGGCTGGGGCGGCGCCCAGAGTCCCGATTGCCGCGGCTTCACGCTCGCCCAGCTGCAGTCGCTCGACTTCGCGCGCATGGACCTCTCCGAGTTCTACGCCGAGATCGCGCCGAACCTGCCCGACGTCGGTGCCAGCGGCGCCCGCGCCCGGCAGAAGGTCCAGGGCAGCGTCGGCCCATGAATCCTCAGCGTGCTGATCGGCTGGCGATCGTCGCGGCGGCCGTCCTGGCAGGAATGTTGTCGGCCGCCGTCCGTGCCGAAACCGTCGACCGCCAGCCCGTGTCGGACCTGAGGCCGCTCCTGAAGCTGGCCATCGAACAGGGGACGGCCCACGGCGTCATGACCGGCGTCGCGGCGGACTATGCCCGGCGCAAGTTCGAGTCGGAGGCGCCGCTCGAAGTCGACGTACGCCAAGTCCAGGCCTTGCCGCAGCCCGGTTGCAGCCGGCTGGAAGTCACGACGCGGCAGAAGGACGTGCTGGAGAACGGTGCGCGCGGTGACATGACGCTGCGCTATCAGCTCAGCTATTGCCGCGATGGCCGCTTGCTCGAGCGGCCCTAAGCCCATGCGAAAGTCCGCCCTCCTGGTCGCACTTATGCTGGGGTTCCTACCCCTGGATCGCCTGCCGGCCGCCGAAGGCGTATCGGCCGCCGAGGCTGCATTGACCGATACCCCGCTACCCGCGAGCTACTGGCTGAGGGACCGCGAGGGCTGGTTCTGGTACCGCGACCCGCCGGCGCCCGCGCCCAGGGCCACCCCGCCGCGCCCGCGCGAACTGCTCGAATTCGAGGCCATGCAGCGCCGGCTCGAAGAGCTGAAGCGCATCGCCGTGATGAATCCGAATGACGCGAACCTGCTCGCCTACATGCATTACCAGCAGCGGATCATGCATCAGTCGGAAGTGTTCGCCCAGGGCTGGCAGCGCCTGGTATGGACCACGCCCGAGCTCGACTACGGCTTGAGCGGACGCCCGGCCAATACCATGGCCGCCGGGGTCTATGACGAACAGTTGCAGCAGCGCCAGGCCCGGGCGATCCGCGGGCTTGCGGCGAACCACGGACTGATCCTGCTGTTTCGCGGCGACTGCCCTTACTGCCACCGCTTCGCGCCGATCCTCAAGCGCTTCGAGGTGGAGTTCGGCCTCCGCGTGTTCCCCATCAGCCTCGACGGCCAGGGCCTGCCGGAATATCCGAATCCGCAATCCGACAACGGAATCGCCGCGCGCCTCAAAGCCGGCGTGGTACCGGCGCTCTATCTGACGGCGCCGGCCACGCGGGAAATCCAGCCGGTCGGCTTCGGCCTGATGGCGGCCACCGACCTCTTCGAGCGCATCGCGGCACTGGCAACTGCGCCGGGCAGCGCGCCATCCTTGTCACGGGAGAACCCATGAAGGTCCGATCGAAGCGCCTCACGGCAAGCCTGTTGACCGCCGCCCTGACCCTGTCCTCGGGCGCAGCCCGGCCCGCCGACCTCAACACCGAGATGCAGGCGATGTTCAACGACCTGGGGACGCTGGGCAACGTCACCGCGCCCGGTGCCTTCCGCGGCCAGGCCATGAACCTCTATACCGGCGGCAATTTGATGATGCGCGCGCCGGGGAAGAACTATCCGCTGGTCAATACCCAGCTGCCCAGCCTCAAGGCCGGCTGCGGCGGCATCGATCTGTTCGGCGGATCGTTTTCCTTCATCAACAAGCAGCAGTTCGTCGCCCTGCTGCAGAACATCGGCGCGAACGCCATTGGCTATGCCTTCAAGCTGGCGCTGCAGTCGATCTCCCCGGACATCGACAAACTGCTCACCGAGTTGCAGGACCAGATCAACAAGATCAACGCCATGAACATCAACTCCTGCGAGGCCGCCCAGTCCCTGGTCAATGGCGTCGTCGGCGAATACGACAACTCGATCATGAGCGGCTGCGCCAACATCTCCCAGTACCTGGGCAGCGTGAGCGACCGCGTCGACGGCCGGGTCACCTGCGCCAGCAATGCCCCGGCCGTGGTCAGGAGCGCCGCCGCGTCCTCCGACCCCAACGTGCGCAACGTGACCTTCGTTCAGGGCAACGTCGTCTGGATCGCCCTGAACCAGGTCGGCGGCGGCATCAGCCGGCAGGAGAAGGAATTCATCATGAGCGTCATCGGCACGGTGATCCTCACGCCGCCTCGGGACGACGGCAGCGGCGCCAGCCCGCGCTATGTCGAGCCGACCGTCGTCGGCCTGCGCGACCTGCTGCTGGGCAACGCCGGCTCGGCCACATTGGGCACTGTGGACAGCACGGTCTATGTCTGCGACGAGCCGACCGACTGCCTTAACCCGACCCCCACCACGATCTCGGCGAAACCCTTCTCGCAACTCGTCGCCGAGCGGCTGCAGCAGATGTCCAGCAACATCGCCAGCCGCAGCCCGCAGAGCGCCGCCGACATCGGCTTCATCAACAACACCTCGGAACCGGTCTACAAGATGCTGGCCGTGGCCAATGCAGTGCCCAATTCCGGCACCGCCGAGACGCTGATCGCGACCTACAAGGACGTGATCGCCCTCGACTATGCCGAGACCTTCCTCTCCCGCGCGATCCGCCAGGCCCAGGCCGCCCTGTCGCAAAGCCTCAAGCGCAACGGCATCGAACAGGGCTACGCGCAGGCCTTGCAGCGCAATGCCCAGGAAGCCCAGCGCCAGCTCCTCACGGAAAAACAGACCGCCTACGCCAAGCTGCGTTCGGTCTCCTCCATGGCCATGGACCTGCAAACCCTGGAGCGGCAGCTGTGGAGCTCGATGCCGCCGGCGGTCAAGGCGATGCTCGACTTCAGCGCCAACGCCGGGATCCGCGGTTCCTGAGTCCGCCTTCGCCCGGGCTGACGGACTACCGAACGGAAGGTCATCCAGGCAATGTTCGAGATCTACGCCTACGGCAACGTGGACACCCTCAACGGGGTTTTCAACGCCATCGCCGCCATCATGGGCGGCGCCGACTATTTCGGGCTGATCAAGACGGTCGCCGTGACGGGCGTGCTGGTGGCGGCCTTCGCCGGATTGTTCACGCCGGGACGCTTTCAGGGCTGGAGCTGGTTCTTCGGCTTCATGCTGCTGTACTACAGCCTGTTCGTGCCCAAGGCCAACGTGGTGATCGTGGACAAGCTGGGTGGCCAGTCGCCGGTCGTGGTCGGCAACGTTCCGATCGGGGTGGCCTTCTTCGGTCATTACACCAGCCTGGTGGGCGACGCGATGACGCGCTTCTTCGAGACCGCCTTCCAGGTCATCCCCTCGTCCGCCGCCCAACTGCCCTCCGAACTGGCCTACCAGAAGAACGGCGTCATGTTCGGCAACCGGCTGATCCAGGCGACCCGCGCGGTCAATGTCGCCGACCCGCAGCTGCGCACCGATCTCATCAACTTCGTCTACAACTGCACCCTCTACGACCTGCAGGACGGCAGCATCGATCCGGGCGCCTTCGCCCGGAGCACCGACATCTGGTCGCTGATGGGCAATCCCAATCCGGCGCGCTTCTCCACCTACGGCAATCCGCTGCAGGTCCAGCCCTGCCCCGGCGTCTATGTCAACCTCGCCAGCCGCCTGCCGGCGGAAGTCGCCAATGCCCGCGCCCTGCTCGCCTTGCAGCTCAATCCGACGCTCGATTCCACGGCGGCGCTGGGCGCCATCGACAGCCAGATCGAGCAGGCCTACTACAAGACGCGCATTGCCACCGCCGCCCAGGGCGCGGCCGATCTGCTGCGCCAGAACATCATGATCAACCTGGTCCAGGACACCAGCAGCATCGTCGGTCAGAAGATCAACGACCCGGCCTCGCTGATGATCGCCACGGCCCGGGCCAATGCAACGGCCTCGACCAACGCCTCCTTCATGACCATGGGCAGGATCGCCGAGCAGGCCCTGCCCCTGGTGCGCAACGTCATCGAGGCCATCATCTATGCGGTGTTCCCCTTCGTTTTCCTGTTGTTCCTGCTGGCTCAGGGACGGGGCCTCGGACTGGCGATCAAGAGCTTCGTCATGAGCCTGGTGTGGATTCAGCTCTGGCCGCCCCTCTATGCGATCCTGAACTATGTTGCCACCCTGGCGAGCGCCAAGAATCTGGCCGCGGCCGCCCATATCGGTGCGGGCAGCCAGGGGCTCGCCCTGGAGACCGCCGCCGGCATCTACCATGGCGCGATTTCCGATCAGGCGGTCGCCGGCTACCTGGTGATTTCGATCCCGATCATCGCCACGGCGATCATCAAGGGCGGTGAAGTGGCCTTCCAGGCGGTGACCGGAGTCGGAGCCATCCAGTCAGCCGCATCGGCGGAAGCCGGCGCGGCCAGCAAGGGCAACGTGTCGCAGGACGCGGTGTCCATCGATCAGCAGCAGCTGGCGCCCAATCGCAGTTCCGCCTTCATGACGACGACGACGGATGCCCATGGCTCGACCATCCAGGGAACCGGCGCCGACGCCGGCGTGTTCCGCTACCAGTCGACCCTGAGCCGGCTGGCGACGACCTTCAGTTTTTCTGAAAAGCAGGCGACGGCGGTATCCGACAATGCGCGCGAAGCGGAAACCTTTGCGCAGACCGAGCGCGAGGCGATGCAGCGCAGCCAGGCCACGGCACTGACCCAGGCGCTGGGACTCCAGCAGCACTACGAACGCTCGCAACAACGGTCCGGGGCGAGTATGACCTCCGACGGTGGCAGTACCTCGACGCAGTTCCAGACGTTGAATTCGGTGGCCCGCGAAGTGAATCGGCGCTTGGGATTGAGTGACGACTCGACGGTGGGGAGCAGCGTTGCCGCTTCCGCTTCTGCCGGTGCGAAGATTCCGTTCACCGAGATCGGGGCACAAACAAAAGCGGAAGGCCGACAAGTCAATCAGGAACGGCTCCAGAGCGCCTACGACTACGCGCGGAAGGCGATCGAAACCGCGCAACTGGCCGAGTCGACCGGGCTGGTGAAAGAGTTCAAATCCTCGGATGCCTACCAGTGGGCACGCGGGAGCCGAACAGATGGAACGTCAAGCTTCGATTCTTCGTATCGGCAGGCGGTCGACCATCAATCGTCGAGCGAGCATGCTTATGGCCACGCCAAGGAACTCGCACGCACCGCGCAATTCATGCGCGAATGGAGCAGCGGCTCCCAGACCGATTTCACGAACTATGCGGCGAAACGCCTGGGTGAGCGCGGCCTGTTGCGGGAAGACGATCCGATCAAGCTGCAACGCGCGGTGACCGAGATCGCCTACGGCTATGCGAAGGGTGGCGATGTGGGTGGCCAGTTCGTGCCTGGCGATAACCCGTTGGCGCCGAGCCGGCCGCCATCCCAACCCCTCGGCTGGGGCTCGACGGCGCTGCGCCAAGAGTTCGATCAAGCGAAATCAGGCGAGGATGCCGATGTACTGCGCAAACGGGCAACGACCAATCAAGGCGAGATTCGTGATCGCCAATCCAGTCACGGCGTCACGCCCGGTAAAGCGGCGGGCGATGACGTTACCGAACGAACTCATTCAAGCGCCGAGCAAGCCGCCGCCGATATCACGTCGCACCGGAGGGAAGTCTCCCAAAGGCAAGGCGCCCTCAGCGAGGACTACAACGCGAAGGTGAAATTGGACAAGGTGAACCCACACCACGAGGGGAACCGGGCGGTATGGGATACCGTAGGCGCTCAGACCGAGAACCGCGCCAACGTGGGCGTGGCGCCGGAGCGCCCGACCAGTGGTGAATGGCATTTCGACCAGGACGGGACTCCAGTCGCAGGGCCAAGGACGGGAACGAGTAAATCAGCGGACCCGGCGCCAACTGTCGAACGGTCGCCGCAACAACCGAGAGAAAACGGTCCGTCCGGGAAAAAATGAGGGACCGGGAACAGGCAGGCGCGGACCGACTTCAATCATCGGCCGCACCGATTTCCAGGCTACCGAGACCACTTCTAGTCACGAACCCCGGTGCATCGTCACAGTACCGACCTGCCGTATTCCCTGTGACCAAAGGGTCACCGTGTAGCCAGCCTTCGAAATCCGGATCGACGGATCCATCCCGTCCATTGCTGTCGTTATCCGATTTTGTTCCCGACTTGAGAGCAGCACGAATCCCCACTGCCAGGTAAGAGAGCCAATCGGTCAGGGCTTCATGAAAAGGTCTGCGTGTATTCATCATGACTGCCTCAACTTGCGGATTTTGCGATTGACATAATACGCCAGCAAACCCGAGGGTCAATACCCTTGATTCGGTGCCCGACACCCTATAAATCCGGGCTGCCCTGATGCCTCTCTTCTGCAGACACCACGGACACGTTATCCCGATCCATCAAGGTTTCTGCTTGTAGGCTTCGTCGAAGACTCTTTCGAGTTCGGGATGCACCCCGCGCATACCGTCGACCACCGACTTGGCCCATTCAAAATACGCCTGACGTCTTTCCAAGGACCAGTCGGCCGGAGGGGTGTCCGCCACGTCCCGCAGATTGCATATCTTGTCGGCCAGCTTCACCAGCTTTGCCCGCCGGCTGAGGCTGGATGCATGTTCGATCTGCAGTCTCTTTCGTTCCGCCTTCGGCAAGGCCTTGTCGTCCGTGACCTCCAGAACGATGCTCCTGACTTCCTGACCGAACAGCTTTTCCAGTTCGACGGCGGTGGTCTCGGTGTCCTCGATGGTGTCGTGAAGAATGGCTGCCATCAGCACCCGCTCATCCTCGATGCCGCCTTCGTTCGCCAGGACGTTGGCGAGGGCGATGGGGTGATTGATGTACGGGGAGGCTTCGGCGTCCTTACGGCGCTGGTTGCGGTGCTTGGCAGCGGCAAAGGCGAGGGTTTGCAAGAGGCGTTTCATGGATGGAAAACCTTACCACGAGGTCGGATGCGCTGGCTACAGCGTTCATCTTTGCGCCGATTGGTTGAAGGTGTTTTGGAACTCGCCGACCACGCGCAGTATCTCGTCAAATTCCGGCGGTTCGCTGAAGAACATCGCTTCGCGCATCGCCTCATAGTCGCGCTTCCAGCCAGCGCGGGACTCGGCAGCCGGCAGCAGCCGAAGGGAGCCTGGGCGCAGCGACTCCTGGGCATCCTTCCTCTTGCGAAAAAATACGGCCCGATGCGCGGCGACGCGCGCGAACAAATCCGGATCGGCCATGGCCGCATCGGCAACACCGGCGCGGATCAGGCACCAGAGGTCGTAGTAATGGCGGGCGAGGCGGGCCGCCGGCCCCGTGGCGCCAACCCGATAGGTTTCCTCATGCAGCAACGACGCTTTTTCCCAGAAGGTGCGCTTCGGGTCGAGCGCACGCAGGCTGAACTCGCTCTTGCCCAGTTCGCCCGGCAGTGTTTCGGCGAGATAAGGCCGAATGGTGGGTGTTGCCAAAGGCTCGGTATCGGAACGGGCGCCGAGCTCGATCTTGACTCTCGGCGAGAGGTAAGGTGAGGTGAACATCCTGGGGTATTCGAACAGCAAGGTCTGTCCATCGTGCTCGGAAGGGTCTTGCGTGAGCTTCCATGACATGCCGGCGGGCAAGTTTTCACTGAATCGGCGGGCCAGTGCCGGTGCCATGATGTCGCGAATGTGTGTTTGGCAGGCGGCTTTCAGCGCCGCCAGCCTTTCATCGCGTTTCTTGTGACTGGGCGCTGTTTCCGGCCCCTGTCCGCCGCCAAAGCCGAGAAACGCACGGTCGATGACGATGTCGATGTCTTCGGAGAAGCGCTCGATCAGCGCCCAGCATTTGGAGAGCGAGGTGCCGCCCTTGAAGGTAAGATGCGGCCCGGATTCCGGCAGCG
>WNGH01001474.1_pt1 | contig 24701 bp, 22 predicted proteins | sample 5400631 | NCBI WGS metagenome assembly WNGH01 (sample SAMN13153373, study PRJNA577476) | soil metagenome | isolation source: 115 cm soil or saprolite under Garry oak tree replicate 1 | place: USA:California | collected 2016-06-15
ACCACCCGCTTCTCGGCAAGAAGCTCTTGAACCGAATGCACCAGCGCTTCGGATTTCGCATCCATCATAGCCGCCGACTCACTTTCCCTGGGAGACATCGCCCAGAAATTCATGAACTGCGCCGCCTCACGCCTAACCCCTCACTCCTCACGCCTTACTCCTCACTCCTCACGCCTCACTCCTCACTGCCTCTCCCCATTCCCCCCATTCCCATTTGTTGCGATCTGTTCTAATTTGAGATGGGCGTGCAAGACCGAAATGTGGCGCTCCTCGCAGAGACACAGCACGTTCTGTAAACGATCACCACTGATCTTATCGGACGCGATCACGACAGATGCCACGAGCTGGCTCTCAAGGATCAAGGACAAATCCGAACTGGACCCCAAGACCGGCACGCGATTAACCGTGCGCTGTCGCAAACTCGGATCATCGTCCAGGAAGCCAATGGGCCGGAGGCCCAACTCAGCATTCTGCAACAGCTCGCGCAAGACCAGTTGCCCGCCGCGACCGGCCCCATAGATCAGCGCGCCACTCCCAGCCGAATTTTCTCGCTGGTTCGTGTAGTCGAGGACTCGATGCGTGCAGCGGGCGCCACTGGTAAGCGTCGCCAAGACCAGCAGGTTGATGCAGAAGAAGGGGATGACACCGCTCGGTGGAACGGTGAGCAGCACGACAGTATACGAGAGCGCGACCGCAGTGACGACCGCGAAGAGGACCCGCAGGAGGTCACCGATCCCAGTTGCGCGCCAGACGCCGCGATAGAGCCCAAAAACGGAGAACACGCCAAGCTGGATCAGTAACACGATGGGGAATGCGCCCCGGTACCAAATCTTCACCTCGGGATCCCAGGGGAACTCGTATTTCAACGCGAAACTCAGCCAATAAGCGGCCGTGATGAGGATCAGGTCAACAAACCCTAAAAAGAACAGACGGTTAAAGGCTAACTGTTCGTACCAGCGGAGAAGAGTCCCGTTTCGGAGGAAACTGATTTCCTCATAGCCAAGCTTGCGGATCCCGATGTAGGTTGCGAGTCCGACCGCGACCAGAATAATGCCGGCATTGCGGTACTGCGCCAGCACCGAGAGCAGCGCCATCGCGGAGAGACCCAGGGCAATGCCATACAAGGCCATCACCGCGTTGCGGTGCGAGAAGCCAAGCGCGATCAAGCGGTGATGGATGTGCCCTTGGTCTGCTTCGAACATCCGCTTCGCGGCGAGGACCCGCTGCTTAAGAGAAGACTTATAGGGCTGGACCACCTTCAGCCCGGCCACAAACCGCCGGACCATCGAAAGCAGGGTATCCAGGATCGGCAGCCCGAAAACTAGCAGAGGGACCACGACTCCCAACGCGGTCGCCCCCTTTTGCGATCCGGTGATCGCCGTGACCGCCAGGATATAGCCGACGACCAGGCTGCCGGAGTCGCCCAGGAAGATTTTCGCCGGGTTGAAGTTGTAGCGCAGGAACCCCGCCAAGGCCCCGACCATAATCACCACGAGCATGGCGTCCTGGGCATCGCCTCGGAGCAGGAAGATCGCGGCGCAGGTACCGGCGGCTATACTGGCCAGGCCTGCCGCGAGACCGTCCAAGCCATCCACCAGATTAAAGGCGTTGGTGATCCCGACGATCCACAGGAAGGTCAACGGGATCGCCAGCAACCCAAGGTCCACCGTCCCCGTGGCGAGGAAATAGACCTGGTCGATCCTCACGCCCAGCCAGATGGCCACACCAGCCGCCGCGGCCTGGAAGAGGAATTTGGTTCCCGCCGACAGCGGCCGAATGTCATCCCAAACGCCGACCAGGAAGACGATGGCCCCACCGAGCAACAGAGGCGTCCACGCGGCTAGATCAACCCGAATGAACCCATCGCCGACGCCTTCCATGGCAACTGCAAGAACAGCGGTCAGGCTTGCAGCCAGAACCACGCCTACTCCGCCGAGCCGTGGGACGGGTCGAGTGTGGATCTTGCGCTCCCCCGGCCGGTCCACCGCACCGATGCGCAGCGCCAGCAGGCGCACTAGTGGCGTCAGCGCCAATGAGGCGCCGAAAGAGATCAGAAACAGAACGATATACTTAAGCATGAGCTTGACTTGACGGGGAAAGAGCTCTGAGGAAAGTTAAATCTGAGCCGGACCCCGGTAATAGGAAAGGAGGGCTCGAACGGAAGCCATACTATGGGCCTAGCAGATGACGCCTGCCTCGATTGCCCAAGATAAATCGCGCGAGCTTGTCTGAAACGTGTGGATCCAAATATTCGATAGGCACAGCCCAGTCAAAACCGTGCTGAGTCACCAACTCAACCCCCTGAATGATCTTATCGGGCTCGCATCCTGTCAAAACATTACTACCGCACTCGACGGTCTCTGGGCGTTCGGTAGTATCGCGGATAGTGATCGCTGGCACATGAAATATGCAACATTCCTCTTGGACAGTACCGCTGTCAGTGAGCACGCAGAACGCATTCTTCTCAAGCTTTACAAAGTCGAATAGATCAAAAGGCACACATAGTTTGACCAACGGGTGGATACTGAGACCAAGTGGCTCAAACTTCAAACGGGTATGTGGATGAAAGCTCCAGACAATTGGGTAACCATATTTTTCGGCAAGCTGGTTCAGGGCAAAGACAATCGAAGACATTCGCTCGGGAACATCGACATTCTCTGCACGGTGCGCGGTGACAAGGAAAAACTTTCGTTCTGTAATATGAAGTCTGGTCAGCACATCGCTGGCATCAATCTGGTTTCCGTAATGATGCAATACTTCAAAGATCGGATTCCCCGAGACAAATATACATTCTTTCCTGATCCCTTCGTTTAAAAGATTTCGACGACTGTTCTCAACATAAGGGAGCAACCAAGAGCTGACATGATCAATGATTTTCCGATTGCGCTCTTCTGGAACTTTTCGATCAAAACAACGATTACCTGCTTCCATGTGGAAAACAGGGACTCCAATTTTTTCAGCGACGATCGCTGAAAGTCCGCTATTGGTGTCTCCAAGAATTAAACAAGCGTCAGGTCGTGTTTGTTCTATCAACGCCTCAGTCGCTTCGAGTATCTTCGCAATCTGCCCAAAAGTGGATTCAGCTCTTGAGTCGATGTAGTTGTCAGGCTGCCGGATGTCCAAGGTCTCAAAAAACACCGAATCTAGTTCTGGAGCATAGTTTTGCCCTGTGTGCACAAGGACATGATTAGTCAACCGGTCGAGTTTTCCAATGATTAAACTCAGACGAATAATTTCAGGGCGTGTGCCGAGTATTGTCATTAACTTCATCGGAGAAGTTCCCCCAGGTCTGGCTCCAATTCGTCCACCACGAGCCGGTATTCTTTCAAGAGTTCCTTCGTTCCTTCGGGTGACAAAGGGTTTGACTGGGAACTGTATTCTCCCGCAAAGGCCTGCTTCCCATTTGTTTCGTGATCTAATTCGGGAAGAATGGATCGGATTGCATAGTAATCTCCCCGTTCGATCGAGCGATGACATTCCTCTTCAGAAATAAGAATTTCGTGAATCTTTTCCCCAGGTCTGATACCAATAAATTTAATTTCGATCGGTCTGCCATTGATCAAAGCAGCCGCTATATCAGTCACTTTAGCCGAAGGCACGCGTGGCACATAGGTCTCTGCCCTTCGAGCTCCTCCGACTGCAGCAAAAATCACATCCACTGCTTGATTCAAAGTCAGTAGGAACCGTGTCATATCAGGCGTTGTTATCGTCACTGGACCGCCCTTCCGAATTTGCTCCACGAAAAGAGGAACGACGGAACCTCGCGAGGCCAAGACATTGCCGTATCGCACGCAAATGAACCGCGTAGACGCACAGGTAAGGTTTGCGCTCGTAAAAATTCGCTCTTGAATGGCCTTGCTCATACCCATCACGTTGACGGGCTTGCAAGCCTTGTCCGTGGAGATCCCTACGACGGTGTCGACGGGAAGCTTCATTTCTCGAATTACCCTCACAATGTTCTCCGCACCTTCGATATTCGTTCTGACGGCCTCGAAAGGGAAATATTCGCAGGAAGGCACTTGTTTCATAGCCGCCGCGTTAAATACAATATCCGCATCTCGAACAGCCGCGGCTACAGAGTGAAAATCGCGAACGTCTCCAATTCTGAACTCTAGGAGCTCTTCAAAGTTGTGGTAGATCAGTTCGTCGGTCGCAACACGGCGTTGCTTGTAAGCCATTCGCATCTCGTGTTGCTTCGCCTCGTCACGGCTAAAGATAATTAACTTGGAAGGTTTCCCAATTTCGCCGCTTAGTAGCCGGAGGGTCAAGACTTTGCCGAGCGAGCCAGTCCCGCCTGTGATCAACACGCGCTTGCCGTCGAGCATCATATTGCTTGTCTCCTTTAGCCCCACATACCGTAAGGCGTCTGGTCCTGGCTCATCCGCACGATCATATCCCGCCAAGGCTCAGGTCGCCATCCCGTCACCTTACGAAAACGCGTCGAATCAAGACTCCTGTCGCAGGTGAACTCCGCATCCCTTTCGATAGTCACACCGGCTCCATACACCTCATTGATGATCTGTAAGAGGTCATATTTAGAAATTGGATCGGCTGAAAGATGATACAGACCGCTTACGTCTGGATATTTGGCGATAAGATCAGCCACAACATCCGTAAGAGCCTGAGTGGTGAGACCGGAAAAGATCGCGCGTGAAAAACCCCGGCACTGACCTTTTTTCTGAGCTAGAAACCACTCAACCAGTCCTAAACGCGTCTCGATTTCTCTCCCGATCATCGACGTCCTGAGTGTCAGCGCCCATGCACCCTGGATCTCCCCAAGGTACTTCGTCCGTCCATAAAGATCCGAAGTGTCACTGATTGATTCTTCGGTATATCGGCCGTCTTTTCCTGAAAAGACGCAATCGGTACTGAAGTGAATGAGTCGAGCACCCCGCGCGCGGCACACTAGCGCCAGCCGGTGCGGGAAGAGCGAGTTGACTTCCAAACTGAGTAGTGGATCTTCAGACCCTTTGACCTGCTTGATAATCCCTACAGCATTGACCACGACGTCGGGTCTGGCCCATGCGAACGCGGCGATTATGTCTTCCGTTCGACGTACGTCGATTCCTCCCATGAGGTAATCAGGATCAAACAGGTCAAAACGGCCGTAGTACGAAGACTCTCTACGGACAGTCAAATAGACATCGCAACGACGTCGTAAACCCTGCCACAGCTTGTGGCCCAGCATTCCCGCCCCACCAAAGATCAACACTCTCATGGAAGATTTACCTCGCCGCAACAGTCCGGCTGTTGATTAAGAGTGTTTCAAATCGGGCGAGTATCTTCTCCCGATCGAAATGAGCCCTGTAATAAGCCATGGCGGCCTGACCGAATGATTCTCGTTGCTCACGAGGAAGCCGATACATCGTACAGATCGCCTCGGCCAAAGCCGCCGGATTTCCTGGATCACAGACTATCCCTGCTCCAGACTCTCGGATAATGGCTGCCGCCTCACCTTCCACTGCAGCTAGGATCGGCCGCCCACATGCCATGTAGGACTGTAGTTTCGAGGGAATCGTCAAGGAAAAAATCGGCTCACGTTTCAAGAGGACCAAGAGGGCATCAGCCAACGCGAAGTAGTGCGGCATCGCTTCAACAGGCTTTCTCCCCATAAACACCACGTTATCCAGTTTCGCAGCTAGTGCCTTCTCCATATGGTGTTGCGCCATGGCCCCATCACCTAGAATGATGAAATAAATACCAGGCTCCGAACGCAGAATCTCCGCAGCACCAAGTAACGTCTCGAAGTCCTGCGACCTGCCAATATTGCCTGCAAATAGGACGTAAAAGCCGCCGACCATTCCCTCTCTCTGAGCAAATTTGTCGTCCCGCTTAACCGGATGATACAGAGCCTCCGACCAATTTGGCATATACACAACTTTTGTTGGACTTTGCCCCATGGCGACAATCTTGGATATAAACCCTCGGGATTGAGCAAGGATCACATCGCAGTGGCAATATATAAAATGAACCATCCAACTGACGGCTGTTATGATCCACGATTGGCGAATAAGACCTGTTGCCTTAAGTGTGTCGGGCCAAATGTCCTGGACCCACAAGAAGACCGGTGCGCGCTTGATATATTTGAAAATAATGGCCGGAATCCCCACGGTTATTGGACCGGGCTGGAAGACCACAATAGAATCAGCACGGCCGATCAGAAACGGTCCCTAGAGACTCGCGGAGAGTAGGAACGAGAGATAAGTCCAGCCGCGCTTGATGAGGGAATAGCTGTTATCCGGATAGATCGGAACCCTAATAATTGACACCCCATCGTACACTTCTCGTTGAAAGAGCTTGATCGAGTAGCCTGGGAAAACTCTGCCGTTAGGATAGTTGGGAAAACCGGTCAGTACTGTTACCTCGTGCCCTCGCTTCCTTAAACTTGTGGCGAGGTCATTAATTCGAAAATCTTCTGGCCAGAAATGTTGAGTGACCACAAGAATTTTCATGTTAAGGCAGTATTGCTGTATCGGAGTTACACTAGGGAGGGATGTAATTTCGCCAACGGCTCTAGGGCTCTAACTGGCGTTCAAAGACTGTATGCGTGTCGCGCAGTCCCAGCCAGAAACTCGAATGTTTCTCGAGCACAGCGCTTCCAGGAATAGAACCCGGCTTTTTCGTAAGCTAACTGAGCGGACGACTCTCTCAGACTTAGATCCTCAATGAGACAACGTAGCGCGACGGAAATAGATTCGGGCGACTCAGGGTCAAAATAGACACCTGCATCACCAAGAATTTCCGGCATAGGCCCGCGTTCAGAACAGGCAATTGGTAAGCCAGCGGCCATTGCCTCGAGCAGGATATTGGGCAGATTTTCGCAGCTCGACGCAAACACAAAGCAATCAGCCTGATGATAGCGCTTCGGCAACAGGCTGTGGGACTCATGCCCCGCGTAGTTTATAAAGGTTCCGAACGGGTCGACTTGTTCAATTATCCGTCTCAAACGACGCAATGCCGGGGGATAAGCCGGTCCGACCAATGTCATCTCAACGGGTAGCCCGCTTTGTCTCAGCTTCGCAGCCGACTGCACCGTGTGCCATTGGTGCTTGTACACATCAACAGCAGAAACATAGAGCAATTTATAGGGCGTCAGCGGTGAATACGAGTCGATGGGCTTTTGTGGTCGAGGTGGTAACCGGAATCGCTCGTCAATGCCATGGGGGATCACGGTCCATCGACCGCGCAAGTGTTTGACTGACGACATTACTTTCGATCGAGCATACTCGCTGAGGAAAATCACTCCGTCGGCATTTCTAAAACTCGAAGCCTGTGCACGTCTGAGCAATAACAACTTCAGCAATTGCCACGAGAAGCCAAATCGGCGACGTTCAGAGGGCTCGAATGGCAGCAGGTTCCGCGACATCGTTACGTAGGGCCGAAAGTCGCCAAGATACAGGCCGCCTGACACAAATAGAAGGTCGCACATAGACCGCGCTAATCTGCTAAGCCGCACACGCTGCCAATACAAACGGAAGGGTAACGGCAGGTCCAGCACCGGCTCATAAGCTGGGACTAACCACGGTAAACCTGGCGGCAATTCTTCGAGAAGCTCTCGGCCCGCCCAGACTACAACCTGCTCAATTCCGTGTACGGAGGGTTCAGTCACCCTCAACAGTTCCACAAGATGGGTAATACCCCCACCCGACCGAAGATTCGAAGCGTCGATGCCGATACGCATGTCAATTTGCCGACTGAACCGGTTTCAACGCCCGACCGGTCAGGTGGTGGGCAACGAACACTTCAATTTCCTCCAACCCCGCCTCAACCAGCCACGCGCGTAAGGTCTCCGGACGCTGGGGCTGATCCCACCGTGGGGACAGCCAGTCGTAGGTATCGAGGACAGCCCACTCAGTAAGTTGAGAACGCGAAAGCGGGTAGACTCCTTCGTAGTTCGCAACTGGCACAAGGCGGCTCAGATAAGGGCCAAGACCCGGGATCCGGCGCACGACGCGGCTGACTTGCAAGAGGCCTGGCGCCGCGCGTTCCACCAGAGAGAAAAGACGGTCAGGCGCAAGGCGGGTCGTCAATGGGCGTAGCCAATACTTGGGATGACAGCCACTGCGCAAGGATCGGAGATACACGTCAACGGCCAGCCGTCCTCCCTGCGCGAGCTGTGTCACCAACGCCAATAGAGCCTCGTGCACCTGTGGGGTGTGCTGCAACACGCCGAGGCAGTACACAAAATCAAACTGCTCTGGACGAAACGGGAAGGCGTAGACATCCGCCTGCATAACATGCAAGCGCGGGTGTGGACTGAGATTGGCCCAGCAGGCGTCCACTGCCGACGAGGAGTCTACCGCCACAACCTGAGCTCCACAGGAAAGCGCAACTTCTGCAAAGCGCCCAGCCCCGCATCCGACATCCAAGACTATCTTCCCAACCAGTTGATCCGGAGCCCAGCCGGTTTGGCGGAAGAACCGATTCCTCGAAATCGGCACTCCCGTGTGACTGTCGAGCTGGGTCTGACGAAAGTGGTTCCATTGCAGACCAAAATTGTTCGTGTCGCCGTTGTCCTCGACAAAGCGCGGAACCCACTTCTCGATAGGATACTTCCGATCGCACGAGACACAGATCAGGACACCGCGCTCGATCTCCCCCCCTTTTTCGAATGCCTGTCGCAGGCTGAGATCACCACCACAGCCCGGACAGCACAGTAATGCGAGCAAGTGTGGCTTCATTTGTCCTTAGTTAAGGATCTTCTAACAACTCGGCGGTGATCCGACTTGGTACAACATGCCCATGTTAAGACGAAGCCTTGGGGCGCAGGACACCAACTAGCGTAATATGAGCCCAGACAGGCAAGATTTCTAGCAACCAATGCAACATCACAAAGAGACGATGGAACAGGTCTGACCACTCCCAGTATGTAGGCCACCCGACAAAGGAATGCAGTGTTTCGACCCGAAACCCCGTTTTCTCAGCTATTCGTCGGATTTCCCCAGGACTGTTCACCCGATAATACGTTGGGAAAGTATCAGCTTCTCGGGTGGACATGCAGGCCCGTTTGAACTTTTCATGGAACCAGTGTGGTGTAAGGCGTGCCGCCAGAGCGATATAACTCAATCTATTCGGGCATAAAAAAATGAGTGCGCCGTCCCTCTTTAACACCCGATGGCATTCACACAAAACTAAGCCCGGGTCATCAAGATGTTCAAAGACGTTATCAGCCATGATCAGGTCAAAAGAATGTTCCTGAAAAGGCATCCCACCTCCGGTTGCGAGCACACGCTGCCGGTTCATGTTTTGGCTAAGTCCCTCCCAATCCAAATCTAAGCTCACAACCTTTGTGCAAGTGCTATCTAAACGGCGACCTATCCCCAGAGAGTCTCTTCCTGAACCCAGATGTAATAGGGCACTATTCGGTTTCAGTAGGGATTTCGCAAATTCAAAATAAACTTCATGCGAAGGTCTGTACTTGGGGAACCACCTCTCATTTCTAGCTTTAATCCAGCTCTGCCTGTCCACTACTTACCTACTTAGCCAGGCGATCGGCTTAGCCGGGAATCGTTACCCGGAATTCCCGCCGCCACAACTCGAAGAGAGTCAAAGCATAAAGGCGCGCGGTGTTGGAATAGCCGCGCCGCTGCCCATCGAGCAACGAGCAGATTACATGCTGGTCGAACAGGCGACGGTCAGCCCCGCGCAGGACCTCCTCCATGAACGATCCCCACTCTCCTTTCAGCCACGCAGTCAGCGGCAGGGAAAAACCTTGCTTGCGGGTGAGATCGAGTGTCTTGGGAAGGAGCCGTTCAGCAAGCCGGCGGGGAAGGATCTTTTGCTCCGTGGCGGTCGCCCGGAGGGTATCGGGCACTCGGCCGAAGGCAAACTCGATCAGCCGATGATCGAGCCAAGGAGCGCGTACTTCCAGGGAGGTCAGCATACTCGCACGATCGATCTTGACCAAGTAGGCATCCACCATCGTTGTCCGGAAATCCGCCTCGGTCGCTTGACGAACGACTGAGTCCTGTGACCGACACAGAGAAGCCCGAAAGGTCTCCGGCGCACCATTCAACGAGACTCCCTGGCGGGCGAGCGGCAAGAGCAACCGCGCACGCGTTGTCCGATCGAAGTACAAATTGGCATGGGCAATACTGTACGGAAGGTCCGCCGTGAATCCGATCAGATAGTTTCTCCCTCGGAGCCCGACCGGAAGCCAGTCGGCAGCGGCTGTGCCGACCGCCTCGCGAAAGAAGCGCGGAATGAATCTGCGAACTCGTTCCTGTCGTTGGATCCACGAATAGTGCGGATACCCGCCAAATAACTCGTCGCCACCGTCCCCGCCTAACGCCACCGTCGCATGTTGGCGGACCATTCGGGAGACCAGGTAGGTCGGGACCATTGACGAATCGGCCATTGGTTCGTCGTACTGGCGCGCGAGGTCTGGCAACAGTTTGACAGAAGCCGGTTCTGCTGCCAGTTCCGTATGCTCAGTCCCGAAGTGCTGCGCCATCACTCTGGCGTAGGGGCCTTCATCGTAGCTTCCATGACCGGGGAATGTGATCGTGAACGTCTTGACCGGTTTGGAAGACACCCGTGCTGCCAGCGCCGTCACCAGACTCGAGTCAATCCCACCGCTGAGGAGGATCCCCACCGGCACATCGGCGATCAACCGCAGCCTGACTGAATCCTCAAGCAGTTTCTCCAGCTCTTCTGCCAACTCCTCCGCCGAAGCTTTTGAACTAAGGCAGGGCTCCGGTAGTTGCCAATACCGCCAGACCCGGAGGCTATCCGTCTCAAGGTCATAGGTCATTGCATGGCCTTGGGGCAACTTACGAACTCCCCTCAAGATGCAAAGGTCTCCTGGCACATAGCCGTACGCCAGGTAATGGTCCAAACCATCTAGATCGAGGACTCTGGGAAACTCCGGATCGGCCATGAGTGCCTTGAGTTCGGAGGCAAAGACAAATTTGCCCGCCGTGTAAGAATAAAACAGCGGCTTCTCACCAGCCCGGTCACGTGCTAGAAACAGCCGCCGACTTGTGCTGTCGTACAGAGCGAACGCGTACATTCCGTTCAGGCGGGAGAGACAGTCCGTACCCCAGGCGCGGTACGCTTCCAGGAGGACTTCTGTGTCGCTAGCGGTGCGAAAAGAGTGCCCGTGCGCCTCTAGCTCACGACGTAGGTCTCGGTAATTGTAGATCTCGCCGTTAAACGTAATACACAAATGACCGGAAGCATCAGACATCGGCTGATGACCGCCTGGGGAGAGATCGATGACAGCCAATCGTCGGTGAGCGAGCCCCGCTCGCCCGTCCGACGACCACCAGACGCCGGCACCATCCGGCCCGCGGTGATGTAAAGCATCACGCCCGACGGTCAGCCAGGCACGATCAACGATTGGATGATTGGATACGAAACCTACGATGCCGCACATGACTGTTCATCCACTCCTCCGCAAGGCGCTCCGGTAGCGAAGAACCAAAGAACTTTTCCCGCATAAGCGCACTTGCGTGCCCGGATTGCAGGAAACGGGTACCGAAGCGAAGCGCGCCGGTAAGCCTGTTCGAAGTCCCAAAATATGCAGCGCGTGCATCGGCCCAGGCTTCGCGCCGTTCGTAGACGGCTTCTTCCATCATTCGCTTATCAGCCCATCTAAAAAACTCCTGCCAAGTGGTTTCCTCGTTACTTGTGGAAGGATCAGAGCAGCCCTGGATACGCAGGAAGTGGCAGATAGTCGCCGCGCTCCCAAACCTGTGCTGAAGCAATCCCCGCTCCGAGTTGGAAACGTTTCGTTCATGCTTTCGAATCTTCACTAAAGGCTCGTCAATCGAAGCCATTTCCCCAACTTCTGACAATCTTAACCACAAATCGTAGTCCTCCGATAATGAATATCTAGGATTAAAATATGCTAGCCTCCTTACGGCATCCCTACGATACACGATCGAGGAATGTGGCAAAAATGCTTGTAACGAATATAGTTTCCTCACTAGGTCTTTATGGTCCGTCGGATATCTGTATTCTTTTATTACGTGACCATCCTTGTCTATTGACATCGCACCACTGCCTACCATGACTAGCTTTTTGTCGCTATTAGCGAGCCTCAGCTGTTCCTCAAAACGAGAGGGCATAGCAATGTCGTCCGAATCTAGGATGCCAACCCACTCTCCTCTCGCAAGCCGAATACCCGCGTTACGCGCGCATGCGGGACCCGACTTGACTGGCAGCGCGATAACCGACACCCGATCATCCTCGATCTGATAGTGCTTGCCGATTTCAATCGTGTTGTCAGTCGAGCAATCATCGATAAGGATCAATTCCAGATTACCGAGTGTTTGATCCAGTACGCTCCTGACCGCCTCATCGAGATAGGCCGATGAATTATGGCAGGCCATAATGACAGTGACTCTGATATCCTGAAGACTCATCGATCAAGCCCTAGAGGACCACCGCTCCTCATGTCCTCATGGATTACAACCCAGTTTGAATACTTAAATGTTTCAAAGCGTTGCTGGTAGTTTTCTATATGACGAGGGCCTTCCGGATACAACTTATATAAACTGAATCCATGCGGTTCCAGAAACTCCCAAATATCGCCAAGAGTGACTCTTGCATCTATATTGCAACCGCCATATTCGAACTGAATAGTGCGAACGCGGTTCTTCTGAAGCATCAGACTCGTTCCTTTCAATACCGCCAATTCGTGACCTTCAACATCGACCTTCATTAGATCGATCTGGTGTATCGAATTCTTATGACAATATTCATCGACCGTCGTCATAAGTACCTTCTCCGTTCTTATGGGTCTTGCACTGTCAACGCCTTGGCGTACATAAACGGAGTTCAATCCCGATTCTTCATGGACGATGTTAAGCTCCATCACTCCTCCAACCTCACCCAGGCCCAGGTTATTCAGCCAAACGTTCGACGGCCATTGTTTCTGTGCCAACTTGTCGAATGTCGCCTTGCTAGGCTCAAAGCAATGGAGGTGTATATTCGGATTTATCTCCAACGCGAAGGATGCCCAATTCCCTATGTTCGAGCCCACGTCAAATACTACGCCTGCGCCTAACTTGTTCAGCTCGTTGCGCAAGAACCCATATTCACCATTTACTTCTGGATTCGCATTATTGTCACCGTTAAATCGGTCTACATATCTCGCACAGAATTCATAAAGAGTCTCGTTGTATGCTGGTATCGCATCAAACAGTTTGCGGGCTGCTAATCTCTTAAACTTCTTGGACATCTCGTGGCCTAGACTTGTAACCAATCGCTGGGGATGAGCCCAGGAAAATTCCATGCGGTTATTTGGCCTTCCAGAATAGTGATTTTAGGGGAGATAATGATCTTGTCATTCGCCTCTCGAAGCCAGGCCCCCCACCAACTAAATGTGCTGTTAGCGATGATGAAGTGGCTGCACTGGGTCATAAGCCAGAGATCGGCATAGTCATTCTCAGCGCGGTGATTGTGGTCGACAAATGTCGCCCGGTCCTCCGGCAAAGCAAGGCACTCCCGTGCGGCGCGGGGGTCATCCGAGAAGACGAAGTACTGTGGCTGTCCAACCTTCTGATCCATAAAGCCAAGGGCTTTTTGGTAGTAATTCTGTGCGACATTATAAGAACTCGCGTCGCACGGCGGATCAAACCACCGCACATGAACGGCAACTGCGTTCAACTGCTGAATCTGCACCGCTATCCGCTGATTGATCTCGTCCTCGGGGGGAATGATTTCGAGATCTTTTCGAACGACCGCTTCAACGTCTTTGAAGTACCATTCGCTCTGCCAGAGGCCATCCAGATAGACCGTGTCCTGAACTTTGTAGTCGAGTAACCGAGGATCAAAATTCAAGCCTTCTTGCTCTAAGTACCGCTTATTGTGAAACGGTCGGTTCCGATTGAGCCATTTCAGCACCGCCCGGCGGGCCCGCTCGAAGGGTTCCAGCTTTTCTGCCGGTGTTGCCTTGCGGCCGGGTATGCGGAAGTGATCCAGTAGGTATTTGCGGCGGTACTGGCGATCACGCACGAAGCCGGTCATATCGTCAATGACCAGTTCGGCATTGTTGACCAATGCGAGACGCCGGGCAGCGGCGTAGCAGAACAGTTGATTGCCCAGCCCGCCTTTTACGCGTGCGATGACTTTCCGTTCCAAAAGTGCGTCAGCAAGAAGATTTGGAAGGTTGATAAGACCAACCCATAGAGTTCACAGCGCCATTAGCCAGTCGTACTCTATAAAGAACGGACAACAGTAGCCAGATAATTAGTGCATTCATGATGTTCTTCTCGCCGTACCACAACCAATGGGGTATCGCCATGGCAATTATTCCCAATAAAGCTAAAGTTGAAACAGTAAGTCGCTTGATCGAGTAACGCTCTATTTTCGAAAAAGCAAAGCTCCATAGAGCCACTATCATAAAAACGCCTGCCATTCTGAAATCAATGAACGGTACAACGACAGCATGCGCACCCCCTATCCCATACGTCATCTCCCATGCGGGACCCTGCAAAGCGTCGATCGGACGGGTATAACCTATCCAATCCGTCACAAACCCCGGCACGATCGAACCAAGCAAATCCAAGTAAGTTTGACCGTACTTGAGTGACAATGAACCGTTGATATAGTCACCGGCGACCGATAAAGGAGTGAGCAATGCCCCAGACCACGTGCCATGAAGTAAAGTATCAAAACGAATTGCACCAGCCGCTCCCAGATCACTCAATACATCCAGGAAATCGGAAATGCTACCGATCCCAGTCAGCGAATGTCGTACAGCCCCGACAAAATAAGCAGCAACAAAGACAACGCACACCAACAAAAACATCATTGGCCAATTCACCTTCACTCTGTCCTTTACCGAACCAAGGAGACCTCTACCCCACACGTAGTACATGAGCAGCGCAGCAAGCACAAAGGGCAGACTTTCCCGATCGCCCCTTAAAAGCTGAAACCAGATAACGATCAATAAAATCGCACAGAACACGATCTTGCGCTTTAGTTTTCTAATCCTTGGGGAGGCATCAAACATCAAATCCGCTAATGCGAATACAAGGAAAGCATAAGAAAACATCCATGCGGATGAAAAGTTCCAATTTACGTTTATGGCTTCTGATTCCGTGTACACCGCAGTGAAAACCGTATCTGAAGGCGCAGAAACCCAAGTTAATATGATTCCGATGGCAACCCACACCAAAAAAACAGGCATTGAAAGAGTTCTTCCAGACGGTCTGTCGCGGACAATTTCCCCGTCCGACAAACCCATTGACAATTTCCCCTGAAGGGGCGAAACACCAGCCGCGAAGCCGGCGGAACCTACTGCACCAATCATTGACATCAATTCAATGATGGTCTTGTCCGTCATATACGGGTTTACCGCCAATCCCCATAAGATCAACGGAGACTCCCCATCAAAATCAAACCAGATGTATGGGAACACATGAATAAATGGCAGTGCATACGCCACAAATAGCAGCATTGTTAGCGGTCCCACTCGGGATTGCTTATATAACCTGATCAGGTGCCAAGTAACCAGGGCAATGACTGTGGCAGAAATGGTGATCGGTAGATAAACCCCCTCATGGAAGAGCAAGATGCCGATGACACCGAACGACCAGAACAATATAGACATGTATTTTCCTAACTACATAGTCCTTTTCACCGCTACGCAATGCCACCCAAAACAAGCCAGATCATCCGCCCGCTGGCCGCCCCCGTACCTTGAAATACAACGCGCCCAGGATGCCCAGCACATAAGCCAGCGGCCAGCTCCAGTCACCGCACCGCCGCACCATGCTGCCCAGGCGCATCAGTTCCTGCTGACAATAGGCGAACCAGTCGCCATTCGGGGTGAGCTCCTCAATCTGAAACCCGCGCTGGGTGAGATGATGTTCAGACCAGTAACGGCTAAAGCCGCTGAAATAGTGGTAGGGCGCGAGATGCACCAGCGAGGCAAAGGGCACTGTCAGGATCAACTTGCCTCCGGGTTTGAGCAAGCGTGCAAATTCGTCGAAGGCCTTGGTAGGGTCGGGCTCGCACACCACTGGAACTCTGACCATGCAGTTTGGACTTATCGGAGCCAATATTCATGGCCTTGTCCCACTCCCCTGGAAGTGGGCACCGTTATCCGAGACAGTCCGATACCGGCAAGAGAGTCTGTCAAATAGTTGCTTTCGTCAATTAAGGAGCCCAAAAAGAGACTTCTGGCCCCGAAAAACTCATTTCCCCTCACAAACTTCTGTGTATTACGAGGGCACTCTGTAATCGCCCATGTGCTGATGAAACTATCGCACCTAAGCCCACCACCTTTGCTGACAGCCTCCTGAGAACTCAGGAGATTGATTTTTCCTGGTGCCAACTGCGGTGTGATATTGGGTTGCACTACATGCACATTGCCCTCGCCATCAACGCTGGACAAATAGATGTATTGCAGCGCGAGAAGCTCCGGAAGATCGATAATGGTGTATGTAACTGACGGGTTCATCCTCCTGATTATTCGAGCCATGTTCCCATATCCACCACCCCATTCAATGATCGATGCACAATCCCAGAAATGCCTTTTGCGTTCTTGGGAATATATGGACAAATGACTAGCGTGATGGCACCGATTTGCCGAGGTCATATAGGCAGCACTCGTGATTGTTGGCAAGCCAATATAATCCTCCAAAAGGAGGTTGGACGTAACTTCCTTCCCGAAGACTCGCACAACATCATTAAGCATTCGGTGGGTTAGTCGAATCCCGCGTCTTCTTGCAAAGACCATGGTAAAACTCAGGGTTGAGTGTGCCAAAAAACCGAGTGGCACACCATCACGAAATGCATGCCTAACGGAACCGGCCAATTCGGTCCAATCGTAGCCTTCGGACACGGCATGGGAGCCTTGGGCGCCGTTTAAGAGCCTGTTACAAACCTCAGAGTAGCGTCCTCTCACTGCGTCAAACCTTTGCAACTGTTGTGAGTTTTTTAGCCGTGGGCGCACTGCTATTTTCAGTGCCAACTCATAAATGTGCTCCCAAGAAAGCAATTCGTATCTCCAATTATTGGTGACGGGTATGACCTTTAACCCGCGGACTCAGTTTAAATTTCGCCGAGCAATTTGACGATCCCTCCGTAAACTTCCCAGTCCAGTAGACAGGTCTAAACTGGAGTTCCCACGCGATAACGCTCTGGTAAATCGCCTTTCACAGGTCAATGCCGAATTAGGCACTCAGGAACCCATGAAGACGAAGGACCATATTCCGGACATTTATTCGCTAAACATAAAATTGTGCGTAGCGAACCTTTGCCTCCCGCTCAAAACCAATTCCACATGCTCCATTGTTACTGGACACATATCTCGATCGAACGTGAATGATTGATAGCCATTTTTGAAGAACAATTGAAATGTGCTCTTTAAATTCGGATTCATTTCAATACCACGTGGCTGATGATCTGTAGACATTATCTCAACCACCCATATTGGCTTGGGGTCGTTGGCGAGCATTATGGTTGCGCCCTCCATCATCCATTTTTCCACACCCTCAACATCAATCAGGATAAGCGTCCTCTTTCCCCGCAACCGAGTACCGAGCACTAGATCCATGGTCGAAGACGGCACAAGTGTTACATAGCTTTCAGGGATACCTGCCCACCCCTTAACAAAGGACGCCCCTGTGTTACTCCCATACATTTCGAGTACGCCTACACTATTGGACAATGCTATTGGATATACTTCAGCGTCAGACCAGCCATTGGTTTTAATGTTTTTGCACAGATAGCGAAGATTTCTTTCAATTGGCTCAAATGCAATTACTGATTTCCCCATACTCAACGCGTGGCAGCAGTAATAGCCGACATTTGCGCCGACATTAACCAGAATATCGACATCCTTGAGAATATTCCTGACGAGTTCAGTTACCGTGGGCTCAAAAGTTCCCTGTGCCATGGCTGCATTTCCAGCCAGCTTGAAACCCCAGGGCGTCAGGCTTGGTTCTTCCATGAAATCTAGTTGATCACGCACACTTCGATACATTGTGGCTATGCGAGGGAATCGGTCGACGAGAGGCCTCACTAATGAGATTGGCCATTTAGCTATAAACAAATCTCTACCCCATCATGTTTGGAAAGCACCGCCATCCAAATAAAGTACGACACAGAAAACAAAATACCTGCGATGACGATGCCCGTAGTGCCATACCAATATGCACCTGCAAAGTTGAATGTGACACCCAACAGCGCCGTCATGATTTTGGCCGCCATCATGGTGTGCGTTTTCATTTTGCTCATCAGGTTGAGTGCAATGGTTTGGCCAGCGGCGAACACTCCACCAGCAAGTATCACCCACGGCAATAGATGGGACACGGACGCGTATTCCGAGGCCACAAAAACACGGAATATCTGCACATGAAATAGAAGAGCCACCAAGAAGGCCGCGCCTGTCACGCCCAGAGCCAACCCAGTTAGACGCCAGCTAAGGCTGTTTAAGTTGGCATTGCGTCGGTCATCGCTTGCATCCCCAGCCCGCTGATATAAAATGGGAGCCAAGAACTGCATGGCCATTCCAGTTAGCATCGACATTGGGTAGTACCCCAACTGGAACAGCGCCGCATATAGGCCCACCTCTTGCGTCGTCGCGAGAAGTTCCAGTGCCCAGCGATCAGATGCAAGCTGCACCCAAGTAAACATTCCGAAGATTGAGATAGGCCATGAGAATTTCCACATCTGTTCCCGCCAGCTACCTTCTTTATCTGCACCGGTTATGTGTCTGGGAACGATTTTCCGAAAAAGCACATATTGAGATCCAAGCACCAGGATGACTGCCACGGCATAGCCGACCATGGCCACCGTACTGGTGGCGCCCAGCCACAATAGCAAACCGGCGGCGACCAGAAACCGCGCCCAGGATTCCATTCCCTGATGGAGCGCCACGATGGATCGTTGGCGAGCGGCATTCTGAATTCCGTTGAGGATCGAGTTGTAACCGCTGAGGATGGCGAAGACGAGGGCTGCGGTGGCGATGCCGATCCACTCCGGGCGCCCACCTATCAGCAGGCCGGCGACCGCAAAGAAGATCATAAGAACGATGATCCCGGTGGCCGACAACAACAGGCGGCGTACCGCGTTCAAATAGCCGCCGAGATCGCCATGTTCCACTGCCGGTGCATAGAAGCGGGTTACCCCGTTGCCCAGGGGTCCGAGTACGGTCTGATTGACCAGGGTGGCCAGTGTCATCCCCAGGGCAAGCTCGCCGTACACAGCCGGGTCGAGGAGCTCCGTCAGCACTCGCACCCCCACAAGCGCGCCTAGAACCGCAGCCGCCTGCCCTAGGCCGACCCAAAACACCTCGCGCCCTAGTCGACGAAAGCGCGGAAGGACCAAGCTCCTGACCTCAAGCCCTTTTATCCACACAGCCTTGTCCGTCATATACACTGCAAGCCGTTCCATATTTCACTTCTATTTCCGTGCTTCGTAATGACTGTCGCTTCTTCTTGGTAAATTGCAGGAGAGGGAATTACTATTCGGTCAGGCTGCAGAGTGTAAGTGCAAAGCATTCACACCTTGTAATAACTCTCGTACCATTCGACAAAGCGCTTAACTCCCACTTCAATTGGTGTATCTGGCTTAAACCCGACATCCTGTATCAAATCATCGATGTCCGCGTATGTCGCCGGAATATCGCCAGGCTGGAGCGGCATGAAGCGCTTTTCTGCCTTCTTCCCCAGGGCATCTTCAAGCACTGCAATGAGTTGCAAAAGGTGTACTGGTTGGTGATTCCCGATGTTATAGAGGCAATAGGGACCCGAACTCGTCGCTGGGTCCGGGCGGTCGCTCAACCACGATGGATTTGGCTTCGCCGGTTTATCAAGCACTCGAAGCACTCCTTCAGCCACGTCGTCTATATAGGTCAGATCCCGCTTCATATTGCCATGATTGAACACCTCTATCGGCTTGCCCTCTAGGATCGCCTTGGTAAAAAGGAAGAGGGCCATGTCTGGCCGACCCCACGGGCCATATACGGTGAAAAAGCGCAAACCTGTGCACGGGATTCCAAAAAGATGGGCGTAGGTGTGGGCCATCAGCTCGTTGGCTTTTTTCGTCGCGGCGTAGAGCGATAGAGGATGGTCCACGTTGTCATGCACGGAGTAGGGCATCCAGGTATTGGCCCCATAGACCGAACTCGAAGAGGCGAACACGAGATGTTCAACTTTAATAAGACGGCATCCCTCTAAGACATTCAGAAACCCAACGATATTGCTATCGACATACGCATGGGGATTAATCAGGGAATACCGGACACCGGCCTGGGCGGCGAGGTGCACAACTTTCTCAATTGGCCGCTGTGCAAAGAGAGCCGCCACACCTTCGCGATCAGCGATATCCAGCTTCACAAAGTGAAAGCGCTCGAAATCTCTAAGAAGTGTCAGCCTCGCCTCTTTAATCCGGACATTGTAATAATCGTTCAGATTGTCCAGGCCAAATACCTCATTCCCGTCCTCCAACAGTCGCTTCGCGACATGAAACCCTATGAATCCGGCTGCGCCCGTGACGAGAACAGTCTGATTTGGGGAGTTCATTTAGTTTGCCTGGTTTATTTAATTAATTGCGAGACATACAAGACACGAAAGACCGTGAGGCGTGAGGAGTCAGACGTAAGGTGATATTTCAGCTAGGAAGTGCGTGATGCGTCAGACGGGCGCCACGTCCGAAGCATCAATTTCGACGGAGGCGGCTTGACGGATGAGGTGTACGGAAATAACCAGGCGGAAGGGTTTGTCTTTGCGGAGCAGGGTCCCGTGGACGCCTTCGAGTGGGCCGCGGATCACCTGGACGGGCATGCCTTCGTGCAGATAAGGGTGCGCGTCGTAGGGCAGGGGGCTTTTCATGAGTACCCGGATGGCGTCAATCTCATCGTCCGGGATCGGCTCGGGCCCTTTTCCGTTGCCCACGATCTGGACCACCCCCGCCGTCTGCTGGGCGGCTAGCCTGTCCGGCCACGCAAACCGGGCAAAGCAATAACAGGAAAAGAGCGGCACTTCGATTTTCTTTTTGCGGTCTTTCCACTGGCTGAGCTTGATGACCGTGGGGAGAAGTTGCTCAATTCCCTGGCTCTCGAGCCGGTCGCGCACCTGCTTTTCGTGGCGGGCGCGGGTGCGGATGGCGTACCAGCGCGCACCATTTGTCTCGTTTGTTTGGTGAGAAAGCGGGGGCGGAGCCATCGGGAGCTCCGATTATTGTGTTGGTCTGGATTATCCCGTTTGCCCGGTTTGTGTCGTACCGAGGCACGAGATTAACCCGGAAATGATTCTGCTGGTTTTCTCGGCGTGACCGTAAATTAAATCAAACGATGGTTTGGATAAATATCCCTGATCGACAGCAGTGTATAAATGACTTTGGAGCTCCGCCGCAGACGACATCGCGATAAACAAAAATTGACTGATCTCCTTGTTGGATCGCCGGCCCAAACCTTCTGCTATATTCGCCATGACAGCTCCCGCCGCGCTTTGCATTTGGCCGCATAGCCATACGTCCTGTTGCCATCGAGGGCTTTCATCGATGGCTCCGTGGACGGCTATCGTGAGCTCTCTCGCTTGCCGAAAACACTCGAGATCTTCTAATCTGGCGAGTTTCATTTGGGTTTATCCGGACAGTTTCTGGCTATAGCTTCGCCGTCTCACTTACATCAGGTCTCACAAAAAACACCGAATTCGAGGCTCGCGCGCTATGCTGGGGCCAGCGCCAGGCGCAGCCTGCATCACGTCGAGGTTATTTATTTATTTTTGATTTGTTATTTTTAATTTTAATTTGTTGATTATTTAATTTTGTGAATTCAAGCGAATTTAAATTTAAATACATATCTTTTTTGATATTTTAATATTTTGCACAATTGTCATATTTTTATAATTCCGGCAAGTAGTACAGATGTAGGGGGTACCTACGAAAGTAGGTGTGGGCAGGAAATGTAACAGCTCGCCGTACAGTTTCGTGCGTGCTGCCTTTGTGCTACATCCGTCGCTGGCGGAAAATACCAACGAAATTCTGTAGTTTGAAAGTCACCCTACCAAAGGATGGATTCTAATCCATTCAGGCAGGATAGGAATACGGAAATCTGAAACCCCAGCATAGACCGAGGCAGGATTAGTGGTGAAATTTCAAGACCCTAGCGTAGCACGAGGCACGCGCTCTCGATTTCAGCACGAGTCTTGCACTTTTTCGGCTGCCATGGCCCTTCTAGTCTTGCATAAGCTCTTTTCACTGCTCAGGGATCGCTGGTCGCGCACGAGGAAACCAGCCCCAGGGAACTTCGTTCATCCTGAGCCAGAACCGTCCCATGGCGATCCAAGGCAGCGCCTCCCCAGGCGGAACGGGATACGGTCTGCCCTGGGAGCCTGGTGTGATTACACGATACACGAACTCCTCAGTGAAGAGTTATACGTTGTGCACGAAGGTCAAGCCGTCGCGGTCAATATAGGGCCAGGGGGGCTCTTACTGTTTATGGAGCACGATCCCGCGCCGCGACAGGCATTCAACGTTCAATTGCCCGCTACCCCGGTGGGGCCTTGTGTGTCAACGTCAGTCGAGGTCCGCTGGACGCGTCCCCTTCCTCTGGAAGAGGAGGAGGAACAACGCTATCTCGTGGGAGTGCGCTTCCTCTCGCCTATCGTTGGCTCGATAGCACCGGAAGCATTTGTGGCGGGATATTCCGATCAGATCTGAAAAATCTTTGCCAGGATACCGGCTCGCGTTCGGGAGTTGGTTTTCCCCATGATGTGATGAATATGCTCTCTCACGGTGTGTACTGAAATCCCCAAGCAGTTGGCAATTTCCTTATTGGTCCAGCCTTTCGTTAGCCCATCGAGCACACCGTGCTCGCGCTGTGTCAGATGAAACTCCTCCGAGGGCGGATGGCCCCCCGGGACGTTCAATTCGCCAACTATTTCTTCCAACGTCACGATAATGTGCGCATTCCGGGCGCCGCTGCCTTCTGGGACGCCAAAGCCACGAAGAAGCAGCCTGCTCTCCTGGCCTCCAAGTAGCCGTTTCACCTCAAAACGCTCCCAATCCTTGCACTGCGTTCGCTCGCCAAGAAGGCGCTCGATCTCGGAGCACACCTCAAGAAATGGGGTCGGTAGCACACCTTTGGCGCCCCTGGGATGTCCGTTGGCTTGGTTTTCCCACGGGAAGCGCGCAATGAGGTCTGACGCGCGTTGATTCATGTAAAGAATTCGCATTGGCAGGCCCAGAACCACAATGCCCGGACCTCCGAGTTCCAAGACCTGTTTCTCTTGCTCGTTCTCATGCTTGGGTGTCGCGTTCGGAAGGGGGGCAAGATCCATGGTGACGCACTCCGTAGAGAACTGGAAGTAGGCGGCGCATGCTATCGAAAACGCTTCACGAGAGTCAACTTAAATGTGAATGCCACGCGAACTGTCCGTAAGATTCCCGTTGAGGAACCCGAAAAGTCCTTGCATCTCAAGCGCTTGGTGAAGACATGCCCAAACAGTACAAGCCCTTTCCAGTCGGTACCTCCGATAAGCCTGCCCGATTCGGGAAGGTAACCAAGGCTACCCCCTCATTCGTAGGGGAACACCTACTTACGTAGGGATTGCGCATAAATATAGTTCCCGCTAGTCTGCCATCTATAAAAATTCCTCGAGTCTTCCGGACAGTGCCCGCAAGGACATTCTGAGTCTAGTTGAAAGGACGACCGGGACGATGGGCGAACGAGCACCGCCAACATCGCGGAATTTGATTTTGTGCGCGCGTAGAAACCTCGTCATGCGTGATAAGGAGAACAAGCAATGCGAACTACGATCTATTCGTTGATTCGATGTTTCCGCTCCAAGCAAGTTGTATTCCTGTCCACCATCCTTCTTGGCTTTGCAGTGGCTGCGTGGGCTGACACGCCTGCGATCAGCCTATTCGAGCTTGATGGCGATTCGATCACGGGCAACCTGTCGCCGCCGCTCGACGACTGGAACCTGCTAAACGGGACTACTGGTCAAAACGGGTCCTGCACTGGCGCATGTAAACTTAAGGAATTCGCTGTGGATGGAGACGGCCAGACCATCTTCACGACCGGCGGCTCCAAAGACAATTTAGACGTTCCCAATTGGTCGTATAAGAACGGCTCGGTCCCGCCCAAGGACGAAATCCAGAACGCGTATGCCGCTTCCTACAACGCACCTAACGGGGACGTGGTGGTCTATTTCGGCGCTGACCGTGAGGCAGTGAATGGCGACTCCAACATCGGCGTCTGGTTCTTCCAGAACCCGGTCGGAACTAACGGTACCGGGGGCTTCACAGGCACCCATGTGAACCACGACGTCTTCGTTGTTTCGGCTTTCACCGGTGGCGGCACCACTCCCGGCATCCAGGTGTACGAGTGGGATAGTTCCTGCGGTGGCGCCGACAACAATAACCCTCAAACGGGGCAATGCGCGGACAAGAATCTCAGGGTTCTCTTCAACTCCGCGCAGACTTGTTCCGCCAGTGGCACGGGTCACGAAGCGTGCGCAAGGGTCAACGGCAGCCCCATAAATGTTAGCTGGCCGTACACGCCGGCTCACGGTTCGCTCGGGGACCCGATCCCTGCGGCGGGCTTCTTCGAGGGAGGGATCAACGTCACTGAACTCTTTGCCGGCATCGGCCAGGCGCGTCCCTGTTTCGCCGCCTTCTTGGTGGAGACGCGCTCGTCGCAGTCGACTGAGGCGGTGCTCAAGGACTTCGTAGCCCACAGCTTCCCGCAGTGCCACGTCTCCATCACCAAGGCCTGCGCGTGCACGGCTTTCCAC
>WNGH01002523.1_pt1 | contig 24673 bp, 25 predicted proteins | sample 5400631 | NCBI WGS metagenome assembly WNGH01 (sample SAMN13153373, study PRJNA577476) | soil metagenome | isolation source: 115 cm soil or saprolite under Garry oak tree replicate 1 | place: USA:California | collected 2016-06-15
TTAAAATCCCCAGAAACCATGTCCGTGCTGAATGTGTCACGCGGTCCGGCAATCGGGGATTTGAATGTTGCGTTACCATTTCCGAGAAGTACCTGAAGAGGGGAACCGAAGCTGTAAAGGACGATATCCGCCTTGCCATCGTGGTTCACGTCCGCGACCAGCATTCTCCCAGTGTGGGGATATTGTGCGCCTGGTGAAAACGTTCCGTCTCCATTGCTGAGATAGATCTGAAAGGGCAGGTTGGCCATGGCGTTTATCGCCAAGTCTGTCTTGCCATCTCCGTTGAAGTCTCCGGTGACCATTTCCATACAACTAACATTGGTGACAACCGGCGGTTGAAACGTTCCGTCGCCATTCCCTTGATTGTCACGCGCAGCTTATCGCCGGCCTCCTGGCGCAAACCCTCGGAGATGGCGCGCACGGCAAATTTCGTGCCGGAATAGACCGACCGGTTCGGTACCGTCTTATGCCCTGCTGTTGAAGCGGTGTTCACGAAATGCCCGAAACCCTGCTTGCGGAAGACAGGCAGCGCTGCGGCGATGCCGAATAGAACACCTTTGATGTTGATGTCGATCATCTCCTCCCAATCCTCGACGCGCAAGTCGTCGAGGGAGAAATTGGCATTATGCCGGCATTGTTGACGAGAACATCAAGCTTAGCGTACCGCTCACCTGCCAACTTGACGAGGTTGGATACGTCGTCGCGCCGTTGTGCGTGCATAGGCGGCTTCACCACCCCATCTTGGAGGCGAGCTGCCAAAGCCTGAAGTCGATCCGATCCGCGCGCCCGGGTACGACCTTCGCACCGCGCTCAGCCAGCAGAAGCGCAGTCGCCTCGCCAATTCCGCTGCTCGCGCCCGTGATTACGACGACCTTGCCTTCGATTCCTGAAGAATTCTGCATATTCGTTTCTCTCCTCCTTGCTTTTCTTTTACGATGATTTCATGAATAATCCTCAGCTTCGAACTTCGCGTGTGAAGTCATTGGGTCTAGGTACGTTTAAGCCGAGGAACGCGACACGAGGCTATTTGAAAATGTTTCCTAGTGTGAGAAATGCAGAAAAGCATCTCGCACGCGAGAGAACAATACAATGTTCGGAATTGTAGGACGTAAGCCGCAAACACCGCAGAAGGTAACCACTGGCCGCTTTGAGATCGAGCGCGACGGACAGGTAGCTTCCCTGGAATATAGTATGAGCGGAAATATACTCGAGTTGATCCATACAGAAGTGCCTGATAATTTGCGTGGGCTGGGTCTTGCATCCTTGTTAGCAGAGAACGCGCTTCGATGGGCCCGCGAAAACAACCTCAAGGTAGATGTGATTTGCCCTTCAGTGCATGAGTACATCGGGAAACACCCGGAGTACTCGGATCTTGTTCTGCACTGAGTTACTGCGCTAGCTAACAATTTTACGATCCCACGCTCGCCTGACTCGCACGGCCGAAGCTCCAACCAATGAGCCGCATGGCCTCCTTCCCGATATTAATGACGTTTACGATCGCGGCAATCATCAAGCCGATGTGAATACCGTAATTAATGCTCTTTACCAGCTCTTGCGATTGCAGAGCGCTGGGGTCGGAAGCCACAAACACCTCAGGAGCATTAATTAGAAAGTAGAGAACGACGAGACCAAGTGCACTCATCACCAGGAGAGCGACATGTCGACCCTGGATCCAATGCGGCCGGGCGATCATCACCGCCGTGAACATCACATCAACCAGCACTATTACCACAAACACCGGATAGATCGAGTGCCACACGGGACCGAACTTGAGCAAAGCAATACCCGGGCCGAAGATAAGATATTGGTAATGCAACCCGGCCAGCCACCACACGCCAAAGATGATTTGAATCACGAGCCGTGCGATCAACTCGAAACGAGACTTGCGGGGATCGCTCTTCACCAGTGGCGGCAACTTGCGTGGATCCCATCGATCGCTCACCTGGATCTTGGCGCCAAAGAAATCCATAGCAGCGAAGACCACTGTCACCCAGCCGAACACACTGAGAGCGACACTGGGATAGTGCAGCAGCGGACTGAGACTCTGAATAAAGGGTTTGCCTACTGCGGCCATCGCGATACTGGCGCCGGCCTGCACCAGAAACGCAAGACCCAGCGCCGCTTTCAAAACTCTCCAATAAATGGGAAACATAGTCGCTCCAATCACGTGCTGCTGCTTGCCGTACCGGCTGGCCAGATGCATGGGGCTGCCAAGCTTCTTCAGCAGCTCCACCTGTTCGTCCTTAGTCAATTGCCGACCGAGCGCCGCCTCTTTTTCCTCGATCTGCGAGAGGATACTGTCGCGAAGTTCCTTGATAATGTCGTCCCGCTGCGCCCTCGGAAGCGAGAACTTTACTGCCTGCAAGTAACGATCGATCAGTTCCATAATGTGCTCCAGAAAGACACCCTTCAAAACGAAGTCCTTCAAACCTAAAGAATTTCATTGAGCGATGCATTGATGCTCTTCCACTCGGCAGACAGTTGTTTCAGAATCAGTTTGCCGTCGGCGGAGAGCCGGTAGAACCGTTTGTTGCGCTTGTCCTCCTCCCGCCACTCGCTAGCCAGCAACCCTTGGCTCTCCAGCCGGCGTAGCAGCGGATACAGGGTACCTTCGTCGATTTCCAAGCCCTGCTGAGCGAGCGCCTTGCGCAGTGTGTAGCCGTATCGCTCGCTGCGCAGTTCCGCCAGAACCGCCAGAATCAGGCACCCGCGTCTCAGCTCAAGGCGCAGGTTTTCGAGCACTTCATTGTTGGCCGGTGCTTCTACCATGTGCTGCATAGTGTATGGCACATACTGTATGCAAAACAGTATTAATCTGTCAATAGGTTATTTCAGTCGTGGCTAGTGAATGCTTGCGGAACGGCGGGAAGGGGCAACCGCAGAGGGGATCAGCGAGAGTAGCGCTGCCTGAGAGGTAAAGATTTAACAGTCCAATGCTACGAAAGATCTATGCTCCTTGGCTGCTTGCACAGCTTGCAGCAGGTCGCTATCTGCTTTTGACTTCACTACGTAGCCTCGAGCTCCGGCATTGAGCGCCTCTTGCAGCATCTGCGTGGAGTTATGTTGAGTCAGAATCAGAATCTCGCATCTCGGAGCGGTTTCCCGGATAAGACGGCACGCTTCCAGTCCACCCATCCTAGGCATGCTGATGTCGAGCAATACGACGTCGGGATCCAGCCGCTGGGCCTTTTCAACTGCCTCAACGCCATCGGCGGCTTCGTCAATGATTTCCCAGCCCGGTTGTACGCCCAATAAATGTTTAAGTCCACGCCTGACCACTGGGTGATCGTCTACCAGCAAGATACGTGTTCCCATAATCTCAAGCCCTCCGGCAAGAGAATCTTTCAATAACACAACCCCAAGGCGTTGGACAGCACTGGACCCGCACCAACCGCCTGGATGCCAGTCTTTTAAGCTATAACAATCTCGTACTGCTTACCGTGGGGTGGCCCGAATAGCACACGAAAAGGATAGCCTGAAGTCGACCCTGTGCATTCTAGTCATATCCTGTACTGGCTCAACATACAGTAAAACCTGTATGTCCGGCCGACACGCACCGAGGGCACCAAGCCCTCCTGTTATTTCGGAGGTGGCGGCGGTGGATTCTTTTGCGGCTTCTTGCCAAAAAGGTCGAGAAGTTGTTGCACCCCGGGTTGCTGCTGCTGTTGTTGCTGCTGAGGCTGTTGGGTCTGATTTCCTTTCTGCCCTAGCAGCGTTCCCAGAATGCCGGATGCCGCCCCTCCGGGATTCTCAAAGTTCGGTACTAATCCCTTGAGCTTCATCTGGGCAAGTTTTTGAAGATCGGGCGCAAATCTGGGATTCTTAAATGTTCCCGTAACCAGCACGGGAATGACAATCTCGCCCTGATTGTTGGCTAGGGCGGTATTCATATATCCGCCGATACTCGTTCCACCCACTTGCTGGCTCATCGCTTTCGAAAGCACAGCGGAAACGCTCAGATTGAGGGCCTCAGTCACAAGATTCGCTGTTCCAGTCGCACTAACGTTGCCCACGTCGAGCAATGCCTGGAGATTATTGGTGTGCGCTACCCCATTGGTCACCAGGATATTACCGGTCATGCGCGAGATATTGGTAAATCCATGATCGCCTTCTCCCGGCCGTGCGAATCCTGCAATCGCGGCTAACTGGTGAGCGATATCGGTCCCATTCAGGCGGACGTTATTGAAGTTCAGATTCGCGGATCCATTCAACACCCGAAGTACATCCTCAGATGTGATCGATTTCACCGGGCCGGTAATCCGGCCATCTATATTTATCGTCCCCAAGCCGCTGATCCTATCTAACCCGCTTACGCCATAAGCTCTCGCGATCGACAACACTTCAGGCAGGGTTGCGTTTGGAGCCTTCACCGTGGCATCGATAATGGGAGAATTCGAGGTGTATTGTCTCAACGAGAACAGCGTCGACATCGTCGTATTGCCCGAGGTAACGTTGAATTGACCGGAACGAATTTCATTCGGGGTGAGCGCCAAATTCACTGCCTTAATCTGAACTGGCTGCGGAATTTCTTTCCCGGTAACCTGTATATCCCGTCCCGAAATTGTGCCATTCAAAGCTGGCTTGCTGGCTGCGCCACGCGCCTGAATGTCAGCATTGACGCGTCCATTGACCGTCGTGCCCGGCCCAAATGCCACCCCAAATGCGGAAGCCAGGCGTGCGGCCTCTGCGATTGAAACGTCGCTCGCTTTTACGTTCAGATCTATTTGCGGGGGCGTTGGCTTCGTATTCACGGTTCCATGAAGAGCAAGCGGTGTTTGTCCCAGCTTGAGTGTGCCCCTGGTTATCGTGAGCAAATCATTTTTTAAGTCATCACTGAGATCGTAGTCGGCCGTGATCGGATAGCCCACGTCCACTCCATGAACTCGCGCGCTCTGTATGTTCATTTGGCCGGTGGCGGATAACTTTCCAGATTCACTTTGGATATTTGTCTGTCCTGACAGTATTCCGTCGGAATTTTCCAATGCGGGATTGTTGAGAAAACGTTGAAGCCCTGCGATTCCGACACCGTTTAAGTCCAGCGTCCCCTGAAAAGGAGTCGATGCCGGATCCTGTGCTATAGGACCACCCTTTCCCTGCAAGCGGACTTCCTGATTTCCCGCTCCAGGCATACGCGCGGCCACCTGGACAGCAAACGGCTGGCCCGGCGCAAAGTCCTTCAGCGTGCCATCAATATGGTCGTACACCGTTCGAGGCTGCCGTTTCTCTAGGTCGGTCACTGCCACCAAACCATCTTGGATTGCCAGCTTGCTAAGTGAAAACTCCGATTTCGATCCCGAGGTCTTCGGAGCATTCGCCCCCAGTGAGGAAAAGTTCCACACTCCAGACTGGTTCTTCACCAGTTCTACCGTGGGCCGCTGCAGTTTCAGGGAATCGATCTCAATCGACTTGCTAAATAACGGCATCAGTTTTACCGAGACGTCCAACTGATCCGCTTGCACAAACGGTTTTGGATTAGGAAACTTGGGGTCTTCGGCAATAGCGATGTTCTGAACCTGAAAGCGCGGCGGCAGCAGGCTCAAATGCATTGGGCCCAGCGTCACCTTACGATCCAGACGACGTTCGAGCTCGGACTGAATACTTCCGCGATAACGGTTCACGTCAAAGGTGGCAGCAAAAATCGCTGCTCCGATAATGACGACGACCACCAAAATTCCAAAAACGATGCCAACTTTGCGCATAAAAGCCTCCAGAACCCACCGAGACAGGCGTTCGGCCCGACGCCCCAGATACTTGGATGAAGTTTTCGAGTTAGATGTCAGCTCTCCCTAGTATCTTATTTTCTAACGAGATACCGACACACACACTCAGGCTACCGCCGTCGCGGCAAATGAATCCTCGCCCGGGTCAGGCAGCGACGAAGGAGGATCGCTGGCCGGAAAGGTGTCGGCGATGGTTTTGTCCATCATTTTGTCCTTACGTTCCCGCGGATCGTTCTCGTCGATCAGCCGGTCTTCCGGGTCGCGGCGATCACTGTCTTCGAACCTTCTCTCCATGAAATCCTCCAGCGCGTGACAACGGCGCCAGCCCCTACTTGTTCGATGTCTCCAGAATACGCCTCGACCTAGTTAAATCTCAGACGTCAAACGTCAGCGCCTGAGTCGGGACATCAATGGGTGAACGACACATTCAGCCCGGTGGTGAATATGATGTCATTCTGTTTCTTGCCCGCTGGAGGATTGGTGACATAAATGTCGCCGAACGAGTTCTGCCAACCTAACCATTTACTGATCCTGGTCACGGTTCCGAAATTAAAGGTTCCGCGATACTCGCCAGTGTTGCTTAAGTCGGGATAAAAATACAGCTGCTGTCTAACCAGTGTGCCAGCTCCAACTTTATGCGAAAGCTCCTCACCTATCGTGGCCGCCGCGAAGTTGCGGGTGATAAGAGAATATTTCTCCCGCGTATAGTTGATGCCTCCGAGGAAATCGAGGGTGGTGGATTCAGTCTTGATCGCGTGATAACCCAGCCCACCACCCAGAACCGACCGCAGATCCAGGTTCTGCAAGTCATCCGTCTGGAAATCGCCGTTGATGAAGCCGAAAATCCGCGAGCTCAAATCGTGATCGTAGCGAATGCCGCCCTGGATCGCATTGGCCGTCGTGCTGGGTATCGCTCCCGGCGCATCATTGCTGGCGTATACGGTATTGGCGTACAACCCAAGTTTGTCATCGAGAGTCTTGCGCTGGGCGGTGAATGCCAAGGCGAGATTCTTGGTTTGACTGTTACCACGTGTCAGGGCAAAACCGACGTTGGCGCCACCTTGCCACCCTTCCAATAAGCCGGGATGCCGGGATTTCTCGTAAGCGCTTTCCTCCGCTTCGCCTCTTATCCGCACAACCGAATTTTTCGGCGCCGTCACCGCACCTTGCGTTGTGGTGGCGACTTGAAAATTATCATCTGTAGTCTTGACCGGACCCACCAGTGTCTGACCATTGTTCAAACTGACATGCAACGGCTGCGTGGAAGTGATGCCCCGAACCGCGGGCCACTGCACGGTAATTTCTCCGGCATACTCACTCTTGATCACCAGTTCTTTATCGTCAGACTTCAGGATCTGACCAGTAATGCGATCGCCGTTCGTCAGAACGATCTGATCTGCGAACAGCGTCACTGAAAACGCAAAGACGAAGATTGTTGCTAGGTAGAAGACGCGCAGCTTGGCCACAACGGCCTCCTTGGAAAATCTATAAGTCTGGTTTGGGTGGAAAAACGAGGATAGAAATCGTGCTATCGCACAGCGTTGTGACTCGCGTGAACTGCACTCAGAAGGCAAGCCCGCACTTTCCGCGTCCAATCAGGCCTTTGCGGGTTCATACCACCGCGACGCCTTGGATGGCGGCAAAGCTGCAGGGAGTTGGATTGAGAGTAACGGCTTCAGAAACGGCCGGGAACAAACCCGAAGCCGCGGTTGTTAGCTCTTAACCTCTGACTTCGGGGGCTCCGCCGGTTCGGTCGGCTTTTCCTTCGTCGGCTGAAACAGGCCTTCCAACATGAAATCCTCCAGACGCCCCCAGGAAACCTTCCCTCAGCTTACTGGGATGAGTGCTTGCCGTCAACCTCACGAACCTTGTCTCTCGCTGCCCGCAAACCCTCGCTTTTCGTCTGTAAGTTGCAGCACTGGTTACCACATTACTTCCGTGACCTACCCGTCGTAACTGCCCCGGTCTATGTTTCGGAGATGAGCTGGCGAACCTGTTTTCGGAAAGCAGACCTCTCGCGGTCATTAGCCGGTCTGACCTTTATATTGCTGGTCCTTTTCACTATTCCTTCTGCGGGTCAGAGTACCGAAAAACCCCTGGATTGCACGCAGCTCATCGTTTGGCTTACCGGTGGAGTCTCAAGTCATCGCCTTAGCCAGTTGGTTCAGGAAAGAAGCATTGCGTTCACGGTCGACGAAGCCGTGTCCAAGACCCTGCTAACGGCAGGGGCAGATGCAGCCTTTATCCAGAATCTCCACACCCTGCATGCACTTCCGACGAGCGCCGTAGCCTGTCCTGCGACCCTGGCTCAAGCAGGTGATCTGATTCGCCACAAACAGCATGACGAAGCAGACCGCCTTCTACGAAAACTGGTCGCCGCAGACCCACGGAACGCAGCTTTGCACTTCGCCTACGGCTACCTGCGCCAGCAGCAAGAAGATTGGGACGGAGCCTTCGACGAGTATTCCGATTCGCGAGACTTGATGCCTGGCTCCTCCGAGAGCCACAGCCGGTTAGCCTACATCTACTACCGCTATGACGATGGCGACAATGCGATTGCAGAAGCGCGCACCGCTCTCAGCATCGATCCTCGCAATGCGGAAGCCTATCGCTATCTCGGGCTTGGCCACTACGCCAATGACCAATACGCAGCCGCCCTTCGTGCCTTCCAGCAATCGCTGGCTCGTGAGCCCCGCAATGCAGACGTTTACTACGACATGGGCATCACCCTTCGTGATAAGGGCGACCAGACGGGAGCGGCTGCGGCTTATCGCCAAGCTCTCGCACTCAATCCGGGGCTTTGGCAAGCCCACAACAATCTCGGAATGCTGCTGCATGACTTGGGCAGACATGACGAAGCGATCACCCAATATCTCCGAGCCAAGCGTCTGGCGCCGCAGGAACCTGTGATTCGGCACAACCTTGGAAATACCTACTGTGACAAGGGCGATTTCGATGCGGCCATTTCCGAGTTTCGCGAGCTCTTCAAAATGAATCCTGGCTGGCAGCGAGGCCATAACAGCCTGGGAAAAGCCTTCATGGCAAAGCGGGATTACGAGAATGCAATCTCGGAATTGCAGCTTGCCACACTGCAGAATCCGACCGCACCGGTCGAGCACCGGCTCTTGGGACAGGCGCTCCTCATTGTGCAAAAACAGCAAGAAGCGCTTCGCGAATTGCGCATCGCGGTGGCTCTGGACCCGAACTCTTCCCTCGCCCATCACTACCTGGGAACGGCACTTTATAACGCGGAAGACTACGCAGCCGCCGCTACTGAATTTCGTCGAAGTCTGCAATTGCAGCCCAATGCCAGCAATCACTACTTCCTAGCTGCATGCTTGATTGGCCTGAATAACTACGATGAAGCGTTGGCAGAGCTGGAAGTTGCGGCAAAACTGGAGCCTCAACAGGACTTGTACCGGACTCGCAAGCAGGAACTGCTGAAGCTGATGAGAGTGAGCAGCCCACGGTGAGCCACAGTCTCATCTCACTTTGAAAAGGGCGAGAGCCCTGTGTCACGAAAGTATACGTAGGGTTGCAATAACTCCTTTGTTTTCGGAACAGATATTTTGGTTTCTGAACTGCTATGTACTGTTGGACGGTAGCTAAGCATGAACTGTAGTGCGGTCTGGAAAGACGACCATCCGCCTACAATGGGCTCTAGATAGCACGATTACAGCGCGATCGAGCCCCTGGGGAGTAGCACAATGAACTCAATATTCTCGACGCCTTCCGGAAAACCGATCACCCAAAATGTCGTGCAGCCGCAAAGCGAGGTGCGTCCCGCCTCCGTCGTCCCTCAAAGCCCCGCCGCCGCGCCCCAGTTAGGAGCGAAGCGGGTGGGCTATGGTCTGCCATGCGCGAAATGTAAGACTTACTACGCCGCAGATCTGAAGGCTTGCCCGGTGTGTAAGTGCCCGGAGCGCGTCATCGCAAGAACTGTCTCGGCGCCGCCGGTTTCTTCAGGTGATCCTGATGCAGTCGCTCTGGAAGAAGAACGTGAGCGCTTCCTACGCGAGTTCAAGGCCCAGGTCTACGCCTCCCACACTCAAATCAACGCCGCCGCCAGCTTCCGCTGCAGCAAAGATGAGAACCACCAGGGTGGTTTTGAACCGGCAGCCGTTTGCCAGCCATGCCATGATCGGATTCAAGAGCGTGCCGATCTCCTGGAAGCAGCCCTGCACATTGATTTGAAGGAAGCAGCACAGGTCATTTACGACGCCGTGTGGTCAGATCCCTCCGACCCCAGCAAGACCTATCTAAATGCCGCACAGGCGATTCTTACCGAATTGCGTAAACGCGCCGGGATTGGCGCCGTACTCGGTCCGCTGAAGCCTCGCCCTCACTGAGTAGCTGGTGGCTGAGCGAATCGCAATCTGCCGAAGGCACTCGGCACATGGAAATTAGGCTGGGGCGTTCTGGTAGGCTGCCAGGCCAAATATGTTCGAGGCTCTTTCCTGCCCTCGATGCGATAGAAATTTGCCCGCCACACAGCATTCGAATCGAAGTCCGATGTCAAAGCCTTCAGCGGGATCGCGAGTTCAGCAGCCCATGTGTGTTCTTTTTCATTCAGGAAAACTGACCGTTGCAAACCACTCTTGAGATCGGCAAGGCCCTTGGGGGAAATATCGAGATCGATCCACATTCCATTGGGGCTCACTTCGAATTCCTTGTAGAAACGCTCCCTGAAAGGATCAGGCTGAAGAAACGCTTCCGCCACATCGCGGTCCCATAAATGGTCACGGCGCCCGTTGGTCCCGGCATCTGCAAATAAATAAAGTTCACGATAGCGGCAATCGAATCGCAAATACAACGTGCGCCGGCTCCAAAGAACACGAACCATAGTTTCTCGCCCCGGATCAGGATTTTTGCCTTGCCAATCTGAACAGAAAACAACGGCTCGGGCGTCTTTCCATTCCGCCGAAGCATGTGAAGCATTGAGTTCGATCTCGTTAGCGACAAACGTGGCAACGATCTCCGCTGGCCCAGTCGCGCATGCCGGCACCTTGGTCTCGCTCATAAGCATCGATGAGAAGAATATGGTAATCGAGAGATGCAAGACTATTTTCAGAAACTGAGAACCTGGACTATGAACTGTTAGATTTTCCCCTGCGCAAAGCTGCAAATCCTCGAGTCCCATCAAGCCTTCCGGTGAAGCGAAAGTAGCTTGGCCGAATGGGCAACGATTTCCGGGCGTAACTTCTGCACCCAGAAAATTGTTTTGACCGCAAGATCCGGATAGCCCACTCCCCCGTCTAGCCTTAACCTTTAAACACTATGACGACCAATGCGATACTCAACTGGACGAAGCTTACCGGAATGGCCAAGTCGCCCGAAATCCGATGGTGGCAAGCGGTAGAGGACCGAGATGCGGGTTATGACGGAATGTTCGTCTTCGCAGTCTCTTCCACCGGCATATATTGCCGGCCATCTTGTCCGGCGCGGCGGCCGCGTCGTCCGAATGTGACTTTCTACCGCCAGCCCGAGGAGGCCGAAAAAGCCGGCTATCGCGCATGCCTTCGCTGCCGCCCACGCGCCATTGCTGGCAGTCCTCAGATGGAAATGGTGAAGGCAGTTTGCAGATACATCGAGCAGCATCTGGATGAACCCATCACCCTGGCTCGCCTTGGGACCGCCTTTCGCCAAAGCCCTTTTCATCTGCAGCGGACCTTCAAAGCGGTGCTGGGCATCACCCCACGCGCTTATGCCGACTCCTGCCGGCTCAATCAGCTTAAGAGTAATTTGCGGGCCGGTCACTCCGTCACGCGCGCTATGTACGGCGCCGGCTACAGCTCCAGCAGCCGGTTGTACGAGCGTACCGCTTCTCAACTCGGCATGACCCCAGATAAATACAGGCGCGGCGCAATCGCTGCTCCCATTCGCTACACCCTTAGCGACTCTCCTCTGGGACGTATGCTGATTGCCGCTACCGACAAAGGCATCTGCGCCATTCAATTCGCCAATTCCGATGAGGAACTAATACACGGCCTGAAACACGAATTCCCTTTCGCTTCCCGGCGCCGCGACGACGAGGCAATGCAGCAGTGGAGGAACGACCTGCTCCGACAGATGCGTGGGCAAGAACTGAGCTCTATGCTCCCTCTCGATATTCAAGCCACCGCCTTCCAGCGCCGGGTCTGGACGTATCTTCAATCCCTCCCGCCCGGCGCAACTCGTTCCTACAGTCAAGTTGCGAAGGCCATTGGGCAGCCCACAGCGTCTCGTGCGGTTGCCCGCGCCTGCGCCAGTAATCCCGTAGCAGTTGCGATTCCTTGTCACCGCATAGTCCGAAACAATGGAGATATGGGAGGCTATCGCTGGGGTACCGAACGAAAGAAGGCACTACTCGAGATGGAACGGGAGCCAGCAGAATCGCAGGTTTAGTTTGATTGGGCCCAGGCAGTCTTGCGGCTATCCATGATGGTGGTAGTAAATCAGCGCTCCGTGAAAGATAAATCCGATAGTAAACCAGAGTATGGCGTCCAGTATTCGCCTTCGGTTGAATCGTTGAGTCATCATGCCCAAAAATATACGCTTAACTATCTTTCTAACTGCACATAAATTTTTCGCGCATAATCCAGCAGGTTCAAGACAGCATCCCTCTCCGCCGGAGTATTCCAGTCTTTGCTTGCCTTGGCTCCATCGATCAGACGATCAATCCAGGCGATGAAATAGGCGGCATCCTCCGCCGGCTTCTGCGTTGAGCCTGCCACGGTCACATAGACAGGGCTGGTGGTCGCGTACGGATACAGGTCCAACACGGGATGTTCAGCCTTGTCACTCCACGCCCGCAAGAGACACCATCCGCTCCGGGAAATAGGGATTTTGTCTTGGATGTCAGCGCTCTGGTGATCGCCGCTGAGCTTCAGATCGCGCGCCACCTGTCCATTGCAAATTATTTGGAAGTGATCCACAGGCACCATTGAACGCACCCAGGCCGTGAATTTCACCTGATGCTCGCCGGCAGGCAATCTTAGGTCATCTCCCACATCCCGCTCTCCGAGCGTGAACCCGAGCAGCGGACCATTGGTGGCGAAGGTTCGCCCTTGCTTAAGAGAACCCAACCAGGACGTAATGTTCAAAGGCCCAGAAGGAACGCTGCCATAAACACGATTTAAACCCACGGGTCCGTGCAGAGACGCGAAGTTGGCCATGGCATCGGTGCCGGCGGCCGTCGGCAAATGAAATCCACAGTTCAGCAGGCGATACCACACCGCTGCGGTTGACTTGTGATCGCTAAATCCGAGTACCTCGATGTAGTCCACTTTGCCAAGAGCGACATCGACTGGCAACTCGTGGGTTATGGAGGCATCCTTTGCCGGATCTGGGATCGATTCGTAAGGATGAACATATCCAACCAGCGCCTGCTGTTCGTGCGCTATATCCGCCACGGTCGCGTTGGCCGGGAAAAGGCTGGCTGCCGCAGTGTTGGGATAGCCTACGTAGTCAGGAATCAGAAAATTGCGCGTGAGATTTAACAGGCCAAGATGCCCCCAGTAGCTGGTATGAAACTCCTGGCCAAACATCAGCAGATTATTCGCCGTCGAAGCTGGATCGGGCTTGGAGCTGAAGTACGCAATGTCAGGTATGCGCTGTTCCTTATTAACTACCAGGCTCTCGACTACCTGAAGATTTTCTGCTGCAGCCTGTGCCACCAAATTTTGCGGAGTATTCCTGTATGCACCTCCGTAATTCATATGCACATGTACGTCGCCGCTTATCCAGCGGGACTCTCTACTTTGCGGCAGATTTAGCGGTTTCAGGCGGAGGGTTAAGCTCGTCGGCTTACCGGGAGCCACCTGAACGCTCCTCTTTTCGAAGCGATACTCAAATCCCCTCATGACCTCGATATCTATGCGGCCCGCCGGAACGGTGAGCTCAGCTTTGCCAGCGGAATGAAAATAATGTGCTTCGAAAGGCCGCTCCGAACGCACAAAGTTATCGTCAGCGTGCATCCATGCGTTATCGGGTGCGTACGCGAAACCGTCCTCACTGGTGACGAAAATACGCGCCGGTGTGGGAACACCCGCGGAATTCAGTACCTTGATACTGAGCCTTCCCATGGGTTTCAGATAACGTTTGTCCTTGGCGATGAGCTGACTCTGCGCGCCCGCCAGGACTTCCTGAGTCCAGAGAGAAGTATTCCCGCTGCGATTGGAGATGAACGCGATACGTTTTCCATCCGGCGACCAGCGAGGATTGATGTTGTCAAATTCTCCGTATGAAAGTTGAAAGGGATCTCCTCCCCGGGAAGGCATCACCCAGAGCTGATGCCACGCCCGGCCGAGATACGACGCGTACACAAGGCGTTTGCCGTCCGGCGAAGAATCCGGTCGCGCCTTCCAGGTAGTTTCTTCATAATGTATTTCGTGCGCTTCGGCGCCAGGTTCCGCCTTCATGCGCCAGAAACCACCCGTTCCATAAATGTGCCCGCGGTTCGATACGAAAACCAGTTCCGATCCGTCCGGCGACCAAACCGGACTGATCTCGTGATCGAATTGACTGTAATAATAGCGAGGTAGGTCGCTTCGATTTTCTCCTGTCAGACGCTCCACATTTCTTAGTTCGCCATTGCTGAATTGCCCAAGGAAAACATGAAAGTGTCCCTTATAGGATGTCGAGACGAAAGCGATACGCTTTCCATCGGGAGAGATGCGCGGTTCAACGTTGACCGCTCCGTTTGATGTGAGCTGCTGGGTTTTCTTGCTATCGAGATTCAAAGCCCACAGTTCGATCGCGTCCTTGGCGTAGGAGGCATACACAACCCAATGTCCGTCGGGTGAGCAATCGGGCTGATAATCGTAGCCCGCTCCGGCGGTCAACTGTTCAGCAATTGTTGAATCCAGCTTCTGCCGCCACAGGGAGCCGGCCATTGAGTACACGACCGAGCCCGAATCCGGTGACCACGCCACAGAACTCGGTCCGGTAGTGAGCTGGGGTAAATACATCTCGCGGTAATAATAGGAATGCGGCAAGTCGATTTGCTTCAGGACAGGTTCGCGTTGGGCCAGGACCGGAATAAAAGTGACGGTCAACAACAATAGCGGAACCATCAGTATTCTCTTGAACAAAGAAATCCTCCAGAACGAGCGGTTACGTTCGTGCTGATATTGGCCGATTGCGAACCCATAGCCAGTTGATTAGCGCCGCTACGATCGTAGCCAGCAGAATGATCGATCCACTCAAGTCAACTCGGGTGATTAGGACGAGACAGATAACTACGCCAAGAGCGGCGAAGATCGTTCCGCCCGGTAACCGAAAGCGTTCGACTTCGGGCTGCTTCTTTCTCAAAACCGGCAAAGCGGCGCATCCAACCGCGTAGTAAAAAAGACGCGCAACCGCCGAGAGAGTTAAATTCCAGGAAAAATTTCCGAACAGAGACAACATCCAGATCAGGAATGCAAATAACAGAATGGAGAAATAGGGTGTACGAAATCGCGGATGTATGGCCGCAAACCAGGCCGGAAAGTCACCCTCTTCAGCCAGCGCAAAGGTGACGCGAGGAACTGCCAGGACTTTCGCGCTCAAATATCCGTAGCAAGAAACCAGGGCACCGATAGCAACCAGGGCGGCTCCCTTGCTCCCCAGAATTAGTCTGGCCACATCGGCCAAGGGACGCGCGCTCTTGGCCGGATCCGGCAGCACGCCGATCAGGATCCACTGAGTTGAGGTGTACAGGACCGTGCAGATGATCAGCGCTATGAACAGGGCGAAAACGGTATCACGGCGCGGATCCTTAGCCTCCGCCATCGGTGTGAGGGCAGTTTCGAAACCGCCATAAGCAAAGACCAGAAGCAGCATCGCCTTCAGCCATGCCCCTGCATCTGCGCTTGAAGGAAGCGGCGGCACGCTCTGGTGAGCGCGCAGCAAGTAGAACATTCCCGCAATGATGACGATAGCTAACGGCACCAGCTTCGCCACGGTAAAAACATTGCTGACCTGAGCGCCAGCCCGCACCCCGCGATAGTTGACGAATGCCAGGATCCCCACTAATAGCGTCAGAATAAGAAATCGAGGCGCGGGTCGAGTGACATTGGGCCAGAACTCGCCGAGATAAATCACGAACAGGTTCGCGTTGGCTGCGGGCGCGGCTAGTTGTGCGAGCCATAACATCCATCCCACCTGGATGCCCATCATGCGCCCGAACGCAACGCTGGCATAAAGATAAGGTCCGCCGGCCTGAGCAAACTGGGAAGCAACTTCGGCGAAGCACGCGATGATGATTCCCACCGCGGCACCCGCCAGTAACACGGCCCAGGGACTCGCGGCCCCCAGGAGCCCAGCTAGGACGGAAGGAAGCCCGAAGACTCCGCTGCCAATAATTGAGTTCACCACCAGCGCGACTAAGCTCCATCGCCCGATAGCCCGCACCAGTCCGGCTTGATCTATCCTAGGCACTCGCGCGTTTGTATCACAAACTGCTCAAAACTCCACACGTGTGCCGCTGCGAGCGCACCATTACCCGTCTCCGTCAGACCAAAGTAACGCGAATTACTAAAGCGCATGCCCGTGGGACATCTGTTCGCATGCTGTGGTGGGTGAGATGTTGGGACTGTCCTTCTGAAGTCGAGAAAGCCGCGACCACATGGGAAAAGACGAGTACCTCGACGACATCCACATTCGAATCCTGCGAGTGACTGAGGATCTGCGTGCCATTCAGCGAGAATTGAATTGCGCTGCCATGGAAGCGCCGGGAGATCCGGAATTAATGGAAGCTCTCAGCCAGTTGCCGGAGATGGATTCCCTTCAAGTTCTGAAATCAGCTCTCGACCAGATGCGTCACTTTCTCTGGTTCTATATGCAGATAATGACGAATGAATCCGAAGCCGGGGACAGATTGCGACAGAGCATCCGGCAAAGACCTTCCGAGGATATTGTGCTAAGCCCGGAAGCGTCGTTCCTGGAAAAATTCAAATACGCCGCTGACACGGCACTCCTGCGATATCTTTCCGACGGGAAAAACCGGAAGCCCAACTAGGTTTCGGTCCTACTCCAAAGTTACCGATTTAACCAGATTTCGAGGGCGGTCAACATCCAGACCCTTTCGCACGGCCATGTAATAAGCGAACAACTGCAGCGGAACGATCTCAAGAATTGGCAACAGCAGTTCGGACGCCTGCGGCATGAAGATTGTGTGATCAGCCATCTGGCGCATCTCTTCGTCACCCTGGGACGCAATCGCGAATACGCGTCCTGACTGTTGTTTGAATCCTTTGATATTCGCCACATTTTTCTGATAGCGCAGCAGTGAGCCAGGATCGTTGCGGTCACAAGTCGCGATGATTACCACCGGCAAGTTCTCGTCGATCAGCGCATTAGGACCATGCTTAACCTCGCCCGTGGGATAGCCCTCGGCATGAACGTATGAGACCTCTTTCAGCTTCAGCGCCCCGTCCATAGCGACGGGATAATGACTAGCCCTGCCGAGAAACAGCAAACTTTCCATTTTGTGATATTTGTCCGCCAGACGTTCACAGTCAGGGGCAGATTCGAGCACGGTTTCAACTTTTTTCGGAAGTTCAAGCAGTTCGCTTATGTATCGGCGCACCTGGTCTTTGCTCAACTTCCCGCGTACCTGTCCGAGGTAGAGTGCGAAAAGAAACAGCACAGCCATTTGAGCAGTAAAGGCTTTTGTGGACGCGATGCTGATTTCCGGGCCCGCGTGGGTATAGATGACACCATCGGCCTCGCGAGCAATGGTGGAATCCACAACGTTGGAGATTGCAATTGTGCGCGAGCCTTTAGCGCGAGCTTCGCGTTGAGCGGCGGTTGTGTCCGCAGTCTCGCCCGACTGGGTGATAACGATGGTGAGTTCGCCCCGCCCAATAAGGGGATTACGATATTCAAATTCGCTGGCATAATCCACATCCACCGGCACGTTCACCAGGTCCTGAATCATGTATTGACCGGCCATGCCGGCGTGGCGGCTGGTACCCGAGGCCACGATATTGATTCGGCGTAACGCTTTCAGTTCGTCTTCGCCAATGCGAACATCCTCCAGGCGCACAGTTCCATCTTTGAGCGAAACGCGCGGCGCGATGGTGTCACGCAAGCCTTGCGGCTGCTCGAAAATCTCCTTGAGCATGTAGTGGGCAAATTTGCCTTTGTCGGCCATCGCTACGCTCCCCGAGTTTGCGGCTAAATACCCGCGCCGCAGATGATTGTATTTCTTACCTCGCCCTGGGGACTCAGTACCACCAGATCGGCTTCGACTCCTACTTCCAGTATGCCCTTACCCGCCAACCCTGCCACCCGAGCCGGATTCAAAGTCGCGGGACGCAACACCTGTTCCAAGTCGCAGTGGGCAAACTGCATCACGTTGCGAACCGCCTGGTCCAGCGTAAGCGTGCTGCCGGCAAGCGTGCCGCGCACGCGGCATACTCCATGCTTCACTTCCATCTCAAGCGTTCCGATTCGGTAGATCCCATCGGGCATGCCCGTGGCCGCCGTCGAATCCGTAATGAATACCGCTTGATCCGGACCTTTAGCCCGAAGAAACAATTGCACGATCGCAGGATCAACGTGAAAACCATCCGCGATGATGTCCGCGCTGAGATTGGAGTCCGTAAGCACCGCGCCCAAAATCCCGGGATCGCGATGACGCAGGGGCCGCATAGCATTAAAGGTGTGCGTGGCGTGGCGTGCGCCGGCAGCGATACCTGCGCGCGATGCCTGAAAATCGGCGTCGGAATGACCAAGGCTGACACACACTCCACGTCGTGCGGCTTCAGTAATCACTTCCGGCGCACCAGGCAGTTCGGGAGCAATGGTCATGACGCGAATATGACCACGTGACGCTTCCCAGAACTGCGCAAACATCTCGACCGTCGGCGGCAGAAGATTTTCCGGAGGATGCACGCCTCGGTGCGCGTGACTGAGAAAGGGCCCTTCGATGTGGATACCGCGAGGCCTCGCACGCAGTTCGCCGTTGTCTTCGCGTTTACCCGCAGCGTCGATGGCATTCGCTAACGACTCCAAAGCCGCCAACGTTGAATCGACTGGCGCCGTGATAGTGGTTGGCAGATAACTGGTCACCGCGTGCTTGGCTAGAAATCGCTCAATCGCGGCTAGACTGTCGGGATCCCCGTTCATTACGTCGCGGCCGGCTGCGCCATGTATGTGAATGTCAATCAGGCCAGGCGCAAAGATGCCGTCTCCGAAATCTATTACGCGGCAATCTCCGGGAATTTCGTACGCTGCACGCGACCTCACCTCACGGATGACACCGTCCTCCAGCAGCAGCAAGGCCTGCTCGATACGTTCCAGTGGCGTAAGCAGCGTTGCAGCCGTAAGTGCGATCATGACTCGAATGTGCAGAACGGAAAACACATTCTATAGGAAACCTCGCGCCGAACCGTTGCTTCGACGAACTGGAACGTATCAGATGACATTGAATAAGCCTGCGAGAGTCAATTCTGGAAAGAGCGGGGAAACAATAGCGAATGCTATACTTGACGAAGCGGTGCGCGCGGCCGTGAAGCTTTTGCGTCGCTTCGATCGCTTCTATTTCCGATGTGTCGGGGAGTGGCTCAGCCTGGTAGAGCACCTGGTTCGGGACCAGGGGGTCGGAGGTTCAAATCCTCTCTCCCCGACCAATTACCTCAATCCCGTCATTGAATTAGCGAGCTTCCGTTTTCCCAGTTTTCTGGAACTTGAGTCAATTTGCGTCGATTAAGCAATTCCTCGACTTTTTCGACCGCTGCCCGAGCATCCGCCGGGATGGAATGCAAATACACTTCGCGGGTGATTTCCGAAGAAGAATGCCCGAGAAGAGCTTGCACCGTGCCCAGAGGTGTGCCGACAGCGTCAACCAATGCCAGCTCACACCCACTAAATTTAGCTTCTTGCACGTGGGCTTGAGGTGTTTGTTGGTCAAGTTATGGCGGTCGAACGGGGTGCCGTTGCTGGTCGCGAAGACCAGAGCTTCTGGATTCATGACAGCAGGCTTGCGCGCCGCCAGAATCTGAATGGCCTTCGCTGCGAGGGGCACCGTCCGCTGGCTGCGTTGAGTCTTGGGCACATCGAAGTGACCAGCGTAGACCGACTCAGTCACTCGTAATGTGCCATGCTCCAGATCGACATTTCGCCAGCGTACTGCCAGCAACTCGCCAATCCGCAACCCTGTCAGTACCAGCAACCACGCTACCGAACGAGAAGGTTCTGGTAGGGCATCCATAAAATCCCGAACCTTCTCAGGAGCTATTACAGCTCTCTGCTTCGCTGGGCCCCGTCGCGGAAACCGAGTTTTTCGAACCGGATTGTTCGGAATCAGGTCCGCTATTTCGGCTGCGGCCATCACCGTCCCGAAGGTGGTTCTCAGACTCTTGACTGTTGTCCAAGACAATCCGCTCCGCAGCTTCGCAGAAAGGAAAAGCTGCACCGCATCGCGAGTGATGAGGCGCAATTGCATCTCCCCAAACAGAAGCGCACAATCACGTTAGGTGAAATGTCTGGCAGTCCGCTCTACGATGTCACCGACGAGGTAGAGATTTCCAAGAGAGATGGAAGTGCAACGTACGACAGCATCAACACTGCTGCGAAGGACTGGCAGAGGGACTCAGGGAAGGAGTTTACGGCGATGCGAGGCGATCATGAACAAAATTAATGTACTACCTGTGATCGCCCGACACCTTGAGACTCTATCGGACTATGGAGAGGATAAACGTAGCTGGTCCGATTACCTACTTTTCCTCGTTCTGCCCGCAATCGGAGGAGTGGTCCTTGCTTGGCTAGGTTTCGGCTTCCGGACGGATGCAGTCAATGGTTTTCTGAATGCATTTTCAATCTTCACCGGGCTCTTGCTAAATGTGCTTGTCCTCGTGTTCACCTTGACGAGCGCTACCTCTCCACTGAATGTGGATGTTCGGCTTCGGAGAGAACTTCTGCGTCAGGTCTTCGTAAACATTTGTTTCGCGATCCTCGTACCTATCGGGGTTGTTTGCGCCTCAATCGTCGCTTTGTCATACATGCGATCGGAGCCAGGGCGCGAACCGGCCCAATAGTCACTGTACTACTTACTGCTTGTACGGTGAACTTTGTACTGACTCTGCTTATGATCATTAAGCGTATGTACTACCTACTGGACAAGGAACTCGAAAGAAATAACCCACTTAGAAAAAGTGCGTGAAACGATTTTCTACCTGAAGCCGGGCGAGAAGAAGCGCGTGAAACAAGCTTTGGCGCGAAAGCGTGCTCGAAAAAAGATTCGCAGAGATTCGGATTAGGTTTTGCCCGTCGAAAAAACGAGCTACAACGTGTACTGCTACCGACCGACGATCCGCTCGCCGGCAGAGTGGAATGAAGCTGGCTTTTTCTTGAACATGATTTTCTTCACATCCGGCCAGAACTCTGCAAAGGCATTGCCCCCCATCCGGCCCGTGATTCCCCAGACGCAACGCAGCCCCGCGTTTCCGGGATCGTTTTCACTGTCCACGCGCCATAGATTGGACAGAAAGTTGTTTCCTACGTTCCCGGCATACCGCGCATAGGCCAGACCCCAGCGACCGTCACGCCTTGGAGCTAGGAATGTGGTCTTGATGATGTATTTCACACGCGCGCCGAAGGCATGGTTCGGTGACGGGAAGTAGCGGGGATCTTCGCCCCACGCGGTGCCTAGTGTCGCCTCAATCGCATTCTCCGTGGAGACGCCCATCAAGCGCATGCCGTAACGCTTCCCGAAGCCCTCCCAATGGGGGCCGTATTCCTCAGGATTGTTGAAAGCCGTGCTCAACCCGGCGCTTAGGGGACCGGCACCGAAAAGGCTACTCGGACCAGTGGTTGAAACCAAAAACCACTCCAGCCGCTCCCTTTCCGTGATCGGCTTATAGTTGCGGACCACGCTGGAGGGAGCCTCCGGCTGCGCAAAGGCGGGGGACAGCATCACTGAAATGGTAAGCATGAGTTCTAGGAGACCCACTCGCATGGATGGCGTCATATGCCTCGCCTTCAGGCGCACAGGCTGGCCCACTCCCATTTCGATGACGGGTCCGACCATGGCGATAAACTTTTGGGGTTGACTACTAAGTTTCTCTCGCCTCTGAGGCAGTCGTGATCGCGGTGCTGATGGTGGCCCACCCCAAAACCGGTTTACCATTACCGCAGTAACTTTTAATCCCCGCTATTTACTGCTCAACTGTTCGCAACCAGGTGCTTGTTTTGGCCTGTACGCCAGATGCAGATTCCTCGATGCGGAAGGGCCTGTGTGCGGAGACTCTCTCAGTGAGCCATCATGACCGGGATTGGCTCGACGTTTATAGGGCCGCGGTGATGGAATTCGATCGGGACAAGTTGCCAGCAAGCATTGACGTAGCTGAGAGGGCTATCCACCAACGCTTACGGGGATTGCCGATTGCAAACTCTAAGGAGCATCGCGAATTGAGAGATGCACTCAACAGCCTCACGATTCTCAAGAGAATGCTCTAGCACATGGCATGGTTGAAACATTTTCTGTCTGGCCTGAAATCTAACTACTGCAGGCCTCGATCCTGCATATCGGGAAAGGCTTCCTACGCCGCACTTTCGTGATAGGAGCATAGTTCTATAACAGAGCTACGCCTTCACAATCCGTTCTTCAGCCTCAAGCGCCGAACGATAAAGCGTGAGGGCTGACTCGACAGCCCGAAGTTCCGACTCAAGCTGGTTGCGCTTAGCTCTATCGTTCTCATCCATAATTCCTGCGTTGAGTACATTGAGCTTTTGTTCGAGGGCCTGCATGTGTTGTCCAACGGTCTTATCCATCAGGCTACCTGCCTTTACCTGAACGCATTCGTTACCTAAACGCATTCCAGTGCTCCGGCACAAATTCACTGCAAGTTCATCACCGAAATGAGGGGAGTTTCCCACTGAGCAACCCATACAAGATTTAGGCATTTGGGAGCCGACTCTAGATCGTTGGGCAAGACCCTGTAGGCATAATCTACGTGCCACGCCAGATTGACCCAAAAAAACTTGAGAAAGATTTGAGTCAATTAAGCGCCGAAAAGCGTGTAAAACGGGGGTCTGTGACGCAGAGCCAAGCTAAGCGAATCAATGAGATAGCATTTCCGTGGTTGTTTTCGGGACCAAGGGGGGTCGGAGGTTCAAATCCTCTCTCCCCGACCATTCTTCATTTTTCGCTCTCTGGAAGATCAAATCGAAGGGCTTCCTATATGTGGGATGGACACTTACTGCATCGATGGAGCAGTTCAAAAGCACCAACCGGAGCAACTTGGCCTGTTCGGTCGGATTCTGTGTAAGGTACAGAGAATAGGCCTTGTTCGCGAGTTCTAAAATCCTTTTCGCCGCCAGGATGTTGCCCGCGGAGGATTCCTGACGTGCGAGTGTTAGAATCTGGGCCGTGGAACTCGCGCTCAATCTCCTATGGGGTCTGATCTTCGCGCTGGCCCTGTGCCAGTGGGTGCGACATGCGAGGGCGCAACGCCATGAGCGTTGTGTAACCATACGCAGCGCTGGCTTGCTCGTGTGCGTGGCGTTCCTTCTTTTTCCCGTCATTTCCACCTCGGACGACCTGCACTCAACCGAATTCATCGAGGACGCAGCTTTCGGTTCCCGTAAAGTTCGCGCCGGGTTAGCGAGCCACTTCTTACACTCAGGCGGGGCAACGATATTCATCGCCCCTGTCTTGCCGTCGGTTGCCCCTCCTGCGATCACTAGCGAGGCAGTGCTCCACTTCAGTTCCGTTCTAACTCTCGCAGGCGCGGTCCTGCCTCGCGCCGGGCGCTCTCCTCCTTTCCTTTTCAGCCGGTAGCCTTCTTCTCGCGGGATTCTTTCGCGGGGAACACTTGAATACCATTCTTCCGCCTCTTTGGGCGGGGCTACTTTCTTTCACCATGAAGCTCAAAGAATTTGGGTTGCGTCTTGAAGGCGCAGTTCTAACTCTATTGGTCGCTGTTCTGTCGCTGATGGGATGCGGCCGCTCTGAGAAGGCCTCCGCCCCGCCTGAACTGCAGTCTGCGCAGTTCAGTTCCGCTCCTACGGTCCGACACGTAGCGGTGGAACGCAGGCTTGTGCACGACGTGCTGGACCTTGCCGCAAAAGTGCAGCCTGACCCGACGAAGCTGGTGCGGATATATCCACCCACGAGCGGACGCGTGGTCAGCGTTTCCGTGAAGCCAGGGGACCGCGTGCGCCGCGGAGAAACCCTCGCCGTGTTGCAGAGCGGAGACGTAGGCACCGCACGGGCTGATTTCACCAAAGCTCAGATCGAGGCAAACCGTGCCACGCGAGCCATGCATCGCATAAAGTCGCTGTACGAGCACGGCGCAGCGGCTGAGAAGGATTACATTGAAGCCCAAGCCACGGCGGATTCTGCCCACGCCGAATTGGAGCGTGCAAGCCAGCGGCTGTCGTTGCTCAACCTCTCTGCCCGGGCGAACTCGGATCGTGTTGGCCTTGTTGCTCCAACCGATGGCGTCGTGCTAGAGATCAGCGCCGCGCCCGGCGAGTTCTCCAAGTCTCTCGAATCGTCTAATCCGATTCTCACCATTGCCGATCTGACGACGGTTTGGGTCGTGGCCGACCTTTACGAGAAGGACGTTGCGAAGGTCCTACCGAGGAGCCCGGTGATCGTAACCCTGCAAGCGTATCCCGGCAGGTCGTGGAAAGGCCGCATCGCTTCGATCTCGGATGCACTCGATCCGGTCACGCGAACGCTCAAGATACGTGTCGTGCTACCGAATACCGGTCGCGAGCTAAAGCCTGAGATGTTCGGTACCGTCCGACTAGAGACTGGTGCACACTCGGCGCTCGTTGTGCCGGCAACAGCTGTCATTCGTGAAGGCGGCAAAACCTCTGTATTTGTCGAAAAAGACGGCACGTCAGAGCCGCGTAGGGTGGCCGTAGGCACCACGGTTGGCTCCGAAGTGGAGGTGTTGGGCGGGCTCCAAGCTGGAGAACAGGTTGCGAGCGAGGGGGCCGAACTCCTGAAGGGAGGGCCCCAGTAATGGGCAACATGA
>WNGH01002960.1_pt1 | contig 24668 bp, 22 predicted proteins | sample 5400631 | NCBI WGS metagenome assembly WNGH01 (sample SAMN13153373, study PRJNA577476) | soil metagenome | isolation source: 115 cm soil or saprolite under Garry oak tree replicate 1 | place: USA:California | collected 2016-06-15
TCTCTACTACTCGTACCGTGCTGATGTCCTGCCGTGGGAATACGCAGGGCATTTGACAGACCTGACAAAGCGGAGGCACTTTGTCGAAGAGCATGGCCGGGATCTGCCCTTCCCTAGGATCTGCCATCTTGCGGTACTCCTCCCAGAACTTGCCGTAATGGCTGTACCAGCCGGGATAGTACTGCTCAAACCAGGCAAAGTCTTTCTCAGTCATCACATCATAGCGCCAAAAGGACAAGGGCCACAGGGCAAACGCCGCTATGGCCGCCGAGTGATTCATCCAGGCTATGTTCTGCTGGGCGTGAGGCAGCCAGCGCGGGGCCTTCAGCCCGAACTTCTCTAGTCGGGCGATGTAGCTGCCCACCCAGTCCTCTATGATCCACTGCTGCCACAGGTTTTTGTAAGCATCGATGCGATGGACGCTGAAGTAGTCAGTGAGCGCGCCTAAAAACGCGTCGATGAAGATGTGACCGCGCCAGAAGTACTTGTCGACGGCCTCCTGAATGAGCGGCAGATTGCGGTCATCGGAGAGCACGGTCACCAGCGTGGCGTAGCCGTTGGCCATGTGCCGGGACTCATCAGACTGGACACTGAGAAAAACGGTCGGGGTAGCGTGGTCGCCATTAGCAGCCGCGGTGTTCGGGAAAGCCACAAACAGCGGGTTGGTAAAGGCGGTCTCGCCGACAACCTGCAGGCTGAACGAGCATTCGATGGGGTCACCGGCCACAAAGGTTTCAAAGAAGGCCCGACCAGCCGAGGCCAGGAGTTGGCTGCCGAACCCCTTCTGACCGAGGTCAAACCCGGCCGGGTCGGCATAATGTTTCATATAGTAGCGCCCCAAGTATATTTCCTGTTGCGTGTGGCGAATCTCATCGAGCATCTGTGCCAGATAGCCCTGCCGCAGTTCCTGGTTGTCCACCGCACTAATCAGCATGCCCTGACATTTACCGGCGGCATACTCGGCGAAGGGGAGAATGGCGAGCGCCGGCTTGAGCGCCTCGGCAAACCGCGGCTCAATCTGATTGGGGTTATCCATACGCACGGCGCCGTCGAGGAACCCATACTGGCGGTTGTCTTTCTCGGTCTCCATCGCCATGTAATCACGGATCAGATGGCGGAATGGATCCTTGGCTTTTTTCGGAATGTGAAAGCGGGTTGGGTACTTGACCTCTGGGAGGCAATAGGTGGGTTCCCACTCCAGACCTTTGACCTTTTCGTGTGCCTGAATGAGATTCCGTGGCATAGCCTCTCTCTCCTTTGTGTGATCACGTCCGGGTCGGGCGATACCTCGTCTATCCTACGAACGACCTGCTGGCCGCCCTGCGGTCGGGTTCTCTTCCAGTTGGAGCAACTCCGCGTAGACCCCAAACTTTTGTTCCTCCACCTGCGCCCGACCGTAGTAGCTGCTCATCACCACCAAAAATGACGGCACATCCAGAGCGCGGCCTAGGCGTTCACCGACCTGGGTTACGTCGATCTCGATCTTGCCCTCGCCCTCGATCATGTAATAACAGTTAGTTTTTGTAATACGGAGATCAGGCCGCTCCTCCCGCAGGATCTCCACAGCCACATCGGCCTCTTCACTGCCCATGAGCACGAGGCCCACAGTGTCGCGGGCTGCAACTTTTTTCTCTTCGGTCATGCTACGTCCCCTCACCCTGTCCCTCTCCCGCAAGGGGAGAGGGAACCTGTATACCTAGCTCTTCAAGTAGAGATGCGTACTGTCCCTCAACCCGCTCCAGAACCCGCGCGAAAGCATGAGGTTTAGTTGTGGGGATGTCAAACAGCGGGGCGAGCCCCTGCATGGCCTCTTGGGTGTACGGCACCCACTTGGCAAGCCAGCCCTCGATCACGCGCTTATTGCCCTGCCCGTGCTCGGGATCACGCAGCAGAACGTTGACGAACGCTTTGGTCCACTGCAGATTCCGTTGCCAGTCGGTTTCGACCGTTGCCAGAACGGCCGGGGTCATTGCATCCCCATTGCGCGGGGCAAAGCGGGAGAAAAACTCTCTACGGGTGAGCACGCCAAAAAGGGGCTCCAGGACTAGGTTAACGCCGATGATCACTTCTCCCCAGTCCTTTGACGCCATCAGGCCCTCGACGTTTTTCCGCGCGCCTTGGTACAGCGGGTCTGCCAGCCAGACCGCTTTGGCCTCGGCATCAGAGAAGCCAGGAATAACCTCAGCGAGGTCCATGCCGTAGAGGACGATATCCTGGGCATGGCGGATTTTGTCAGCGGCGTTAAAGATGCAGACATTGCCAACCGTCGCCGACAGGGCCTCACGCTGGGCGAAGGCAAAGGCACGAAAGAGACCGTACTCCACGAAGGCGTAGGCAGCATAGTACTTGCCCAGGATGGTCCTAGCCCAGGTCTCGTCAAATTCAGCGAAGAGGCCCTGAGTCTTTGCCGCCCCGATGATACGATCCAACCCCCGTTCTTGCTCGGCCTGCGTGGCCACATAGGTGCGCTGCCACTGTTTGGCGGGGTCCTGAAACTCCCACCAGTTTGTGCACCGTAGAGCGGTGGACTCCGGGGTCCAGGGTGTCCGGCCATCGGCAAAGCGGGTTAACCAGCCCTGCAAGGCAAAGACATTGGGGTCCGCCTGGATGTGGAGGGTGAGATCTTCATACTCTGTAGGGTGACGACCTTTGGGGGTAAAATAGGTGAACTGGCGACTGCCGACAAAGGCAGATCGAGTCTCAGTCTTCACAGGTTCCCTCCTTTGCCCTGTGGTAGAGTGGGCAGGCCGTTAAAGGAAGCATAGGGAAGCCCTGGATCACGGTCAACTCCGCCTCCTGGACTCAACCAAAGCAGGACAGTGGCACCCCAGCATTTCCGCTTGTCGGCGAAATCCCCCCATCCCCCCTTTGCTAAAGGGGGGCGCGCGCAGCGCGGGGGGATTTGTAGCAACCGCTCTAAGTGTAGGAGTTCTGTGGAGTCTGATTTAGCGAACAGGTTTGGTATGATCTCCTGCCTTGCGCTGGAGCGCCCGGGAAAGTGGCGAGCCCTCAGCGTTACGATACTGCTCTTGGTCGCGGCGCTTCCTGCCGCGCCCCTCTTGTGGCGCGCGCTCATGTCGATGGATTCGCTGACGGCCCCCGGTGGTGCTGCCGTAGGCAGTGCCTTCGTCAGTGCCTTGCGGAACAGCGTGGTGGTGGCTCTTCTCGTCGCTGTGGTGTCGCTTGCAATAGGGCTGCCCGCGGGCGTGCTGGCCGCTCTCTATGAGTTCCGGGGACGAAGGGTGCTGCTTGCGCTTGCGGCTCTGCCCCTGCTCGTTCCGTCGTTTCTGTGGGCTATTGGCTGGTCTTCCCTGGCGGCGCGTTGTGGTCCCGTTGCGGCTCACCTGCTCTCTGGTTTTGCCGGCTGCATCCTGGTGTTCTCCGCCAGCGCGGTTGCCCTTGTTCTGCTGGTTTCCGCTGCCGCTACCGCAGCGTTGTCAGGCTCACAAGTAGACGCGGCTCGTCTCGCCGGAGGGGAAAGGACAGTGCTCGTCCAGGCGTCCCGCCACGTGGCCACTCCAGCCCTTCTTGCCGCTGGGCTCGGCGGTGTGTTGACGCTCTCGGACCCTGGTCCCGGCCAGATTTTCGCACTGCGGACAGCGGCAGCGGAAATTCTCACCAGCTTCGCCGCCCGCTACGATTTTTCTCTTGCCGGGCAGCAGTGTGCGGTGTTAACGGGACTTGTGCTGCTGATCGCCGTGCCCCTCGCCTGCTTCGCCGCCCCTCGGCTTGCCAGTGAGATGATGGCCCGCCAATCCCAGGCTATGCGGCGCGTTCGGCACCGCGGGATAGCAGGCGCCACGGTGGCCGTCCTCACGCTCCTCGTGCTCACGGGAACGGTCACGCCGATCGCAGGACTGACCCTGCCGCTCATCGTGACCCCTGCAGGCGTCGCTTGGCAGCGACTCAAGTCGCTCCTACAGACTTTTGCTGACACGCTGCTCTATGCCGTTGGGGCGGGCGTGACAGCAGCGGCACTCAGCCTCCTGCTGGCGTTGTGTGTCGGCCGCCATGATCGGCTACGGAGAGTCTGCCTCGGCATGTGCCTGGCACTGTTCTGCCTCCCGCCTGCGTTGACCGCGCTGGGGTTCGTCCACCTCGCCACAGAGGCCCCAGCCTGGGCAGACTTTCTCCTCCGTAGTCGGCTAACAGTGTGTGTGGCATTAGGGTTACGCTTCTTGCCGGTAGCTGCCGTCCTTGGCTTGCACGCCTGGGGATCAACCTCGGCTTCCTGGACTCTGGCTGCCGCTCTGCACGGGGTTTCAGTATGGACGTACCTGTGGCGGGTGATATTTCCTTTGCTGCTCCCAGCGGAAGCCGTGGCTATGTTGCTGGTTGCGCTCTTGGCAACCGCTGACGTCAGCACCGTGCTGCTTCTCCATCCGCCGGGCGCACGCTCGCTGCCACTCGCTATTTTCACCGTGATGGCCAACGCGCCAGAGTCGCTGGTGGCTACCTCGTGCCTTGTCTATGTTGCGGTAGCCTCCGGGCTCTTGATAGCGCTGTGGACAATGGCGGCGAGGGGCAAGGCGTGACCGGCTCCCGGTTCGAATTGCGCTCCGTGTCCAAGACCTACGACGGGCGTACCGTCCTCTCTCAGGTGTCCTTCACCGTCACTGCCGGGGAGCATACAGTGATTCTCGGTCCGTCCGGTTGCGGCAAATCCACACTCCTGCGCCTGCTAGCTGGCCTCGACGCACCCTCCGCCGGGCAGGTGCTGTTAGACGGGCATATCGTGTCGGAGCCAGACAGGATCCTACGGCCACCCCATTTGCGGGGCGTTGCCATGGTATTCCAGGACTTGGCCCTATGGCCAAACCTTTCGGTGATGAACAATGTCCTGCTAGGACTCTCAGGGACAGGGTTGACGAGACAGGAAGCCAAAGCGCGAGCACAGGAGGCCCTCACCCTCTGTGCCGTCGCATCTCTGGCGCAGCGCAAACCGGGCACGATCTCCGGAGGTCAGCAGCAGCGCGTCGCTCTGGCGCGGGCGATTGCCGTGCAACCCTCGTACTTGCTACTTGACGAGCCGTTCTCGGGTCTCGATCTCGTCACGAAAACCAGGTTGTTGGAGCAGATCGCCACGCTCGCGGTGGAGCGAGCACTCACGGTCCTGCTGGTGACCCACGATCCTCTCGAGGCCACCACCTTGTGCCGTTCAGCCCTCGTTCTTGATAATGGGCGTATCGTAGAGGCCGGGGTTTTGACAGACCTCTTACGCGCCCCACAATCGGAAATACTCAGGATTTTCCGCGCCTACCGCAGCGGAGTGCGGGCTGGTATGTAACCTCTAGCAGGCTGCTGAAAAATTTGGATTCGTGCTTCGACAGGCTCAGCACGAACGGACAATCTCCAACAATTACAAGCTTGCCTCCGTTCGCTCTGAGCTTGTCGAAGGGTGAACGGAGGGTTTTTCAGCACCTTGGTAGGTCCGGACAAGCAAGACGTGCCCCCGCAACTCTGGAGTCACAGCCGCGTCAGTGCTAAACAAGAGCGGGCAGGTTGCCCGGGAAGGCAGAAAGCTAAAAAAAAGGAGGGCTTTGTATGGCCTACGATACGCTTCTCTACGAGAAACATGACCACATTGCCACTGTGACCATCAACCGTCCGGAGAAGCGGAATGCCTGGAGTGTGCGGCTCTCCGAGGAGATCATCGAAGTGTTCAGCGCCATGGAGGATGATCCCGAAGTGCTGGTCACGCTCCTCACCGGCAAAGGGGAGCAGGCTTTTTCTGCCGGAGCGGACCTGGGCGACCCTAAGACCCACCGGGTCACCTCTGTGGGTGAGCACCTAGCTACGGTGAGCCCGCGGGGGCTCCCGGTATTCAACGCCGTGACCGACTACCCCAAGCCAGTGGTCGCGGCGATCAATGGCTTTGCCGTCGGTATTGGCTGTCTGATCACGTTATGCTGCGACATCTTGCTGGCCTCAGAGAACGCGGAACTCGGCCTGCCCCAGGTGCCGCTAGGGATCATCCCGGCGTATGGCGGGGCGGTACGGCTGGCCCGCTATGTCGGCCGCGGCAAGGCGATGGAGATGGTGCTGCTGGGCGAGCGCATCACCGCGGCCGAGGCGTACCGAGTGGGGTTAGTGAACAAGGTAGTACCACTGCCTGAACTCCTGCCGCTCGCCTATGATTACGCCAGGCGCCTAGCCGCGCTGCCGCCGCTGGCGGTGCGGCTGGCCAAGGAGTCGCTCAACAAAGGGCTGGACATTGCCTCCCTCAAAGAAGCGGCGCAGGCCGACCTGTATCGCTTCATGCTCCTGGGCCAGACCGAGGACAGCCGTGAGGCCCACCAGGCGTGGCGGGAGAAGCGGAAACCGGTGTTCCGGGGCAGGTAACGAGGGGAGCACAGCCGGGCCGGCTGTGCCACTATTTTCATCCTTGTGCTTTGGTGGCACAGGCCGCTGGCCTGTGCGGGGAGGGAACCTATGAACCGCTATAGCGAGGAATCGACTGCAGGACCACAGGTCGCGGCTGGCTGGCAACTGACCCATTTAGCCCCGCCAAGCGGCCTGTTTGGTGCCAACGGCATGCAGTTCGGCCCGGACGGCAGGCTCTATGTCGTGCAGGCGTTCGGCAGCCAGGTGAGCACCATCGATACCAGCAACGGTATGTGCCAGACCGTCTCGCCGGTGGGCGGATCGATTGTCGCGCCGGACGATATCGCTTTTGACTCACGCGGAGTGATGTATGTCACGGAGGTGATGAACGGCCGGGTGAGCGCCCGCACTGCTGACGGTCAGGTTCGCGTCATCGCCGACAATGTGCCCGCGGCCAACGGACTGACCGCTTACCAGGATCGTCTCTTCATGGACGAATGCCGCCCTGGCGGTCGCTTGTTTGAAGTCTATCCAGACGGCCGGGCGCCGCGGCTGCTCGCCGCCGACCTGCCTCTGCCGAACGCGCTGTCGGTCGGTCCGGACGGACAGCTCTACTTTCCCGAGATCGCCGCCGGCGAGATCTGGCGAGTGCCACTCGCGGGCAGCACCCCTGAGCGCTTCCTCGCCGGTCTGGCGGTGCCCACGGCGGTCAAATTTGACCGTAAGGGGCTCCTCACCACCACTCAAGCGCGCAGTGGCGAGATCCTCAAGGTGGACCTCCAGAGCGGAGCGAAGACTACGGTCGCCAAGGTGCGCCCGGGGATCGACAACTTCGCCGTGGATGCGAACAATCGGCTATTTATCTCCCACTTCGTAGACGGCGGGGTCGCGGAAATTCTTAGCGATGGGCGCGAGCGGGTGCTGGTGCCAGCGGGGTTTCTAGGACCGTTGGGGCTGGCGGTCGGCAGCGATGGCACGCTCTACGCGGCTGATGGGCTGAGCCTGGCGGCAATCTCTCCAGACGGAAAGCGCAGCCGGCCGGGCATGTTGCTCGATGAGGGCTTTCCCGGCTTTTTCCGCGGCCTGGCCGCCGGTCCGGCCGGAGGCTTGTATGTTACCACTTCGGCTGGCAGCGTTGCGTCCTATCATCCGCGCACGCGCGCCACACAGACCCTGGCAAGCGGCTTCAACGAACTCCTCGGCCTAGCCCGTACGCCAGACGGGGCGGCCATCGTGGCCGAAGCCGGGGAAGGCCGCGTTCTGAAGATCAGCACTACTGGTGAAGTGGCGGTTCTCGCACGTGGGTTAGGACGTCCGGCCGGGGTAACAGTGGGGGCCGATGGCGCGTGTTATGTGAGCGAAGCTGGCAGAGGGCGGGTGGTAAAAGTGAACGGTGGCACAACCACGGTAGTTGAAGGCCTGCAAATACCGCAGGGCCTCGCTCTGGCAGGGGACCAACTCTTTATCCTCGATGTCGGCAAGAAAGAGTTGCTCGCCCTGTCCCTGGCAACTAAGCAGCGTCAGACCCTGGTCACAAACTTGCCGGTGGGCGCGCCGCCAGGGATAACGCCGAAGCCGTTACTAGGAGTTGCGGACCTGATTCCGGGGCCGCTCAGCCCGTTTGCCGGATTAGCGGTAGGCAGCGATGGGACGATCTACATTGCCGGTGATGGGGAAGGGAGCGTGCTGGCGCTCAAGCAAGTCTGAGGAGTCTAACAGTCTAGGGTCTAGCGTCTAGCGTCTGAGAGTCTGGGAGTCTAGTCCTGACTCTAGACTGAACGACTCTTGACTCCAGACTGTCTTCTAGACTAAACGACTCTAGACTCTAGACTGTCTTGCCTGATGCCAGAACGCATCTTCGGCCACATTCCTGCATATCCTGAGGGGAATTGCTTCGCTTCACGTGCTGAGCTGTCCCACGCTGGTCTGCATCGGCCACTCATTGCTGGGATTTCGGGTCGCGGGCGCGAAGGGGCCGACTCGATCGTGTTATCTGGCGGCTATGAGGATGATCAGGATTTTGGTGACGAAATTCTCTACACAGGTCACGGCGGCCGCGACCCCGAGACTGGACGACAGATTGGCCACCAGACTTTGATGAAAGGGAATTTGGCGCTGGCGTATAACAAACTGACCGGCCTGCCAGTGCGTGTCATTCGGGGTGCCACTCACCGCTCGCCGTATTCTCCTGATAGAGGCTACCGTTACGATGGGCTGTATAGGGTCGAGGATTACTGGCGCGAGCGAGGGCGGTCTGGTTTCTACGTCTGGCGCTATCGGCTCGTCAAAAAGACAGTCTAGGGTCTAGAGTCTAGGGTCTAGAGTCAGGACTAGACTCTCAGACTTTCAGATGAAAAGTGAGGAACTCCCTGACACCATTGCCCCGAAGGGGCATTGGAGATTAACCGGGGGTGCGACCCCCGGAGTACGCGACCCCCTACCCGGCTCTCTCCTGCACCCTGGCGGGGTGCAGGCCACCCCTCTCACTTAGCGTCTTCTCCCCCCGCCTTCTCCCGCGCCCCTCTGGGGCGCAGAGGAGAGGAGGTAGACCCTCACTAGCCGGGGGTTACACCCCCGGCTATCAGCCTCACGCCCCTGCGGGGCGTGCCCCCTCTGCCTCCTTCGGCCGTGCTCAGGACAGGCTTTTCAGACAGACTCCCAGACTCCTAGACTCCCAGACCCTAGACTTCCAAGATGATTTTTCCAACGTTCCGGTTCTCTTCCATGTAGCGGTGGGCGTCGCTCGCTTGCGCCAGGGGAAAGACGCGGTCGATGATCGGCTTGATACGGCCCGCGGCCAGCAGCGGCAGCCAGTGGATACGGAAGCGTTGGGTGATGGCGATCTTATCGGCCAGGGGCCGGCTGCGCAGCACCGACCCGAACACTTGCAGGCGCTTGGTCATGAGTAGCCCCAGGTTGGCCTCAACTTTGGCCCCGCCCATGAGGCCGACCAGGACTAACCGGCCACCAGTCTTGAGGCAACGCAGATTCTGATCCCAGTACGCTGCGCCGATAAAGTCTTCAATCAAATCGACGCCCTGACTCTTGGTGACTTCCTTGACCCAGTCGGCGAAGTCCCGCTCTTTATAGTTGCATCCAGCCGTGGCTCCCAGTTCAATACAGCGCTGCATTTTCTCGGTCGAACCAGCAGTGACGAGGATGCGCGCGCCGGTCTCGCGGGCCATCTGCATGCCGGCGGTGCCCACGCCACTGGCCGCGGCGTGAATCAACACGGTCTCGCCCTCTTTGAGGCCACCAAGCGTAAACAGCGTCTCCTGCGCGGTGAAGAACACCTCCGGCACGGCTGCGGCTTGGGCAAAGCTCCACCCTGCGGGCATGGGGATCGCCATGCGTGCGTCGATAACTGCTTTCTCAGCGTAGCCCCCACTACCAACCAGGCCGAACACCCGGTCCCCAGGAGCAATATCTTTCACCGCCGCACCGACCGCCTCGACCTCGCCTGCTAGTTCTAGCCCGAGAATGTCGGACTCGCCCGCAGGGGGAGGATAGTTGCCGGTGCGCTGCATGGTGTCAGCCCGGTTCAAGGCGGTCGCGCGCACCCGGACCAGCACCTGTTCCGGCGTGGGCACCAGATCAGGCACTGTAGTGAGGCGTAAGACTTCCGGCCCACCAGGCGTGGCAAAGGTAATTGCTCGCATGTGTTCCTCCAGCTATCAACGTATAGCGTATGGCTCGCTCACTGCGCTCGCTCTATGGCCTATGGCTCGCTCACTGCGTTCGCTCTATGGCCTATGGCTCGCTGCGCTCTATGGCCTATAGCTCGCTCGCTTCGCTCGCTTTATACTGCCCAGTCCAGTCGGGCAGTCGCATCCTGCGAGATGGGCATATGGTTCCTGTCATAAGCCATAAGCTATTTGCCATAAGCCATAAGCTATTTGCCGGTGAACGTCGGCTTCCGCTTGGCGAGAAACGCGGTGACGCCGGTGGCAAAGTCCGGCGACTGGGCTGAAATAGTAATCAGCCGGGCTTCGTTATGCAGCTGGTCTTGTAGTGAGCTGCCCAGGCTCTGGTTCAAGAGCTGCTTGGTGCGGCCGAACGCGCCCGTCGGCCCCTGCGCCAGCTCTGTGGCCAGGGCCATTGCTTCGTCCATGACCTTCTCCGCTGGCACCACAGCATTGACCAGCCCAAGGTTCAGCGCCTCTTCGGCTGTCACCGGCTTGTTGCGTAGGAACAGCTCGGTCGCCCGGCCCATGCCAACAAAGCGCGGCAGGAAGAACGACGAGCTCGAGTCCGGGCTAGCGCCGATGCCGAGGAAAGCAGTGTACAGAGCGACCTTTGGCGAGGCGATGCGGAAGTCGCAGGCTAGGGCCAGCCCTAGGCCGCCACCCGCGACTACGCCGTTAAGGGCCGCGACCACCGGTTGGGGCATCTCACGCATAGACGCGAGGGCCGCGTGCCAGATGGCCAGCATGGACTCGAAACTCGAGCCAATGCGCTTGGCTTCTAGCTCCACGGCGAAGGACTTGAGGTCCCCACCCGCACAGAACGCATTGCCAGTGCCGGTGAGAACGATCGCTCGCACTTGCTCATCACCCCAGCATTCCAGGATCGTCTGGCGGAAGTCGGTGGCCAGTTCTTTGTTAATGACGTTGTATTGGGCCGAGCGGTCAAGAGTGATGAGCGCGATGTTCCCCTCACGGCGCCAGTGTACGGCTTTGTCCATGATCTCCTCCTGATCAATCTGATCAATGGCGATGCGTGCAATTGGCACTCGCTATCGCCGCCTCTCCCATAGCAAAACCGCGAGAGAAAAAGAAGGAGTGGTCATTGACTCCTTATCATGCCGGGGATACTCCTCACCTGAAAAGAGAGGAGAGCGCGATGGCGATCAAGCAAATCATCCCTCCGCAAGCGCATGAGATCCTGGATAAGGATTCGACAGTCATTTACCTCGATGTCCGCACGGTGCCAGAGTTCACCGCCGGCCATCCGCAGCGAGGGATGAACATTCCCGTGGTGTTCTTTGACCAGCGGACGCGGCAGCCGATACCCAATCCTGATTTTCTCACAGTCGTGGAAGCCCACATTCCCAAAGACGCCACGGTCATTGTCGGGTGCCAGGCTGGCGGGCGCTCGCAGCGGGCGGCAGAGATCATGACCCAGGCTGGCTACACCAACGTGTCGAACATGCAGGGCGGCTTTGGCGGAGCGCGGGATCAGACAGGTCACGTTGTAGTGCCCGGCTGGCAGGAGTCAGGACTGCCAGTGAGCACAGAGAACGGAGAAGGGGTGAGCTACGCTTCGCTGGCGGCAAAAGCGGGGGTAAAAGAGAAGTAGCTTGGATGGAAGAGATAGAGACAGAGATAGGGACAGAGCCCGCCCCACCCTTCTTTGTCTCTGTCTCAAATCTCTGTCTCAAACCTAAGACTCTCACACAGGGTCGTATCCAAGCGCTCGCAAATAGGCTTTCACTGCCTGACGCAGGCCCATGTAGAGGGCATCACAGATCAGCGCGTGACCGATAGATACTTCGAGCAGACCTGGGAGATTCTGGACGAAGTAGGGCAAGTTTTCCAGATTGAGGTCGTGGCCGGCGTTCAGGCCGAGACCAACCTCTTGAGCTGCAAGCGCAGCCCGGTGGTAGGCATCGAATACTCGTTCGCGTTCAGGAGTCCCGAACAGCTTGGCGTAGCGCTCGGTATAGAGCTCAATGCGGTCGGCTCCTAACTCCTTGGCGTGTCGGACCTGCTCCGGATCCGGGTCCAGGAACAAGCTGGTGCGAATGCCGTGATCCCGCAGGCGCCGCAGCACGTCGCCGAGCCACGCGACGTTACCGCTCAGATCCCACCCCGCGTTAGAGGTCAGCACGTTGGGAGCATCGGGGACCAAGGTGCACTGGGTAGGGCGGACGCGGCATACCAGGTCGAGAAACTCCGGCGACGGATACCCCTCGATGTTAAACTCCACGGTGAGCATGGCAGCGAGATCCAACACGTCCTGGACGCGAATGTGGCGGCCGTCGGGACGGGGATGAACGGTGATCCCGTGGCAGCCCGCCTCAATGCAGGTCCGCGCCGCCTGGACGACGTTGGGCAGGTCCCCGCCCCGCGCGTTCCGCAGCGTGGCGATCTTGTTCACATTGACACTCAGCCGCACCATGGTTCGTCTTCCTCTGATCGTAGGGACAGCCCTGCGTGGCTGCCCTGTCCCCGCAGGGGGACAGCATGCCATGCCTCTACAACGGCTGTGCTCGCTAGGCAGCTACATATTCGCGGATGTCCACTTGAGCACCAGCACGGGCCACTTCCTCGGGGTCTTGAGAAGCTGGGTAGTGGTTTCTTCATCCACGTACTCTTCCCCGCAGTTCTGGCAGACCCGCGCGGGCACGCTTTTGACCACAAGGGTTAGACTTGCTCGTTGCAGTGTCACAGTGGCCGTGCCCGGTTGCGTTTCTCCCTGCTTGCAAATAACACACTTCATAGCTTCCTCTTGCGAAAACCTGGCTCCCACTTGTTGGGATCCGGTTCGTAAACCGTGAGGATGATTGTTTCCTGAGCCTCCTTGTTGTTCGCCGTTACTACATGGAGAGGCCGGAAATTACACCATCCTAACATCAACCGGCTTGGGTAGGGAGTATCGTCAGGGTAATCCTCAATAACCTCTCCGGTTGCCAGCACGTGGCGAACATCGGAGACACTGACCTCCTTCCTCTATGCAGTTGCTGCTCTAAGGTCTGCACCTCCGCTCACCGGCAAGGTGGCGCCGGTGATGAAGCTCGCCGCGTCGGAGACGAGGAAGGCTACTGCCTCGCCGATGTCCTGAGGCTGGCCCAGGCGGCCCAGCGGCACATTGCGAGCGTAGGCTTCTTTCTGTTGTGGGGTGAGTGCGCTGCCCATCAGGGGGGTCTCGATCGGCCCAGGGGCGATAGCATTGACGCGCACGCCGAAGCGCGCGACCTCATAAGCCAGGTCGCGGGTGAGTGCCACCACCCCGGCCTTGGAAGCCGCGTAGGGCACGTGAGGCACGGTGTAGTGGAACGCGGCGATCGAGGCGATGTTGACAATCGCCCCGCGCCGTTGCTTGATCATTTCCTGCACGACCCGGTGGCAGCACAGGAAGACGCCCTTGAGATTGACGCCGAGTACGGCGTCCCAGTCGGCCTCGCTTTGCTCAACCATGGACTTGATCACCGCAATGCCGGCATTGTTGACTAGGATATCAATCTTGCCGAAGCGGCTGAGCGTCTCCTGAACCAGCCGATCCACGTCGTCAGCTCGTGTGATATTTCCCTGAACGCCGAGCGCCTGCACACCCAGGGCCTCAACGTCGGCCACAGTCCGTGGGATACGTTCCTGTACAACCTCGCTGACAACGATGTGCGCGCCGGCACGGGCCAGGCATAGGGCTACGCCGTGGCCGATCCCCTGACCGGCACCAGTAACGATTGCCACCCGTCCGTCGAGTCTGTTCATATGCCCTCCTTTCTCTCCAGCCAGACCTTACCCCCTGTGTTCCACAGAGGTCAACTGGATTTGCGGTACCTGAGATCGGCTGCCGCCGAGTTGAAGTGAGGAAGGTCGGGTGCTAGGGTGCCGCTGGCAGGTACTGTTCGTCAAAGGAGGTGTGCCATGGACCGAAAAGCAGTTATTAAAGCGCTCAACGATGTGTTGAAGCTAGAATACGCTGCAGTGGTGCAGTACGCGCAATTTAGCTATTGCGTGAAGGGCTTCCGTCGGCTCGCGGTCACGGACTGGTTCTTCGAGCAGGGGACCACCTCGCTCACCCATGCCCGACTGATGGGCGACAAAATCGTCGCTTTGGGCGGCATCCCAACGACCCAGGTTGGACCTGTCAAGGAGGCACAGGATCTGACCGGCATGGTCAAACTGTCGCTAGAGCTGGAGCGTCGCTCGGTCGAGTCCTATCAGGCAGCGCTGGCGCTCGCCGCCGACGACACGGCGCTGCGCGTCCTCTTGGAGAGCCGGATCGAGGCCGAACAGGCAGACGTGGAAGAATTGGAAAAGATGCTCGCCGATCCCACGCAAGAGATATGACCGGACCAGGGCCGCGCTCAGTCAGCGAGGACAGCGGCTGCGACTAGAAGTGATATGCAGCACCCAAAGGAAAAGCCATGAGCACCTATCTCTACGAAGTCGCCAGCCGCTTGATCGGCTTCGACACCGTGAGCAGCAAAAGCAATGTGGAGGCAATGGAGTATCTCGGCACCCATCTGGACGACCACGGGTTCCGCGTGTCGCTGCAACGGACCGAGGTTGCCGGGGTGGCCAAAGTCAACTTGGTCGCCTGCGCCGGCCCGACAGAGCCGGACGGGCTCATCGTCTCCGGCCATATCGATACTGTGCCCTTTGCCGGGCAACCCGGCTGGCAACGGAACCCGCTACGGTTGGAAGTTGAAGACACCCAGGTGTATGGCCGGGGCACGTCCGACATGAAAGGGTTTCTGGCGCAGTGCCTGGACGCGGCGGCCAAACTCGACCTGGCTGCGCTGAAGCGGCCCCTTGTCTTTATTTTTACCGCCGACGAGGAAGTCGGCTGCCTGGGCGCGGCCCGGCTGCTGCCCCTCCTGCCTGATCTCTTGGGCGAGATTCCGCCACCGCGCCTGGCGTGGATCGGCGAACCCACCTCTTACCGGGTCTTCCATACTCACAAAGGGATAGTCGTCTTCACTGTCACGGTGCACGGCCGCGGCGGCCACAGTAGCGTGCCTGAGCAGGGGGTGAACGCTATCGCCGTGGCAGGACGAGCGATCGAGACCATCGGGCGTTATCAGGCGGAACTGCGCGCTCAACGCTCGGCGGCATTTGCGGCGATCTTTCCCGAGTCCCCGTACACCACTCTGAACTTCGGCACGATCGCCGGCGGTACGGCCGCGAACATGATTGCCGAAGCCTGCGTGCTCCAGGTTAGCTATCGCCCATTGCCGCAGACTGACCCGCTGGAAGTCTACCGCGAGATCGCCAGGCGCCTGCACGAGATCGACCCCCGCGACTACGGCTCTCCCGACCACCGGGCGACCCTCGAATTGAGCCAGCCGTTCGTCGTTCCCCCGCTCCTGTCCCCGCGTGCCACGCCGCTGGAAGGCGCATTGTTTGATATTCTCGATAGGCACAGCAGCAGTGGCGCACCCTTCGCCACGGACGGGTGTCAGTTTGCGCTGGGGGGGATCGCGGCGTTAATCTGCGGGCCGGGCGACCTTGAACAAGCCCACCAGCCTAATGAGAGCATCCGGCGGGACGCCTTCGAGCAGGGCACAGGAGTCATTCTCGCGGTAGTGAACAGGCTGTGCGGAGGCGGTGCGCTGCGGTAGAGGGGGACCGCGGTTATGTGGCCGTGCGTGGCAGAGAAAAGGAAAACTGACTGCCCTTGCTCAGCTCACTCTCGACCCAGATCGTACCGCCGTGGCGCTCGACCAGCGACTTACAGATTGTTAATCCCAGCCCCACGCCTCTGGTCGAGGGGGTATAGCTGTCATCGCCTTGCACAAAAGGCTCGAAGATCCGCCCAATCAGCGCAGGCGCGATGCCTCTGCCATTGTCGGCCACACTGACAATCACCCGCTCTGCTTCTTCCACTGCGCTCACACGCACGTAGGGTCCCTCTTGCTGGGAAAATTTGATAGCGTTGTGCACGAGATTCTGTAGCACCTGTTGCAGGCGTTGCGGGTCCGCGTAAACCTCGACACAAGGCGACACCGCGTTGAGCAGGCTGACGCTGGAGGCCCGTGCCAGCGGAGCCAGCGCGGCAAACGTCTGCTGCACCAGCGGCGAGAGGGCGATGAGGCTCTGGTGTAGGATCAGCCGTTCTTTCCGCAGGGCGGCGACTTCGAGGAGATCGGACACCAGCGACAATAACATGCTACTGTTCCGTTTACAGATCTCGAGCAATTATCGAGCTGAGCGGCGTGCGCAGCTCGTGGGAGGCTGTGGCCAGGAGGCTCTCGCGCATGCGATCGACAAGGGCCAGGCGCTCGTTCGCCTCCAGGGCCTTTTTCAGTTCAGCCTCCAACTCGGTGGTGCGTTGGTGGACCTTCTCTTCCAGGGCCGCCTTCTGTTGCTGGAGCGTAGCCTGGAGCTGCACGCTCTCCAGGGCCAGCGCGGTCTGTCCGGCGAGGATCGAGAGCAATTTGAGTTCGTGCGGGGCTACGTCCTTTTCCGCGCGCCCGATCGCGACCAGCGCCATGCCGTGCACTTCCTGGAGTGTGGCTAGTGGTACCAGCACTATCGCATGCACCTGTGAGTGGGGCCGATGGAGGCCGAGGCTCGGACACACGGTTGGCCGGCTCCGCCTGAGTGCCAAAGCGAAGTGGCCTTGGGCGATCTGGCGCTGCGTTTCGTCCTGCAGGTCCTCCTGGAACCCGGGAGGAAGGCACAGCGTCAGGTTAAACTCATGGCTGTCAACATCAACTCGGTAGATGGCCAAGAGCACGACCGGAAAGAAGAGCTCAGCCTCGGCGAGAAAGACTGCCAGCAGGTCGATGGGCAGCAAGTTGGGATCAGGCCACTTTTGCAGTCCTACCCAGAGGGACTCGCTCACGTCCAGGCAGTCGAGCAGGTGTTGGTTCTCGATCTGCAAGCGCAGGAGCTGCGCCTGGGTGGGTAGCAGGACGGGAGAGTCGGCCAGGCGACTCTCAAGCTCCGGCAGGCCGGGTTCGGCTACCTGCTGGACTTCAACCTCGACGACTCCCCACGCCTGAAACAGGCTGATCTTGCGCGCGTCCAGCACCGCACCGGCCTCAGCCAAACGCTGGCGGCGTGTGTTTAGGACTGGTTCAGCCAGGGTCATCCCTGGCTTGAGTGCGGACACTGGAAGCCGCCCCATATGCTCCTCCCCCTTCTTTTAAGGAGGAATATCGGACGGTGTACGGAGTAGGGACAACCCTCCCTAGCTCCCCTTCACTCTTCAGGACGACTACCGAAGGTCGCCCCTCCCTTGCCCGAGCACCCTGACCTTACCGAAAGGCAACCAAGAGATTTTCTGGCAAAATATCAGCTATATCCTGCCTGTTCTAGAGGGGTCAGGCACGGTTTGTGTTTTAAGACCGGAACTGCTCTCTGAGAGAGATGCCGCGGGCAGGCTGGACCGGTTGGGGTCGCCCTCCACTCCCGGGCTCTTCAACCTAGTTACCTGCCAGAGCGAAGAAGAAGCGCTCCAGGTAGACTCTTGAAAGGTAGGAAACCGTCAGTGAGAGAGCGGTCAGTACTCTGAGCAGCACGCTGCCATTTTGTAGCGGAAGCGTGCTCTAAGAAAATGGAGGGGCAGACTCACTTTTAGATAGCAGGCCGGGTATACATTCCTCTGGAGTTTCTGCCCGATCGGGCAAAGGGACTCCGCGTATTGGGCTAGGCAAATCAAAGTGGTTGCTTGCTTGAGAACAATTTCTGCCCGATTTTTGTCTCTCGCTAATAACCCCATCTGTGAGATATCAGACAGATTTGTGCTAATTCTTCAAGCAAATTGCCCCTTCCTCCCTTTGCTCTTCCTCTTGGCATCCACTTTGCATCTTCTCTACATCGAAGGACCGCCCGAAAGGCTTGCGCTATGTTGATAGTTTTCTCCGCCTTGCTGTTGGTCGTGCTCTCGCTCTGGACTGTGACGCTTGCTTCTCTAGCCCACGCGTCTCACCACAGCCTAGAGACGGGTGCTGCGTTGATAATTAGCGTGGTGTTGATGTGCACGGTTCTTACACTGACAGCGGAGCCGCTGGTTTTCCTGCGGCTGCCCCTGCTGCTGTAGGCGTCCCTCTTGCACGCATGCTCCAGGCCCAAAGGGGGGGCTAGGTGTTGGGTGTTGGGGTCCTCCCCAGCCCCCACTGCCCGGTCCAGAGCGGCAGTCCCAAGCTGCCATGTGGGCCCCTAGAACCCCGCCCCCTCCTAATTTCGCCTTGTCCCGTGCGCCTTATTTTACGCTGCCTTCTGCAGGCGGGTCTTGCTGGGGGTGAGCTGGCACTCGACGAACTGCCCGCTCTTCATAATGACATTGAGGTTGGCCCGATCCTGCAGCACGGTGATGTCCTTGGCCGGGTTGCCGGTCACGACCAGCAAGTCAGCGAGTTTCCCGGGCTCGATCGTCCCCAGCTCGTCTTTCAGGCCTAGCAGCTCGGCACCGTTGCGCGTCGCCCAGGTAATCACGTCGAGGGGGGAGATGCCCGCGCCTTTCACGTATGCCTCTAGCTCACGGGCATATTCCCCGTGCGGCATCGAGGCGACGCCGAAGTCATCGCCGACCACGAACTTGACCCCCGCCGCCTGGGCCTTGGGGAGCATCTGGTAAGAGTTCTCCAGCCCCCGCTCCATCTTGTCCACCCCTCCCCATGGGCTGCGTCCAGTGCGGCGCTTCTCCTCGACGACCTTCCAGGGAAAATACAGACTGGGCGTGACGAAAGCGCCCCTTTTGACCAAGATCTCAATGCATTCGTCATCCATCAGGTCCGCGTGGTCGATCACGTCCATCCCGGCCGCCAGCCCAGCCAGGATGCCTTGCTTGGAGGTGATGTGCCCGCGAATCTTTTTGCCCCGCTCATGCGCGGCCTGGGTGGCGGCCTCGATTTCATCGGAGCTCATGGTCATCACTTCGCTCGGCCAGGAAAGCCCATGCCCGCCGGTGGGGTAGAGCTTGATGATGTCGACGCCTTGCTTGATCTCTTCGCGCACCGCCCTGCGGAAATCATCGGGCCCATCGCAGATACGGGCCAGACCGTCCATCTGTAGCTTCCAGAAATTGGGGTGGCAATCGACCGAGTCACCGGTGGTGACGAGGTCCCGGCCACAGGCCAGGAAGCGTGGACCGGGGATCAGGCCAGCAGTGATGGCTCGTTTGAGGGTGACGTCGATATTGTGCATAGTGCCCGCGCCCACCGCGCCGGTGTAACCCGAGCGCAGCAGCAACTCGGCGTTTTTGGCGGCTATCAAGGTGAGAAAGGTGGGGGGATGTTTCATGTCGATGTCGTTCAGATCGGCCACGTTGTCATAGGCGACGTGGTAGTGGCACATGACCATGCCCGGCATCAGCGCTTTCCCACCTACGTCATAAACCGCATCGTGGGCGGTTGGTTTGGGCACGTTGCCGTTCGTGCCGACCGCGGCGATGCGCTCACCTTCGACCACCACGGTGGTATTGGGTTTTGGCGGATGTAGGCCGTCGATCAGATTCGCTCCACGGAAGAAAATGCGTCCCATGAGAAAACCCTCCTTTGTCCTCGTTGCTGGGTTGAAGCTATACCTGATTTTAGCCCCTTATCAGCTACGCGACCAGGCTTGTCAAGGGAAACCGGTGGGGCTGGGTTCTAGGTGCTGGGGGCTGGGGAGGACCCCAACACCCAACACCCAACACCTAGAACCCGGCACCCAGCCCCACCTTGGTTAGTCCCGCAGGTTCAGGATTGCGCCCGTGGCGGAGTACGGATATTTTTGCAGAACCTCCTCGTTGAGCGTCACGCCGAGCCCTGGCCCCTCTGGCACGCTGACCGTGCCGTCACGAAAGTCGAAGCTTTCTTGCACGAGCGGGGCTTCGAGCGCACAGCCGGCCACCTCTACATAGGTACACCCGGGCAGGGCAGCCATAAGGTGGAGGGTGGCAGCAAAGCCGGGGCCGAAGTAGAACGAATGCGCGGCGATCTGCTTGCCATGCCGGGCGGCGAGGGCAGCGACCCGGCGCCACTCGCTGAGGCCACCCACCTTGGTGACGCTCGGTTGCAGGATATCAGCCGCGTCTTGAGCCAGCAGGCTCTCAAAGCCGTGGACCGTGCCCTCGTTCTCGCCACTGGCAATGGGCATCCCGGCTCCACGCCGCACCTGTGCCAGGCTATGGTAGTCGTCCGGCGGCCACACCGGCTCTTCCAGCCAGGTCAGGCGATAGGGGGTAAGCGCACGGGCCATGGCCAGCGCCCCTTCCACGTTCCAGGGACAGTTGACATCGAGCATCAGCTCGACCCGATCCCCGGCCACCTCGCGGGCCACGCTCACTGACTTGAGGTCGGTCTGGTGCAGCTTGACCGCGCGAAAACCTGCTTCGAGACACCGTACCATCACCCGTGCCACCTCGGGTGGCGTGTGGTAGCGCAGCAGACTGACATAGGTGGGCAGGCGCCTGGCCTCAGTCCCGCCCAGCAGTCGGTAGAGCGGCTGGTTTTTGACCTTGCCGATAATATCCCACAGGGCGATGTCGATCCCGCTGAGCGCGAACAACCCCAGACCGCGCCGTCCATAGAAGAGCGCAGCCTGACTCAGGCGATCAAAGAGCACGTCAGGCTGAGTCGGGTCAGCACCAATAAGCAGCGGTTTCAGGGCTTCGACCACTGCGCACACCGCCATAGGCACGCCGTAGGCAAAGGCTTCTCCGAGGCCGGTAATACCCGCGTCGGTGTGGACCCTAACAACGATCTGTCTGCCCAGACCCGCAGCCCAGGGCGACTCGGGCGTCTCGTGCCGCAGCGGAATAGACAGAGGAATTACCTCGAGGTCGGTGATCTTCATTGCGGATGGACGAGGGCGGATTGCGGAGTGAGAGTGACCGATTTTTTATTCCGCATTCCGCAATCCACATTCTACATTTCTTTATTCTGCATTCTACATTCCACATTATTTAGAGGGGGCGCAACTCTGGCAACACCTCGGCGGCAAAGCGTGACATCGCCGCCAGCACCTTCTCATGCGGCACCAAGCCCCCCGGGTTGAACCAGCAGATGAGTTCGTTCATCTGCAGCTCTGTGTGTAACTCTTTGACCTTGGCGATGCACTCCTGCGAGGAGCCAAAGATCGCCATAGTCTGCGTGATCTTGTCGAATGTGAGGTTCTCGATGTGTCTCTGCACGTCCTGCAGGTAACGGTACGACTCGTCCTCACCCTGAGGCTTTGCCCCAGCACGCACCATTTGTGAGACACTGTGGAAGTAGTTGTTCAGGCTGGGCTCTATGTCGCGCCGCACCTGGGCCGCACTCTCGCCGGGATAGAAGAAAAACATGGTGGAGACGTTAGGGCCGGCCGATGCCTGGCTGCTCGACAGAGCTTTGCCTGCGGCCCAGGCCTGGCGGTAGGTTGCCACCTGCTCAAACATACGCGGCAAGGGGTTGGTGACCGAGGCGACGAGCACCGGGGAGCGGGCCTTGCCGGCGAACACCGCCGTGTCGGGGCTATTGGCGGCAATGCGGATCGGTGGATGCGGCTTCTGCACCGGCTTGGGCACCACGCTGGTCTCGGGGATCTGATAGTACTTGCCGGTGTAAGAGAACGACTCGGTGGTCCAGGCTTTCTGAATGATCTCGATCGACTCTTCGAAGCGTTCGCGGCTCTCCTCACGCGACACGTTGAAGCCGGAAAAGTGCAGGGGGATCGCGCCCCGGCCGACGCCGAACTCCAGCCGCCCGTCGCTGAGGATATCGACCGTGGCCCCGTCCTCGGCGCTGCGCGGCGGATGGTACAGGGGCAACAGGTTGACTGCTATGCCCAGGCGGATCTTTTTCGTGCGCTGGGCCGCAGCGGTGGCCATGATCAAGGGTGACGGCATAATCGAGAACGGTTTGAAGAAGTGGAGCTCTGCCAGCCAGGCACAGTCGAAGCCGAGCGTGTCGGCATGAATGATCTGCTCGATGGTTTCCTGATAGCGGGTAACTTCAGACTGGGGCTCGGCACAGGGGAGTTGATAAAAAAGGCCGAATTTCACAGGGTCCCTCCTTGTCGGTCCTGGCCCATCTTGCAGAATCAGCAGGCACTCAGTAACCGCTGTCTTTCTTGAACACGCCTGTGCCTCATCTGTCAAGCGGGAGGCAACCCTCTGGAGCGGCCACGCAGGGCTGCCCCCATAATCTTGTTCCTCCGTACCTTCCTGAGCTATAGTCCCGGAGCCGGATAAAAACCCAAATGAAGGAGGCATGATTATGGCCAACAAAGCCGATTACGAGAAGGGCGTAGAGATCCGCAAAAAGCTGAGCGGCAAGCGCTTTGGCAGGGCGAGCAGCGCGCTTGCAGAGCTCGCGCCGGACCTCGAAGAGATGCTGAATGAAGTGGTCTTTGGCCGGGTATGGACCAGACCCGGGCTGGAACTGAAGATGCGGAGCGCGGTCACAATCGCTGCGCTCACCGCGCTCCAGCGCCTGCCCCAGTTGAAGACACACATCGCTAACGGCCTGAACGTCGGTCTAACGAAGCAGGAGATTATCGAGATTCTGACCCATATGGCCTTCTACGCCGGGGTGCCAACCGCGGTGAACGCCTTTCAACTGGCCAAGGAAGTGTTTACAGAAGAAGGGGTGTAAGCAGATTAGTCCGAAGTCCGGGATCCGGAGTCCAGAAAGGGTCTAGTAGGCTGTCAGAGGTAAATTGCAGGGGTCGTAGTGACGACTTCAGTCGCCCCACCGACCGACGAGCAACTAAAGTCGCTACTACGACCCAGGAAAACCAGCTTGATAGCCCACCAAAGTAACGTCTCCGTACTCAGACTCTGGACTCCGGACTGAAAGACCCCGGACTCTTATCTTGACAACCGCGGCCAGAGGTAGGCAGGCTAGAGGCGGAAAGGAGGAGCGCATGGCCAGCGCCGCTCCCACCGCCCCTGCAAGCGCTCGACTCTCGTGGCCTGACAGTGTGAAGGGGATCTCGATCCTGTGGATCGTCTTCTTTCACTTCTTTGGCATATACGCCAATGGTCGTTATCCGTCCCCGCTGAGACCCGACTATTTCTCCTCGTTTGTCTCGCAGTGCGCGCCCTCCTCTGCCCTGAGCACCCTGAGCTGTGTCGGGCAGGGCTTCTTCATCGCCGTCTCACAGGTCGGCTTTCATGCGGTTGCGGTCTTCCTGGTCTTGAGCGGGTTCGGTCTGACCTATTCCCTGGCTAAGACCGGCAATCCCGCCGGAGGCTGGGCAGGCTGGTACCGCGCGCGCTTGCTGCGCCTGTTCCCCATGTACTGGCTGGCTCACCTGGTTTATCTGATCTCACCGTTTGTCGCGCGGCCCGAGCCGGTGGATTACCGCTTCGTGCTTAGCCTGCTCGGCGACCGCGTCTATCCGGTGGATATGATCTTTTACTATATGAACCCGGCCTGGTGGTACTTCGGCCTACTGCTTGAGCTGTATCTCGTATTCCCGGTCTTGTTCCGCCTGTTGCAGAAGCTCGGGCCGGTGTGGTTTCTCATTGTGTGCGGCTTGGTAACGGTGGCCAGCCGCTATCTGTTGCTCAGCGTGATCGGGGCGCACGGTTATTACGTGCAAGGCGCGTTCTTTGGAGCGCGGCTCTGGGAGTTTGCCGTGGGGATGGCCTTCGGACTCGTCTACCACCAGCATCCGCTCATGGCCGAAAGACGTCTGTTTGCTGGCTCAACGCTGCTCGCCGGGATCCTGATCTATACCCTGGGGCTGTACAGTTATGCCACGCTCCTGTCGTACACCGTCACCGATGCCCTCATCGGCACCGGCCTCTTCATTATCCTTGCCCATCTCGCACGCTGGAGCGGCAGGGTGTCACGCCTAGGAGCGACCCTGGCGCACGTTGGCGCCTACTCGTATGGCCTGTACTTGCTCCACCAGCCCTATGTCATCTACTTCGGCGAACGGATGCGGGACCTCAGTCTGCCAACGTTCGTGGTATTGGCTTGCGCGATCAGCACGCTCCTCACCCTGTGTGCGATCCCGCTGGAGCGGCACGTGAACCAACTGGCGAGCCGTGTGCTTGATCGCAAGAAAGAAAGCGCTCAGCCGTCAGCGGTCAGTCAAAAAAGGCTAGGAGCGAGAGGCTAGAGACTTCGCACTTTGCACCTTGAACTTTGCACTTTGCACTCTTGTATGGATCTCACTACCTGGCGACTGAACGACGAACGCTTTCTGCGCGTGCTGAGCGGCATGATGGTGGTGTGCGAGCACCTGCAGAACTCTCCGCTCAAAGACAAGCCGCCTCCTCAAGAAGACCTGGCCGGTGACGTGGTCTGCAAAGAACTGGAACCCCTTGTACAGGCAGGCAGACTGCAGGTTGAGCGGGTGCGCTACGCCGAAGGGCGCGGCAACCTGATCCTCACCTATCCTGGCAAGACCGACCGCACGGTCGCTTTTGTGGGTGCCCACCTCGATGTGGTGCCGGCGGACCCGGCCGAGTGGCAGCGTCCTCCCTTTGAACTGCAAATTGAGGGGGACCGGCTCTATGGTCGCGGGGTCACCGACTGCCTGGGACACGTGGCGGTGCTGACCGATCTCTTTGCCCAGCTAGCCGAGAGCGAGGTTGCACTCGACCACACTGTGGTCGGTGTGGTCATCGCCAACGAAGAAGCGTCGCGTACCCATGGGATCGGCATTGGCAAGCTGGTGAAAGAGGGCAAACTGGCGCACCTGAAAGACGGCCCGCTCTACTGGCTCGACAGCGCCAACTTCGGTCCTACCATC
>WNGH01003141.1_pt1 | contig 24661 bp, 21 predicted proteins | sample 5400631 | NCBI WGS metagenome assembly WNGH01 (sample SAMN13153373, study PRJNA577476) | soil metagenome | isolation source: 115 cm soil or saprolite under Garry oak tree replicate 1 | place: USA:California | collected 2016-06-15
CTATCGTGTTCACGAGGTGACCGAGGCGATTAACGCCTTGCTCGGGCCAGCCTTCTGGACCCGTGACTGGATGCAGATGAATCGCAACCTGTTTGCCGCTCTGACGCAGGAAAAGGTGCTGATGTTCATCATTCTTGTGTTGATTATTCTGGTGGCGGCGTTCAACATTGTCAGTACCTTGATTATGATGGTCATGGAAAAGCACGCCGACATCGCCATCCTGAAAGCGATGGGGGCTCGTAACCGGGGCATTTACAAAATTTTTATGCTCGAAGGCATGATTATCGGTGTAGTCGGCACGGTGCTCGGGGGCATTGGCGGGCTGGTGTTTGCCTGGAACTTACAGACGATCGCAGGGGTCGTCGAGCGCTTGCTGGGGATTCAATTTTTTTCCCCTGACGTATATTTTCTGGACAAGCTCCCAGTGCAGATTCACGCTATGGACATCGCGCTGATCGTGCTTACGGCGATCTGCGTGAGTTTTTTCGCCACGCTGTACCCGGCATGGAATGCCTCACGGCTTGATCCGGTTGTGGCTTTGCGATATGAATAGTTCGTGTTATTATTAGGAGCGGGTAAGCAACGCACGGAAGATAGGGGCAGCCTTAAGTCGATGTTGATCCAGGTCGATAACGTGTATAAACACTATGTGCAACCCACGACGACCGTTGAGGTGCTACGCGGGGTGGACTTCGCAGTGGCTGCGGGGGAGATGGTCGCTATTGTCGGACCCTCTGGGGCTGGGAAGAGTACGCTCCTGCATCTCATCGGAGGACTGGATCGTCCTACGCAGGGCTCGATAGGCTGCTGTGGGATTGATCTGGCACAACTACGGGACTATGAATTGGCCGATTTTCGCAATCGTCGCATCGGATTTGTGTTTCAGTTTCATCATTTGTTGCCGGAATTTTCGGCGTTGGAAAACACCATGATGCCGGCCCTCATCCAGCGTCGGGCCAAGCGCGAAGCACAGCAAGACGCTCGTCATCTGTTAGTGAGTGTTGGGTTGGGGGATAGACTGCATCATCGACCTGGGGAGCTCTCTGGGGGAGAGCAACAGCGGGTGGCTGTCGCCCGGGCCTTGATTAACAAACCAGATGTGGTGCTGGCCGATGAGCCGACTGGCAACCTGGATCGCGGGACAGGTCAAGCCATGCAAAAGCTCTTACGCCAGCTCAATGAGGAAGTAGGGCAAACGTTTGTCATTGTGACGCACGACCGTGAGTTTGCTGCACACATGGACTGGGCCATTTCCCTTGTCGATGGAAAGGTCAGCGCAGCCTGAGGAGACGCGACTTATGTTCAAGAGATTCACAGAACGAGCCAGACGGGTCATCATTCTCGCAAGGGAAGAAGCAGAGCGGCACCATCATGAATACCTTGGCACCGAACATATTTTGCTCGGTATGCTTAAAGATGGCGGCGGCATTGCGATTACCGTCCTGCAGAAAGCGGGCTTGAGCATCGATCAGATCCGTATGGAGGTCGAGCGTCACCTGCCGCGCAATGCCAACGCGCTCATCGTGGGGGAAATCCCCTTCACGCCGAAGGCCAAAAAGGTGTTGGAGTATGGCGTCGAGGAAGCGCGCCTCATGGGGCACAATTACATTGGGACGGAGCACCTCTTGCTTGGCCTCCTGAAAGAAAAGGAGGGCATTGCCGCCAAGGTGCTCAATGCTCTAGGGATCCGCCTCGTTGAGACACGCGAGAAGATCCTCAATCTGTTGCAAGAACCGGCGACAAAAACCAAAGAGAAGAGCAAAACCCCGGCGCTCGACGAGTTTGGGCGCGACCTCACGGAACTCGCCCAGGTCGGCAAGCTGGACCCAGTCATTGGGCGCGAAAACGAGATCGAGCGGGTGGTGCAGATCCTCAGCCGGCGTACCAAGAACAATCCGGTGCTCATTGGCGAGCCAGGCGTGGGCAAGACGGCCATTGTCGAGGGGCTGGCGCAGCGCATTGTGAACCGTGAAGTGCCGCAACTGCTCTTTGATAAACGCGTCGTGGCGCTTGATTTGGGGGCGCTGGTGGCCGGGACCAAGTATCGTGGGCAGTTTGAGGCGCGCATGAAAGCGATCATGAAGGAGATTGTACAAGCCGAAAACGTCATGATTTTCATCGATGAGCTGCACACCTTAGTGGGTGCTGGCGCGGCGGAAGGCTCGGTGGATGCCTCGAACATGCTCAAGCCGGCGCTGTCACGCGGGGAGATCCAGTGCATTGGGGCGACAACGCTGGACGAATATCGCAAGTACATCGAGAAGAATGGCGCGCTGGAGCGGCGCTTTCAGCCCATCATGGTCGATCCGCCGAGTGTTGAAGAAAGTATCGAAATTCTCAAAGGCCTGCGGGACCGCTATGAAACACATCACCATCTGCGTATTCCAGATGAGTCGATCGTCCAGGCCGTCAAACTCTCAGCCCGTTATGTGACCGACCGCTTCTTGCCCGATAAGGCGATCGATGTTATGGACGAAGCCGGGGCGCGCGTGCGCTTGCGGCGCATCACGCCGCCTTCAACGGTGCGGGAGCTGCAGCGCAAGATCAATGAGATCGTGCGCCTGAAAAAAGAGAAGATTGAGAATCAAGAGTTTGAAAAAGCTGTCGAATTGCGCGATCAAGAGGAAGACATTCGCCGTCAGATTGAGACCCTGAAGCAAGAGTGGGAAGAGACGCACGACGAACGCGAACTCGTCGTGACCGAAGAAGACATGGCCTATGTGGTGTCCCGCATGACGGGCATTCCGCTGTCGAAGATTGAGGAAGCGGAATCGCAGCGCCTGTTGAATATGGAGGAGGAGCTGCACAAGCGGGTCGTGGGGCAGGAGGAGGCCATTGCCGTGGTGACGCGTGCCATTCGGCGCTCACGCGCCGGCCTGAAGGATCCGCGGCGGCCAGTTGGGACGTTCATTTTCTTAGGACCAACGGGTGTGGGCAAAACGGAGTTGGCGCGGGCCCTGGCCGAGTTTTTGTTTGGCAATGAAAGCGCTCTTATCCGGGTCGATATGTCGGAGTATATGGAGCGCTTCAACGTCTCGCGCCTCACCGGAGCGCCTCCGGGATATATCGGCTATGACGAAGGCGGCCAGCTCACCGAGCAGGTGCGGCGCAAGCCCTACTCGGTCGTGCTCTTAGATGAGATCGAAAAGGCCCATCCGGACATCTATCATGTGTTGTTACAGGTGATGGACGACGGACATCTCACCGATAGCTATGGGCGCAAGGTCGACTTCAAGAACGTGGTCTTGATCATGACCTCGAACCTCAGCGCCCGAGCGATTGAAAAGAACACCGCGATTGGGTTCCAGAAGGACGCCGCGGAGGTGACGTTCGCGAAGATGAAAGAGAGCGTCATGGCCGAACTCAAAAAGACCTTCAACCCGGAGTTTCTCAATCGTATCGACGAAGCCGTCATGTTCCACACGCTGACTATGGACCACATCAAACAGATCGTGGACATCATGCTGCGGGGCTTGAATCAGCAGATGGGTGAGCGTGGTATCACCCTCGAAATCGATGACAGCGCCAGGGAATGGCTGGCACAGCAAGGCTATGACTCCGCGTACGGTGCGCGTCCCCTACGGCGTGCCATCCAGCGCCATATTGAAGACCCGCTGTCTGAGGAGGTCTTACGTGGCGAATTTCCCAACGGTGGTATCGTGGAAATCAAGCTGGCAGGCGAGGAGTTGGTGTTTATTGCGAAGCAGGAAGACGCCGTTGAAAGTCTCTCCGATAACTAGATAAGCGTCGCAGCCCATGCACGCATCGGTCAAAGCCCGGTGGACGAGATCTTCCATCGGGCTTTGGTGTGTCTGGACGACTGATGCACGCTAGGCCAGCGTGAGCGTCGTGCAAAGCCAGGGGTCTGGGTGGATGATGCGTTGCCTCGTCATCGGCTGCTCGTTGTTGCTCGTTGTTGTGCTCTCCCCTGCATGGCAAGCGGTAGCAGCCATTGGGCCAGGGGTGATCGTACGCGATATCGAAATCCGTGGCAATCGCCGTACGCAAGAGTCAACTATCCGTTTCTATGTCAAGACGGAGGTTGGGAAGCCCTACGTGCCACAAACCCTCAGTGAGGATATCAAACGGCTCTATGCCCTACGGACGTTCGATGACATCCAAGTGACTGCTGAGGAGGTCGCGGACGGTATACGTCTCATGATTACGGTGGTCGAAAAGCCGGCAGTCCGCAATGTGACGTTCAGCGGCAACCGCTTTGTTGACAAAGACGAAATCCGTAAGCGTCTGTTGCTCAAAGAACGCTCCACCTTTGCACGAAATCAGCTCAATGATACCGTAGCGGCCCTGCAGAAGTATTACCGCGAAGAAGGCTATTATTTTGCCCATGTCAGTCCGGAGGTGACCGAGGTCGCCGACAACCAGGTCGACGTCCACTTGCGCATCACAGAAGGGAGAAAAATTCACATTAGCCGCATTCGCTTCACTGGCAATAGAGCGTTTACGGATAACGAGCTACGCAAGGAAGTCCAGCTCAAAGAGTATACGCTCCCCGTGATCAGTGGCTCCTCGGCCCTCTATAAGCCTGAGACGCTCCGTGTCGACCTGCAACTCCTCGAAAATGTGTATCAAAATAACGGTTATATCAATGTGCAGATCGGTGAACCCGTGGTGGAGATTAACCGTGAGGCAGGGGGAATCGTCATTACGATCCCCATTACGCGTGAGGGAGAACAATTCAAAGTCGGCAAGGTCACCCTGACCGGCGATAATGTCTTTAAAGTGGAAGAATTGCGCCAAAAGGTCCGCCTCACCGCTGGAGAAATCTATAGCCGTGAGGCAGTCCGACGCGATATTATGACGCTGACGGATGCCTATGCCGACCGCGGGTATGCCTTTGCCGATGTGGCGCCGACGGTGTCTATAGACCAAACAGCGCGTTCAGTGAATCTGAGCTTTACGACCCGCCCTGGCCCTAAAGTCTACATTGGGCGTATTGATATTATCGGGAATGAGCGCACCCGGGATCAGGTGATCCGGCGTGAGATGCGCCTCGACGAAGGTGACCTCTACAGTGCCACAAAAGTGCAGCGGTCGCGGCAGCGTCTGATGAATTTGCAGTATTTCGAGGAAGTCAAAATCGATACGAAACGGCGTGGTGAAGAAGACCTGCTGGAGCTGGAGGTCGAGGTCACCGAGCGCTCCACGGGCCAGTTTACGGCTGGTGTCGGTTTTAGCTCGATAGAATCCGTTGTCTTTACAGGCTCCATCGGCCAGAGTAATCTCTTCGGACGTGGGCAGTCGATTAGTGCCAGTGTGCGGTTCGGGACTCTGTCACAGGATTTTGTGATCGATTTCCAGGAGCCGTACCTCTTCGACCAGCCCATCAACGCTGGCATCAGTCTGTTTCGGCGTTCGTTCGACTTTCAAACCTTTCAGTCGACACGGACTGGTACGGCACTGACTCTAGGACGTGCCTTAGGCGAGTATGCGCGGGCCTCAGTGACGTACGATTTTGAGATACTGAAGGTGAGCAATTTCGACCCCGGCGCTTCTGATCTGCTGCGCCAGCAGGAAGGCACGTCGACTACCAGCAGCGTGACACCACGCCTCGTCTGGGATTCGCGTGACAATCAGTTCGATCCCTCACAAGGCTCTTTGCAGGCCTTTGAGGTCACTGGGGCTGGGTTAGGAGGCACGAACCGCTTTTACAAGGTCATTGGGAGTTCCACCTGGTATTTCCCCTTACCGGCAAGCCTCACGGGTTTTGTGCGTGGACGCTTCGGCATTGGCGAGGGGTATGGGGGCAAAAATCTGCCCGCCTCAGAGCGCTTTTTTCTCGGCGGAGCCACGTCTCTACGTGGCTTCGAATTTCGTGACATTGGTCCGAAAGATTCGCGTGGTAACCCTCTCGGGGGGACATCGTTCCTGCAGTTTAATTTGGAGGTGGGGCGTAGTCTGGGCCGCCTTATACGTCTGGTAACCTTTCTGGATGCCGGGAACGTCTACATTCCAGGCAGCCAATTTGACTTCGGGGACTTACGCCGGAGTGTTGGGGTTGGCGTCCGGCTCATCACCCCCGTGGGACCGATTCGCTTAGACTATGGATTCAAGCTCGACAGGCGACGTGGTGAAAGTCTCGGCGCCTTGGGTTTTCTCCTGGGCACCTTCTAGGGTGGGCGTAAGGGAAGAAGGAGTTGGCTGGATGGATAAGGGACGCGTGTGCAGGGCTGGGCTGTGGGCGTGCATGCTGGCTGTGGTCTTAGGACTGAGCATGGCCAGGACGGCGCAGGCACAGAAAGTCGGTATAGTTGATCTACAGGCGGTGCTGGACCAATCCGTACGTGGCAGAGCGGCCAAAGATCGGCTACGGGATCTCGGCGATAAGTTACAGCAAGAAATCAAGATCAAGCTTGATCTCAAGAAACAGAAAGAAGATGAACTGCAAAAACTACAGACCGAGTTCCGCTCCCAGAAGGACTTGTTGACCGAACAGGCACGGGCTGCCAAGGACGAAGAGTATCGCCGGAGAGCGCGGGAACTCAAACGTTTTATCGACGATACCAACCGCTTTACCGAGGATGTGACCCAGGAGTTTCGCGAGCGAGAAATGCGGGAGACGCAACTTCTCCTGCTTACCGTGCGTAAGGTCGTGCAAGAGATCGGCGAGCGTGAAGGCTATAGTCTGGTCCTCGAAGGGAACGAAAACACCGCCGTCGTCCTCTACTTCAATAAGGCGATTGATATCACGCCGAAGATCGTGCAGCGTTTCGATCAAACCCCGGCAGAACAAACGCTGGCAGCACCTCCAGCGGCAACACCTCCGGCGGCAACATCTTCGGGGAAAAAACGCTAACCTGCAAAGGAAGCACCATGCACGTGACGCTGGCTGAGTTGGCGTGTTTACTGACAGGCGAACTTGAGGGGGATGGAGAGACGATTATTTGCGGCCTTGCCCCCCTGGACCAGGCGCAAGCAGACGACCTTGCCTTTGTGGCGGAGAGCACGCCTGCGACGCAGTTGGCAGCCTCACGTGCTACGGCTGTGCTGGTCGCTCCCCAGGTACGCGTTGACCGCCCGGCTATCCGTGTTGCAGACCCCTATCTGGGCTTCATTCACCTGCTTGAACACTTCTTCCCGCAGCAACATCCCGCGTGGGGCATTGATGCCCGTGCTATTATTGCTCCTGAAGTAGAACTCGGTGCACGCGTCAACATTGGTCCGTATGTCGTGATTGAGCGCGGCGTGCGCCTGGGGGATGACGTCACGGTATATCCCGGGACCTATATTGGTGCAGTGTGTGAGGTCGGCGCCAGCTGCGTCCTGTATGCGCATGTCAGTCTCTATCCGCGGGTGCATCTTGGACGCCAGGTGATCATCCACAGTGGTGCTGTCATTGGGGCGGATGGTTTTGGCTTTTATGCCTTGCCAGATGGTGTACAGCGCAAGATCCTTCAGGTCGGCCGTGTCGTCATTGGCGATGCAGTGGAGATTGGGGCCAATACCTGTAGTGACCGTGCTACTCTGGGTGATACGATCATCGAGCCTGGAGTCAAGCTCGACAATTTGGTACAGATCGGCCACAATAGCGTGGTGGGGGCGCATTCGGTCTTCGCAGGACAGGTAGGGCTTTCAGGTAGCGTACGTATAGGCTCTGGTGTGCGTATAGGGGGGCAGGCGGGTATCGCCGACCATATCACGGTGGGGGACAAGGTATCCATCTCTGCACAAGCGGGAGTACTCTCCGATCTCGAGCCAGGTGCGACAGTGTATGGGACCCCAGCCCTGCCTGGCCCAGTTGCGAAGCGTATGCATTTGTACAGCCTGAGGCTGGGTGATTTGTTTCAACAGGTGAAGCAACTCCAACGACGCCTTGAGGAGCTCGAGGGTCGGGAGACAAGATCGTGAGCGCACTGGGACCGGAAGAAATTCTGGCGATACTGCCGCATCGCTACCCGTTTTTGCTCGTAGATCGCATTCAGGAAATTGTCCGCAATGAGTATGCTGTCGGCATCAAAAATGTGACGCTCAACGAGCCCTTCTTCCAGGGACACTTTCCCCACTACCCGGTTATGCCAGGCGTCTTGGTGATCGAAGCGATGGCCCAAGTGGGGGGAGTGCTCGTGTACTATTCAGATACAGTGACCGTGGGTAAGACACCGCTGTTCACGGGTATCGATCGTGGTAAATTTCGGCGCCAGGTGATTCCGGGAGATCAGCTCCGCATGCGCCTGGAGATCATACGCCAACACGGCCCACTCTGGCATGTACGCGGGCGGGCGTTCGTCGAAAAGACCCTGGCTGCCGAAGCTGAGCTCCACGTGTTTTTGGCGGATACTCCTCGAGAGGGGCACAAACGGTGACGGTCTCCATCGACCCACGGGCTATCGTACATCCCACGGCAAAACTTGCTGAAGGGGTCAGTATAGGCCCTTTTGCTATCATCGGTGAAGAGGTCACCATTGGAGTGTCTACTTCAATTGGGGCCCATACGGTTATTGAACGCTGGACAACCATAGGAGCGCGGTGTCGCATTGGTACAGGGGCGGTGTTGGGCGGTGCTCCGCAGCATCTGCAGTACGATGGCAGCCCGAGTTACTTACATATTGGCGATGCCAATGATATCCGAGAATTAGTGGTCATCCAGCGCAGCATGAAGCCTGGAGGCAGTACACGCCTGGGATCGCACAATTTCATCATGGCGCAGGCCCACATCGCACACGACTGTGTGCTGGGCAATCATGTGGTTGTGTCCAGCCTGACGGCGCTCGCTGGGCATGTGGAAGTGGAAGATGGGGCCATGATTGGCGGTGTGACCGGCGTGCATCAGTTTGTCCGTATTGGGACCTCCAGCATGGTAGGCGGGAGTTCACGGCTCGTACAGGATGTGCCCCCCTTTCTCCTGGCAGCGGGGAGTCCAGCGACAGTGTATGGCTTGAACACGGTGGGACTCCGACGTGCTGGGTTTAGCCCAGAGGCGCGTCGTGAGTTGAAACTCGCCTACCGCATGCTCTATCGCTCCGGCTTGAACGGCAGCCAGGCACTTGATACAATACGTTGCCAGTTGAACCTTAGCGGCCCTGTCGCACACCTCATACATTTCATTGAGCATTCACAACGCGGTATCTGTTCCTAACCTCAGATGACTTGCCATGGCCGCGGTCGTGGTATCACCGTATGCTTACTGGTAGCGGGACACGATAATGCAAAAAGTGAGAGCTGGAGTGGTGGGCGTTGGACAGATGGGGCAATACCACGTAGGGATCTACAGTGAGCTGTTCAACGTCGACCTGGTTGGTATTGCCGATTGTGACTATGACCGCCTCACCGCCATAGCCGAGAAATACAATACGACACCTTATACGGATTACCATGCGCTGCTTGATGCTGTCGACGTAGTCAGTATCGCTGTCCCCACCTCGCTGCATTACAACATTGCCCGCGACTTTCTTGAAGCCGGCGTGCATGTTCTACTCGAAAAGCCGATGACGCATACGCTGGAGGAAGCCCGCGAACTCTTTCGCCTCGCTGAGGCACAGGGCGTGGTCCTCCATGTTGGGCATGTGGAGCGTTTTAATGGCGCCGTGCAGGAGCTGAAAAAGATTGTCCATGATCCATGGTTGATCGAGAGCCGTCGCCTGGGGCCTTTTGTGCCACGCATCAAGGAAGATGGTGTCATCTTGGATGTGATGATCCATGATATTGACATCATTCTGAACCTGGTACGCTCGCCGGTACGCTGCATGTATGCCCTGGGGAAGGCCATCTACACGGCCCACGAAGATCTCGCCAATGTCCAGATCTGTTTCCAGAATGGCTGTATTGCCAATATCATTGCCTCACGCGCCACAGAGGTCAAGATCCGCACCATGACCATTACGCAGCGCGATGCGTACATCGTGCTTGATTACACCGATCAGGATATTCGCGTCCATCGCCAAGCCTCGTCGGAACATCTCGTGACACGCGGGGCCTTGCGCTATAAACAGGAATCGCTCATCGAGCGCATTTTTGTCCACAAGGAAAACCCGCTCAAGTTGGAAATCAAACACCTTATCGACTGCGCTACGCAGGGGGCTCTGCCAGTCGTCTCCGTGGACGAAGAACTCCGTTCGCTCCAGGTGGCACTGCAAGTGCTCGAGAGCCTCGAGAAGGATGGCCTTGTCTGAGCGGAGCCTGGCATGTCACAGGTAGGAATGATGGCCGGCGCCGGAGAACTCCCCGAAATTATTGCTCGGCGAGCGTACGCTGAGGGCTCGCCTGTGCCCACCGTGGCACTGTCGGCGCACGTCGCAGCACAACTGACGCCCTACTGTCCCACCCTGGTGCAGTATGGCCCTGGACAGCTCACCAAGATTATTCGGGCCTTCCAACGCTACAAGGTGCAGCAGGTCGTCATGGTCGGCAAGGTGGAGAAGCGCTTGCTCTTCGAGAACCCTCGTCTCGATCTGCGCGGATTGCGGAGGCTGAGCCGCATGCGCGACTACCGGGATGTCACCCTGTTGCACGCCATTGTCGCCGAATTTGCCGAGGAAGGTCTGGAGGTGATCGAGCAGACGCGGCTCCTCGGTCACCTGGTCACCCCAGAGGGGGTCCTCGGAAAACGCTGTCCGAGCCTGCGCGCCTGGGACGATATCCGCTACGGTTTTGCGCGGGCGAAACAGCTCGCGGCGTTGGACATCGGGCAAACCATCGTCGTGCGCCGTCAAACTGTGCTGGCCGTGGAAGCGTTAGAGGGGACGGATGCCACGATTACGCGGGGATGCCAGTACGGGGGCCGCGGTGCTGTCGTCGTCAAAGTGAGTCGCCCGCAGCAGGATATGCGCTTCGATGTGCCCACGGTCGGGCCGCACACGCTCCAGCAGGCAGTGGCTGGACGAGCTGCAGTCCTGGCCGTCGAAGCCGGGACGACATTAATGTTACGTCTGCCAGAACTGGTGGCCATGGCGGATGCGCGCCGTATTGCCCTGGTGGGGGTATCAGCCGCATCGCTGCAGCAAGCTGAGGCGCGCAGGAGAGGCTAGTGGACTACCCGTCTCACACTGGACACTACGCACCGCTGTTGATGGTGGCTGCTGAGGCGTCGGGCGATCAGCATGGGGCAGCATTGGTGCGGGCCCTGCACGAGCGTTTCCCGCATCTGCAGGTGTATGGGCTGGGTGGGGACCACATGCGTGCCGCTGGCGTCGATATCCTGTTCGATGTACAGGCGCTGAACGTCGTCGGCGTCGTGGAAATTCTCGCCAAAGTGCCCGCAGGTCTACGCATGGCACATCGCCTCCTGCGTGCAGCGGCGTGCCGTGGTACACGTGTGGTCGTACTCATCGATGCGCCCGGCTTCAATCTCAATTTTGCGCGTTTGGCGAAGCGTGCCGGGCTGTCTGTGGTGTACTACATCAGTCCCCAGATCTGGGCCTGGCGTCAGCAGCGGGTGAAGAGGGTGGCACGTTATGTCGATAAAATGCTCACGCTGTTTCCCTTTGAGGTGCCATTCTACACCGCCGCAGGCGTAGATGCTGAGTACGTCGGCCACCCTCTCCTGGACCGTGTGCACCATCTGCCTGCACCTGCACAAGCAGCACAGACTGTAGGACTCGACGCGCGGTATCCCATTATGGCGCTCTTGCCTGGCAGTCGCCGTCAGGAACTCCGGCGTCTGCTGCCCCCGATGCTAGCTGCCTTCCAGCGCGTGCAGCGACGCCTGCCCTCTCTCCAAGGGATCATACCAGTGGCGCCGACACTCCCCATGGAGGAGATCCAGCAGATGCTGCGACACTACCCTATCCCAGTCACGGTCATCGCTGGGCAAAGCCATACCGCGTTACGGGCTGCAGATGTTGCGCTCGTAGCCTCCGGTACGGCCACGCTGGAGGCGGGTCTGATCGGGACTCCCATGGTGGTGGTGTATAAGATGCATCCGGTCACCACCTGGCTGGTACGACGTGTGATACGTATTCCCTATATTGGACTGGTCAATATCGTTGCTGGCCGGCCCATGGTCCCTGAACTCCTGCACGAAGCCCTATGTCCCCAAACCCTCGCAGCCTTGGCCCTGCACTGCCTCGAGCATCCTGAAGTGGCGCAGCACATCAGGAGCGAGTTAGCCACACTGCATCACGCCTTGGGCATGGGGGATGGGGCGCGGCGCGCTGCCGCGTGCGTAGGGCAATTCCTGCGGCCCGCAAGGATGTGTACTGCGCCACCGGTGACAGGATGAGGCCGCCCAGCAACGAGCCCTGGCATCGCCGTTGGCTGATGGCCGGCGCTGTGCAACTGGTCACGTGGGGACTGCGTCTCCTCTACGTCACCTTACGGCCTGTGCACGTGCAGCAACATTTTGAGCGGTGTGTGTGGAGTGGGGGCACGCCTGTCGTGCTTGCCTTCTGGCATGGACGGATGCTGTACTTTCTGCACCTCTACCACCGCCAGCGTTTTACGATCCTGGTCAGCCGCAGCCGAGATGGCGAGTGTGTCAGCCGCATCCTGCAACGCTTTGGCGTGCATGTGACACGCGGTTCAAGCAGCCGTGGAGGCGCCCAGGCCCTGTTAGAAATCGCTAGGCAAGTCCACCGTGGGTATCATGCTGCCTTGACCCCAGATGGACCGCGTGATCCGCGTTATGAAGTCCAGCCAGGTGTTGTCGCGCTGGCGCAGCAGACGGGGGCGACGATTTTACCGGTGACCTATAGCGCACGCTGGAAAAAGGTGTTACGGAGTTGGGACTGTTTTCTCGTGCCGTTGCCTTTCAGCCGGGTGGTCGTGATCTATGGCGAACCCATCTCGGTGCCAGCGGGTGCATCGCCCGCGGTCTTCCAGGCCAAGCGGCAAGAGGTCGAGGTGCGTCTGCGTCAGATCACGGAGATGGCTGATCACTATTTTTCTCCATAACGCGCTCACACGCTTTTTCCCTCTCGCGAGAGCCGAATAACGCCTATGTATGTCCTGTACACTGTGCTCCTGCTCCTCGCTGGGCTCGGACTGTTGCCACATATACTGTGGCGCTGCCTGCGAGGGGCAACGTATCATCAGGACCTCGCCGAGCGCTGTGGTTATGGGATCGTCCCACCCACAGAGGTCCAGGCTGGCAGCGGCTGCTTATGGTTTCATGCCGCTTCGGTAGGAGAAGTGCAAGGGGTGCGCCCGATCATTGCGAGTCTGCACCAATGCCTGCCTGAGCTGCCCATTGTGCTCTCTGCCTTTACCCCGGCCGGTAAGCAGATGGCACAGCGGATCGTTCCTGAGGCCAGGTTGGTGTTTGTGCTGCCTCTGGACCTGCCATGGCTCATGCGGCGCATGATACGCCGCCTGCGTCCGCGTGCCTTGCTCGTCCAGGAGACAGAGTTGTGGCCCAATCTCTTCCGCGCCGCAGCGCGTCAGCATGTCCCAGTCGTGCTCGTCAATGGACGCCTGTCTCCACGCGCCTTCCGATACTACCACTGGGGCCGGCCCCTCATGCGGCGGGTGTTAGCGGACGTGACCTTACTCCTGGTGCAATCGGAGGAGGGGGCACAGCGCTTTCAACACCTTGGTGCGGATACCAGGCGTCTGCACGTGGCTGGCAACACCAACATTGATCGTGCGCTGCTGGCGACAGAGCAGCCCACAGCTCCGCATGCCCTGACTGCCCTCGTGACGGGCCGGCGTCTGCTGGTGGCCGGCAGTACCCATGAAGGTGAAGAAACGGTGCTACTGTCAGTCTATCGTCGCTTGCAGGTGCAATACCCCGATCTCCTCCTGGTACTCGCCCCGCGGCATGTGGAACGGGTGGAAACCGTGGTACGCCAGGTGCAGGCGCACTACTGCCGTGCTGTGTGCCGGTCGCAGTGCGAGCACCTGCACACGGAGGATGTCGCTGGCGCTACCGTAATCGTCCTGGACACTATGGGAGAACTCGCTACGCTCTATAGTCTGTGTACGGTAGCCTTTATTGGCGGGAGCTTGGTACCCATCGGGGGCCATAATGCTTTAGAGCCAGCGGTGTTTGCCAAACCCCTCTTTTTTGGTCCCTATATGGATCACTTTCCGGAGTTGGCAGCCCTGTTGCAACAGGCCGGCGGCGCCATACAGGTGCACGGGGCGGAGGAACTGTATGAGCGCCTGGCATGCTGCCTTACCCATCCAGAGGCAGGGAGCGCTATGGGGCGACGCGCCTTGGCGGCCCTCGCCGCCAACCGTGGTGCGCTGGAACGCACCACGCAAGCAGTTGCGGCGCTGCTCAGCACCGCTCTGATCCCATAGGAGCTGCGAGTCTCTGCGCATAAGGGACAGAAGGGACGTGCGTGGAAACGATCCTCATGGGTGGCCTGCACTGGCGGCGAGCGTTGTACACTCGTATGTGGGGGCCGACGGCTCCATCCCTGTGGTGGCAGGTAGGACTCACTCCCTTATGGCTGGCCTCACAGTGTTACCGTGGCCTCGTGCATGGCCATCTGGCCAGCTATGCCTGGGGCATGCGCCGCAGGCGCCAGCTCCCCTGTGCGGTGGTGAGTATTGGCAATCTCACGCTCGGTGGCACGGGGAAAACCCCACTCACCATGTGGGTAGCCCGCTGGTACCAGCAGCAGGGCTGGCGCGTTGCCGTGCTAAGCCGCGGCTACGGGGCACGACCGCCAGCACGCTTGCGGGTGGTGTCGTCAGGCCATGGTCCCTTGGTAGACTGGCAGGCAGCAGGCGATGAGCCGTATCTGCTGGCGCGTTGCCTCCCAGGCGTGCCAGTACTTATTGGCAAGGATCGCTATCGCACTGGGTGCTATGCGTACGAGCAGTTTGGCGCGCACGTGCTCATTCTCGACGATGGCTTTCAGCATCATGCGCTGCAGCGTGACCTGGACATTGTGTTGATTGACGCGAGCAATCCCTTTGGGTCTGGAGCGCTCTTCCCGCGTGGCATCTTGCGTGAGCCCATACGGGCCTTGCACCGCGCCGATGCCATAGTGCTGACGCGTGTAGAGATGGCTGGAGAGACGTTGCCAGCGCTCTGGCAGCAGATGCGTCAATGGAACAAGCAGCAGCCCATTTATTGCCTGGCGACAGTCGTCGAAGCGTTACACTGCCAGGGCACCCACAGCACGGTCGACCTGGCTGCCCTGCACCAGGGCCGGGTAGTGGCTTTTGTGGGCATTGGCAATCCCCAGGCGTTTGTCACCACGCTCACGCGGCTTGGGGCGGAGGTTGCGGCGCTGCTGATGTTCCCCGATCATCACCCGTATACACAGGAGGACTGGCAGACCATTGTGGCCACCGCTGACAAGCAGCAGGCAGCGTGCCTGGTAACAACTGAAAAAGATGCCGTGCGCCTGGCCCCCTCCTGGCAGGCGTCGGTCCCAGTCTATACGCTGCGCATTGGCGTGACGTTTGCTGCCAGTGACGCACTGTTTTCCCATCAACTGCAGGCACTCATGCATCATGCAGACGCTCGGTAATAGGCTCCTCTACGGCCTGGCAACGCGTGCGCTCAGCAGCCTGGCGCGCCTGCCCCTGGGCCTGGCGTACTGGCTCGGCGCGCGCCTTGGTGACTTGCTCTACCTCGTGCTGGCAGAGCGTCGCCGCATCACGCTCGCCAACCTCGCCCTGGCTTTTGATACAGACAAAACGGCTGCAGAGCGCCACCGGCTGGCTCGTACGACCTTTCGTCACCTGGGACAGCACCTGGTCGATTTTAGCCATTTGTCCCAGCTCACACCGTCCACCTTCGCTACCATGTGTCACGTCGAGGGACTCGAGCACATCGAGGCGCTGCTGCAGCGCCGCATGGGCTTATTGGTCCTGTCAGCGCATTTCGGCAGTTGGGAACTAGCACCAGCCATGGCCTTGTGTCTCTGAAAGTGTTGCGCCGAGGAGAGATCGTTGCCGTCCTGATAGACCAGAGCGGCTTACAGCGCGAAAGTGTCCAGGTGGAGTTTTTTGGCACGAAAGCCTATACTTCGATTGGCCCAGCGCTATTGGCCTTACGTACCGGATGCCCTGTTGTCAGTGCATTCCTGATCCGTGCCGGCCAGGGACGTCATCGACTGGTGTTTAGCCAGGAAATCCCCGTGCGTCGGACGGGGAATGTGCAGCAAGATATCATCGAGAACACGCGCGCGTTCACGCACATTATTGAGTCCTATGTACGGCGCTACCCGGATCACTGGTTCTGGCTGCATCGGCGCTGGAAGCAGCGCCCCGCCTAGTGCTGCACCCCGGTGCTGCGCACGGCTACTGCGTAGGGCTAATTACCCCCGCCAGTAGGGCGGGGGTGTGTATAGCCAATTAGCCGTGCGCAGCACCCCCGCCATACTGGCGGGGCCAATTGCGGTGCGCAGTACCCAGTTTGGCGGGGTGAGTCGATACCTGTTCTGTTCGCGCGCAGCCAGAGGCCATCAGAGCATGCTAGTGCAAAGTGACCGCAGCCACAGGGTACAGCAGATACTCGAGCAGGTGACCGTCGGGGCTCTCTATGTATATGCCGTCTGCTCGGTCATTTCCATTAGCGCCATGCAGGCAGCGTATATCTTCGCCCTGGTTACCTGGGCAGCGCGCGTCTACCTCCAAGGCCACACTCGGCAGCTGTACTTGCCCCTACTCATACCCTTCGGCGCTTTTGCCCTGGCTTCAGGGCTTGCCACGGTTATGGCTGTCGACCCCTACCACAGTCTGGGCAAATTCCGCAATGTCTTTACAGCGCTGCTGTTTTACCTCGTGGTGAATCAGGTCACCACCGCAGCGCGTGGGACAGCGCTGACCAGAGTGCTTATTGCGAGCGGTACTGTCATGGCTCTGTATGGTTTGGACCAGTCGCTCGCGCAAGGGGCAAGCTTTCGGGTGGGTGGCACCATGAGCATTTATATGACGTTTGCCGGCCTCCTCATGCTGGTGGACCTCATGACTCTAGCGCAGCTGCTGTGGCAGACACACAGCCGGCAGGCTCTGTGGACTGTCCCAGCCCTGCTCCTCATCACTGCCTCACTCCTCATGACGCACACGCGTAGCGCCTGGCTCGGACTCCTGGCCGGCGGCTGTGTGCTCCTCGGCCTGCACAAAAAAGTGCTCTTGCTGGGCTTGCCACTGCTCGTGCTCGTAGTGCTCCTCCTGGTTCCACAGGCCGTCAAAACTCGTGTCCTAAGCACACTCAACTGGCATGAGAAAACCGCCCAAGAGCGTCTCTCGATGTGGTCCAGCGGCTTACGCATTATCCGTGACCATCCCTGGACAGGGGTCGGTATGGGTGCCATGGTAGACATGTACAAGCACTATAGAGAAGAGAACAGCCCTGTTGATCCCAACAGACGCATCGGGCATTTGCACAACAATATCATTCAAGTGGCAGCGGAACGGGGGCTGCTGGGTCTGGCCTGCTGGCTGTGGATATGGCTGGCCTATGGCTATGAGACCTGGCGCATTTATAGACGTTTGGGGCCAGAGCACACGGGCGCCAAGGCACTGGTGCTCGGCAGCCTGGCGAGTGTCGTCGCGTTTCATGTCGAGGGACTCTTCGAGCACACCTTTGGGGATTCAGAAGTCATCACGCTGGTCTATTTCCTGATGGCGCTGCCCTTTGTGGTCCAGCGCTCCCATAGCAACGATCACCCATTGGCGTCTAGCGCGGCGGTATCTCGCCAGGCATGAGGAACGTGGTGATGCTAGAGCGCTACGATTCTCCCGCACACCGTCTCCAGGCACTTCTGGGACAGGCGTATACATCATTACCGGATACACTGCGTGCTGTACTGGACGTCGTGCCCTGGTATAGACGCCTGACAGAGGACTGGGCCCAGCAGCCAGGCACGCCGCTCCTCCCCATGCCAGGGTTCCCGGTGCCAGGGCTCGCCTGGGCGCACCGACTGCATATGGACAACTTTCGCCTGTGGCACATAGAGGACAGTGTGCGTCGGCCGGGAGCCGCTGATCATGTCATCGCCCAGAGTAAACGGGCCATTGACACCTTCAACCAACAGCGTCATGAACACATTGAGCAGCTCGATACCTGGCTATTCGCGTATCTCTATGAGCACAACTCCAGGCCCCTCGCCAATCCAGAACTGCACTCGGAAACCCCTGGCAATCTCCTCGATCGCCTGTCTATTCTGACGCTAAAAGTGTACTATATGGGCCGTGAGGCGGAACGGCAGGATGCCACGGTTGTCCACCGCCAGACGTGCCAGCACCGCCTGGCCGTGCTGGAAGAGCAGCGTGACGACATCTATGGGTGTTTGGGCCGCCTCTGTCTTGATCTCTGGTCTGGTCGGAAAACGTTCAAGGTCTACCGCCAATTTAAAATGTACAACGATCCTGATCTCAACCCGGAGATCTACCGTCATCATCCCCCGCAATGAGGCGTGAGAGCCGGAGACAAGGATGGCAGACACGAGGCCTGAGGAGCAACAGTGCATCACCGCGAAACGTATCCTGGTGATCCAGTTTCGCCAAATCGGTGATGTGTTACTCAGTACACCCATACTCCGAGCCCTGCGTCAGCACTATCCACAGAGCTATATTGCCTTTCTGACTGAGCCATCTCCTGGGCGGGTGCTCCAGGGCAACCCGTTTCTCAATGAAGTACTCATCCAACCGCGTCATGCCACATGGCGCCAGCAGTGGCAATTATGGCGCCAGATCCGTCGCCAGCGCTTCGATCTCGTCATCGATCTGATCGGCAATCCACGCAGTGCACTCTTAACCTACCTGAGTGGTGCCAAACACCGCCTGGCATTTGCCCGCTTTCCACGTTCTCTCCTCTATACGATCCTGGTCACGCATCACCAGCCCGTCCCGGAATATACGGTGGCCAAACGTCTGCGTCTCCTTGAGCCGCTTGGCATCCGGGCCACAGACCTGACCCCTGTCCTGGCCTACACGCAGCGCGAGCAGGATGCCGTCACCACGTTTTTGCGTGCGCATAGCATTGCCCCGGATGACCTCCTCATCTGTATCGACCCGACGCAGCATGTGCCGACACGGCAATGGCCCGGAGAACATTTTAGTGCGTTAGCCGATATGCTCAGCGAGCGTCTAGGTGCTCGTGTACTGCTGCTGTGGGGCCCTGGGGAAGAAGCCCAGGTCCGAGCTATCGCTGCGGCAGCACGTTCTCATCCCACGCTTATCCCTGCCTGGGGTCTCGATACGCTGGCGGCGCTGCTGGCCCGGGCCGACCTCTTGGTGGGGTGCAACTCTGCTCCCCTGCATATCGCGGTCAGCCAGGGCACACCAACCTTGACGATCATGGGAGCAACGCTCAGCGTCGGCTGGATTCCGCCCGTGCCGCAACATCGCGCTGTCCTCGCAGGTCTGCCCTGTCAGCCGTGCGAGAGAAATGCCTGTGGACCACCGCTGAACATCGCCTGTCTGCGTACGCTGACGGTTGAAACGGTCTTTGCTGCCGTGCAGGCGTGTTCGCCCTGGGTGGCGAAACTCTGACACTGGATGCTCTATGCGTATTGGTTTCGAGGTCAGCAATGTTACTATGGATCAACCTATAGGCATAGCCCGCTCTATTATCGCCCTGATCTCGGCGTTAGCCGGACAGCTCGAGACCCGTGACCACCTCACACTGTTCTACAAGCTCTCACGCTGGCAGCGGCGACAGCAGTGGTGGCGCCTCCCTGGTTTACAGGTGCGCCTCTATCACGGACGCTGGTGGCCGCCTGTGAAAGGGGTTGAGATCCTGCATGGCTTGGACGGCGTCATACCACCCTGGTCAGGAGTGCAACGCGTTGTGACCCTGTATGATCTTCTGGTGCTGCGCTCGCAGGACACGCAGATCGCTCCGCTCGGATTCCAACGCAAAAAACACCAGTTTTACAAGACAGTCGCGGCCCGTGCAGATGCCATTATTACCATCAGTGCGACCACTAAGCAGGACGTCGTCGATCTCCTTGGGGTGCCTGAGACACAGGTCTATGTTACCCATCTGGGCATTGACCAGCACTTTTGGCATCATGTGCCAGAAGCCACGCAGCAAGTGCTGCAGTCCTACGAGTTGGTCCCAGGCTATTTGCTCTTCGTTGGCGCCATATCGGGACGGAAAAATACCGCCAGGCTGGTGCAGGCCTATGCGCGCGCTCGAGCCAGCAAGGAGCGCCCGCTGGTGCTCGTTGGCGCCATGTCGTATCGCGGCGAAGACACCCTAGAGGCGATTCAGCAATGTGGGCTGGGACAGCATGTGCGACTGGTGGGCTATGTCCCAGATAAGGACTTGCCAGCCCTGTATGCCGGTGCCGCTTGCTTTGTGTTTCCTACCCTCTATGAGGGCTTTGGTATGCCCATTCTGGAAGCGATGGCGAGTGGTACGTCGGTGCTGACGAGTACAACGGGTGCCGCTCCCGAAATTGGTGGCGGGTTGGCGGTGAGCGTGGACCCGTATGATGTCGAGGCCATTGCCGATGGTATCGATCGTGCCCTGGAGACGCCTGCTACGGTGATTGCGCAGGCGCGAGAGCATGCCAGGGCTTTTACCTGGGAACGGTGCGCCAGCCAAACGTTAGCGGTCTATCGGCATATAGTATGAACCACACGCAGATGCCACAAAAAATCGTAGTACGAGCCCCAAACTGGATTGGTGATCAGGTACTCGCCTATCCTTGCTTCCACTATCTGCGCCAGGGGTATCCCCAGGCCCATATTACGTCCGTGTGTCCACCCTGGGTTGCTGCCATACAGTTTCGTCATCTGGTAGATGAGGTCTGTGTGCTGCCGCAACCCAAAAACTCCTCCCCCTGGGCCTGCCTGCAGGCATTGGAGGCAGGCGCGCGGCTCTTACGCACACAAGGGCCGTGGGATTTGGGCCTTTGTCTACCCAATGCCTTTTCCTCGGCCTGGCTGTTGGCCCGCGCTGGAGTGCGATGGCGCCGTGGATACGCCACCGATGGGCGCGGCTTTCTCCTGCACGATCGACTTGACTGGAAGCCCCAAGCGGTGAGACACCGCGCCGAGGCGTACGCGTATGTGCTCCCAGACATCGTGCGCCCGCACAGCTCGGTGCAAGGCTTCTGGGGTGAGCCTCCGCAAGGCAAGTCGGAGCCTGACACACCCGGGGTGCGCAATCAATTTGACGTGGAGCGGGCCTGGCCAGTCGTAGCCATCGTCGAACCACCCGGGTATCCTTATTGGGTTCTGGCGCCTGGGAGCAGGGCAGACGCCCGTCGTTGGCCGGAAGAACGATTCGCAGCGCTCGCCAGGCAGATTGCGCAAGCCACCGGTATGTGTGGCCTGGTGGTGGGCGGGGCAGCCGAAGCTGCCATGGCGCAACGGCTCTGTACAGATCTCGACCTCCAGCTGGTCGACTATACTGCCAGGGGATCAGTCGCAGTGTATTGGAAGGTATTTCGGCAGGCACTTTTCACGGTCAGTAACGATTCAGGACTGGCGCATGTAGCGGCGTTATGTGGCTCACCGGTGTACATCGTGTGGGGGGCAGGAGACCCACACAAAACGCGACCGTTAGGTCCAGGGCGAGTCAGCATCATGCGCTGTCCTGTGAACTGCTGGCCATGTGAGCGCAACGTGTGTTTCCAGCCAAAAGAGCGTACAATAGCCTGTCTACAAGGCATCCGCCCCGAAGCTGTCTGGCAGGAGATCCAGCGATTCTGAAGATCATGCACCTCGATTCACATCTATCCTGGCGTGGTGGAGAACAGCAAGTGCTGTATCTCAGCCAGTTTTTGCACGCCCACGGTTACGACAGTGTGGTGCTCTGTCCACCGCATAGCGCGCTCTATCAGCGCGCGCAAGAGGCAGACATACCGGTCAGGGCACTGCGCATGCGGCATGAACTCGATCTTGTGGCCGCCTGGCAGTTAGGACGTTATCTGCGACAACAGCGTGTTGACATTCTCCATATCCACACGCCCCACGCGCACACGATAGGCCTGCTGGCCTCTAAGCTGGCACCTGCAGTGCGTCTGGTGGTGTCGCGACGTGTGGACTTTGTGCCCATCCGTAACTGGTTGAGTAGCTGGAAATACGCTCACCCCGATGTGCAATATCTGGCGGTGTCGGAGGCAGTGCGACAGGTGTTAATTGCCAGTGGTGTGCCAGCCCAGCGGGTACAGACTGCTCACAGCGGCATCGATTTACGCCGTCTTGCTGTGGTCCAGCCAGCACCGCCCCTCTTTCCTGCTGGAACACGTATTATTGGCACAGTAGGACATCTCGCCGGGCACAAAGGGCACCGCTATCTGTTGGAGGCTACCGCCTTGCTCGTACGAGAAGAGCCGCGGCTTGGTGTCGTGATTGCTGGTGATGGTGCGCTACGCACGGAACTGGAGGCTCAGGCAGCCGCGCTGGGCCTTGCCACACACGTCCGTTTTACTGGCTTTCGCCGGGATATTCTGGCACTCATGCAGGACTTTGAAATCTTCGTTTTTTCGTCGTACCTTGAGGGCCTTGGGACAGCCATACTGGACGCCATGGCGTTGGGTAAACCGGTGGTGGCCACGCGTGCCGGAGGTATCCCCGAGGCCGTACAGGACGGCATGACAGGACTCCTAGTGCCACCCCGCGACCCCCAGGCATTAGCTGAAGCTATACGCTCTCTCCTCCGTCACCCTGAACAAGCCAAAGCCCTAGGGGAGGCTGGGCGTAAACGAGTGGAGCACTATTTCACGGTGGAACGGATGGCCTGTCAAACTTTGCAGGTCTATAAACGGATACTGGCCGATGCATCAGCATAAAGACGTGATGGACGTTCAGGGGCTGGCCCATGTCCTGATAATACGTCTGAGTTCGCTCGGCGATATCTTGCTGACGACGCCTGTGTTGCGCCTCTTGCGTCAGCACTGCCCAGCAGCCCGGATCGATTTTCTCACCAAAGCAACATATAAGGATTTATTGTGCTCGAACCCGTGTGTGGATCGCGTGCTGCTCTTTGACCCACAGCAGGGACTCAGGCAGACGCTGCACACTTTACGTCAGACACGCTATGATGTGGTCGTGGATCTGCATCGTACCCTACGCAGCCGTCTCCTGTGCCGTGGGTTGCTGGCCCAACGCAAGCTGACATACGCGAAGCGTACGGTGCGCCGGGCGCTCCTGGTGCATCTGGGCTGGAACACGCTGCGGGCCATGACCCCGGTGCCGGAGCTCTACGCCGCTCCCCTGCGGTATTTAGGGATGATGGCGCCTCTGCCGCCCCTGGAGATGCATCTCACACCTGCGAGTCGGGAAGCGATGCGGACCTATGTGCGGCAGGCACTGCCGCACAGCGTGGAGCGGCCACTGCTGGCGATAGCACCAGGAGCGCGCTGGCCGACGAAGCGTTGGCCGATCGAGCGCTTTGCGGCTGTAGCCCAGGAGCTGGCGCAGGCGCAGCGGGCTGCGGTGGTAGTCCTGGGAGATGCGGAGGATGTGTCGCTGGCGCAGGAGCTGTGCCAGCGGCTGCGGGTCCCGGTGCTGGACAGCACCGGCAAGCTGTCATTAATGCACACGGCGGCGCTCTTGCAGCAGTGCCGCCTGCTGCTGAGTAATGATTCGGGTCTGATGCACATGGCCACCGCCTTGCGGGTGCCAGTGGTGGCGATTTTTGGACCCACAGTGCAAGAGTTTGGGTTTTATCCGTTCAAGGCCTGCGCCCAGGTGATCAGCGCCGCTCTCCCCTGTCGCCCATGCAGCACGAAGGGCTCAGCGCGCTGCCCACGCGGTCATCACCAGTGTATGCAGCAGGTGACGGTGGCCCAGGTCGGCGCCGCAGCCCACACGCTGTGGAGAGGGAATGGGGCGTGATCACACTGCTTTTTGAGGTGGGACACCTGTACCATCGGGCGGCACTCGATCCGCTCTATCAGGTCTTCCGCCAGGACCCGCAGTACGACATTGCCTTTGCCTGTTCCCACGATGCTGAGCGCCGCTTTGGGCTGTTCAACCACTCGTTGCGGTCAGAACTGGAAGCGCGTTTTCGCGCTGAAGGGTTAACGATTGCTGAGGATACACGTGGTTTTGATGTCGTCATCACCGGTGATACAGTGCGGGAGCCGCAGCGTTACGGCCGGACGCTGCTGTGCTTCCTCAATCACGGCACCGGCATCAAGAACATTGTGTATCGCAACCTGCGCGCTCAGGCTCAGACACGCTATCAGGTCTTTGTGGAGGGTGAGTATCGGGTCGACTGCATACGCCAGGCCGGCGCTGCGGGCATCTCCACGGTACACAAAGTGGGCTTACCCAAACTCGACCCGCTCTTCTGGCCCGATTTTCCTACCCGTGCGGCGATTCTCCAACGGCTTGGCCTCGATCCGACGCGACCAACGGTCCTCTTTGCACCGACCTATAAGCCGACCTGTATTGACATCGTGCGTGAGCGTATTCTGACTGAGACGGCGGACTACAATCTGATTATCAAGCTGCATCAGTATAGCTGGCGTGGTAAATATGCGCCGCATTGGCACCATACCCTCTACGAGCGTGCCGTTAGACAGTATCCGTACGCTGTGCTCATCCCAGTGGATGATTACAACATTTTGCCGTACCTTTATGCTGCAGATACGCTGATCAGCGAGGCATCGAGTACCATGTTTGACTTTGTCGCGCTCGACAAAATCGGCATCATTTTTGTCTTGCCGAGTGCGCCTTTGCAGCACCACGATAGCGAGGCGATCCTGACTGAGGACCCACAGCACTTTTTACGGGATGCCTTTGTCCACATCGCGCATCCCGACGCGATCAGCCAGGCTGTCGCCGAGGCACTACGCGACGATCCACAACGGCGCGAGCGGGCGCGGCAGTATCGGGA
>WNGH01005038.1_pt1 | contig 24659 bp, 29 predicted proteins | sample 5400631 | NCBI WGS metagenome assembly WNGH01 (sample SAMN13153373, study PRJNA577476) | soil metagenome | isolation source: 115 cm soil or saprolite under Garry oak tree replicate 1 | place: USA:California | collected 2016-06-15
ACTCGCTGAGGGTCAAGGATCACCGATCGTCGGCCCGCCGAGGGCCCGCTCCACGCTGCTTATCGGCTTCCGATCCTTCCTCGCTCTCGCGCGCGAACTTAGCGAAATCGGACGATCCGATTGCGCTCACTCTGCGATCTTTCGCGTCACTGAGCGGGTGGCCCCGAAGGTCGGGATGAAGGCCGAGTGCTTGCCCGCGCCGCCCGTCACGATGACCATGATGTCCCGCCAGTCGCGGGAGATCCGTAACACCGCCGCGGAAGTCCGGTCCGCGAAGCCCTCGGGATAGATCGCCTCGAAGCGGGCGAGGTTCTCGGAGGTGAAGCGGCCCCGGGGCACGGCTGCGGCGTCCCACACGGCCCGCCGGAAGTCGTCCTTCTTCCAGCCCGTCGAGGCCACCGTCGCCGCGTGCTCGGGTCCGAGGGCGATGAGCGGCTCGCCACCCAGATAGATATTGTTCGATCCCGTCGTGGCCGCGGTGCCCACCACCGTCGCCACCAGGCCCTCCGGCGTTGCCGTCCCGTGATCGTTGATATTGTGAGGCCCCTCCGATCCGCAGACCGTCACCGTGCTGTCCGCGGGAGAGAAGCCGCGCTCGACGGAGAGCGGTTCCCAGGGCGAAGCCGCCTCGTTCTCGGCGACGCAATAGCTGTACTTGCCCGGGTGGCCATGAGTTGCCCGGTCCTCCTTGCCGGGACGCGCGCCTCCGATGTTCTGCAGCGTCAGCCGCACCGCGCGGCCGATCACGGCATTGGCCCGCGCACCCTGTCCGAGAGCGTTGCCCGCGGCGTTGATCCCGAGCCGCCGCGCGATGGGACCATTGACGATGAGAAGCGGCGAGCAGGGATGGGTCGTCGTCTGCACGGCCTGCAGGTTGAAGGACGGGTCCGCCAGGGCCTCCACGGCCGCGAGAATCACCGGCATGTGCTCGGGCAGCGCTCCCGCCATGACGGCATTGGCCGCCACGGCCTCGATGGTCGCCCTCCCCAGCCTCGGCACGAGCACGGCCACGATCTCCTCGGGCTCGCGCCGCGTCCCCGCGAGCATCCGCTTCACGCGCTCCGCCGTGGGCGGGATCGCGGGCAGTCCATCGCCCCAGCCCTGTTCCATGAGCCAGCCCTGGAACTCGTCGAGATCGGAAGGCGCCCCCCGCATGCCACCCGTGGCTGCGCCCGCCGCCGAGGCGGCCGACGGCGCGGAGGTCAGCGCGCGCAACACGCTCGCCGCGACCGGCTCCGCCTTGGCCGCGGCGACACTGGGCGCGATGCCGCCGATGGGATGCGGCACCGTGACCACGGGAAGCTCCGGCAGCCCGCGGGCCGCCGACTGGGCGCGGGCCAGAGGAAGGAATTCATCGGTGCCGACCACGACACAGGCCACTCCCCTCGCCTCCAGCTCCGCTGCGTCGTGGACACTCCACGACGTGCACGACCCTCAGTCGGCCGATGCGGTGAGCGCGACGCGCGCGCTCCTCGCGATCTCCTCGAGGACGGCCGCGGTGGCGCTCACGGACGAGCCGGGCTTGCTCCACACGCGGACCCCGCGCGCCCCCGCCTGAGCCGCGAGCAGCGCGCCGAGGCGCTCCAGCAGTTCCTTCGCGTTGGGCTTTGAATTGTCGAGGAGCGCGATGGTCACGCCCTCGAGCGAGGCGGGGCGGGCGGCCAGGCTCCGCGAGGTGGCGGCGGAGGAGCCGACGGGATCGACGATGTCCATGTCAGGTCACCATGACGGGACGGTCGAGCCCCGTCTCACGGGTGGAGGCAGCCGGGCAGGCGCGGGTCATGTCTCGCATCTTGCCGATGATCACGTACTTGGGCAAGGTCCTCCACACGCGCGCTCCCCGCGGGCGGCTCAGGCCTCGAGCCCGGCCCGACGCGCGGCGCGCTCGCGGGCGGGCAGGAGGGCGAGGAGCGCCGCCACGGCGCACACGACGGCCGCGGTGTCGAACGTGAAGCGGAAGGCCGGCAAGAACCCGAGGGCCGCGGCGCGGGCCCCGAAGAGCCACGCGGCGCTCTGCACGCCGATCACGACACCGAGCGTGCGGGAGAGAAAGGCAAAACCGCCGGCCGTGCCCTGCTGGCGCGCGGGGAACGCGGCCATGGTCTGCGCGATGTTCGGCACCTGGAAGACACCCAGGCCGAGGCCGACGAGAGCGAGCGCGGCGCCCACCAGGGCCAGCGGCGTGGCGGCGCCGCAGCGCGCGACCATCACGAGTCCCGCCGCCTCGACGGCCAGGCCCAGGATCACGGGCCCGCGGCGCCCCCAGCGATCGGTGGCGCGTCCGCTCAGGGGCGCCGCCGCGGCGGTGGCGAGCGGCGTCAGCATGAAGAGCAGCCCTCCCACTGCGGCCGAGAGCCCGCGCTCCGTCACGAGATAGAACGGGGCGAGGAGCCACACGGAGAATTGGGCGAAGTTCGCGAGGAAGGCCAGGGCCCCCGCGTGGATCACGGGCCAGCGCAAGATATCCGCGGGGACGACCATTCGCCACGTCGAGGCGGAAGCGCGGCGGGGCTCGCGCATCCACACGGCGAGCGCGATGATGGCCGCCGCCACGGGCACGCGATAGAGAAACACGCCCTTCCAGCCGAAGGCCTCGACGAGAAATCCTCCGACGAGCGGGCTCAGGCCCAGACCCACGCCCAGACCGAAGCTCGCCCAGCCCAGGCCCCAGCCGTGGCGTGAGGGCGGCAGAGCCAGTGTCACCAGGGCAGGCGCGGCGCCGTAGATGAGGCCCCCACTCACGCCCTGGAGGACGCGGACCACGAGCAACGCCGCGAAGGAGGGCACGATGGCGAAGGCGAGAAAGCAGAGGAGCGAGAGGAACAGACCGGCGCGCACGACGCGCCCGGCCCCGAGCCGGTCGGCGAGCACGCCGGCCGCGAAGGCCGTCAGCGAATACGTCCCGACGTAGCAGATGATGACCCACCGGATGGTGGTCGGCCCGACGTCGAAGGCGGCGGCCATGGCGGGGAAGGCGATATTGAGGGAGCCGGCGAGCCCGACGAGCAGAAAGCCGGCGGCGGCGAGAAGGACGGGCATGCGCCCGAGTATACGTTGCGCGACGCCGGGCACTGAATCAGTTTGGGCACTGGCACTGGGGCAAGTTGCGCTTGGCTTGCCGGCCCGCTCGCAACGTGGCAGTTCGAGCTGAGCGGCTCGGCCGCCGAGGCGAGGGCTGAGTTGATCTGGCGACGCAAATTGCCCCAGTGCCGATGCGCGGAGAGTTCGGCTGATCCGGCGCTCGGAGATGCTACGATGGGACGGTTTACGTTCCACACATCGTCTCATCGCTGGCACGTCGACTATCCGAAAGGGGATCGGCTCATGCGTCAACTCTGGGTGCTCGTGTCACTCGCGGGTCTTGTTCTCACCGTCGCTATTCCGGCCACCGCTCAGGTGGTCTCCCTGGGAACGCTCAGGGCCATCGACCCGAAAGACGCCGCCGCCGTCACCGTCGAGTGCGAAAAGAGCGCCGACGGCAGCCAGATGACGTGCGGATTCGTTCACGTCAAGGTGTCACGGGTGAAGACTCCGGAAGCCGCCCGCGCCGAGCTCGAGAACAATCTCAAGCAGCAGCCGTTCGAGGCGACCACGAAGGCGGTGTGCGGCAACGAGAAGGACTTCGCCGCCCAGTACCGAGACCTGGCCGCCTCTCCCCGAGTGGGCGAGAACCAGAAGGCCTTCGTGAGCCAGGCCATGCAGCGGATGCGGGCCTTCTGCGCCAAGCCGTCGCCTCAGACCCTCCGCGAGTTCAGCTGGTTCATGCTGAGCAAGGAGACGCGGACCTGTAAGATCCGGACCAGCTCGTGGCGCGAGACGTTCATCCAGAACGCATCCCGCGTCTGGGTGAGCAACCGCGGGCCGGCGGGAACCTGCGGGGTGATCAGCGTATCGACGCTGGAAGAGCGGCCGATGGATCCGAACGCCAAGACCAAGGGCCCCTCCTGGATCTTCGAGGCCCAGAAGATCTTGACCACGAAGACCGGCGCCTGCGGCCAGGCCGACGAGGAAGGCAAGGTTCGCTACGCGATCGCGGGTGTCAACCCGACCTTCGGGTGCGAGTTCATGGAGTTCTGATCTCTCGGGCTCGCCCCAGACGAGGGCTCGATGCCCGATCCGACCGGATGGGTGACCCTGGCCCTCGCCGCCATCGTGGGCTCGACGATCGGCGGGGTGGCGGGCTTCGGCACCGGCGTCATCATGATCCCCGCCATCGCCTGGGTCGTCGGCGTGAAGTCGACCGTTCCCGTCCTCACCGTATGCATGCTGCTGGGCAACAGCGCGCGCGTCTGGTTCAGCCGGGACGAGATCGAGTGGCGCGTGGTCTCGGCCTTCCTGCTGGGGGCGGTGCCCATGACCATCGTGGGTGCCACCCTCTACACGCACATCGAGGGACGCTGGCTCTCTCGCATGATGGGCGCCTTCATGATCCTGGCGGTGCCTTTGCGGCGGGGGCTGGCGGGCGCCGGCGTCGCCGTGCGGCTCCGTCACTTCCCGCTCGTCGGGGCTTTCTTCGGCTTCCTATCGGCCCTCGTGGGCTCCGTCGGCCCCATCATGACGCCGTTCTTCCTGAGCCACGGGCTCCGCAAGGGACGTTACCTGTCGACGGACGCCCTCTGCACGGTGGGCACCTATGTCACCCGTGCCATCATCTTCAGACGCAACGAGCTCCTGACGGGCCCGCTCATCACGATCGGCCTCTACATCGGCATGGTGATGATCGGCGGAGCCTGGCTCGGCCGGCGCCTCGTCGACCGCATGAGCGAGAAGACCTTTCTCCGCATCCTCGAAGGCCTGCTCGTCTTCTTCGGCCTCCGTCTCCTCCTCTGGCCGAGCGATTGACGCGGGCGCGCGAGTCGGGTAGAAGGGAGCCGCCATGCCCCTCACGCCCGGCCTCACCGCCGAGTTCGAGCAGGTCGTCACCCCCGAGCTGACCGCGGATGCTCTCGGCAACAAGGGCGTGCAGGTCTTTGCCACGCCCTTCGTGATCAATCTCATGGAGCTGACCTGCAACGCCGTGATGAAGCCCGAGCTGCCCGAGGGATTCGCCTCCGTCGGCACCGTGGTGGAGATGAAGCACCTGGCCGCCACGCCCGTGGGCATGAAGGTGCGGGCCAAGGCGACCCTTCTCGAGACCGACGGCAAGCGCTGCCTCTTCGAGGTCACGGTGTGGGACGAGACGGAGAAGATCGCGGAAGGCCGGCACGAGCGATTCGTCGTCCCGAACCTGGAGAAGTTCCTGTCGCGAGCCATGAGCAAGCGCGGGGGATGATGCCGATCCAGATCGATCACGGCGTCAAGGGCAAGGAGTATCCACCCTATGCCGTCACCGTCGAGCGCGGCAAGATCAAGGAGTTCGCCCGCGCCATCGGCGACGAGTCGCCCTTCTACCTCGACGACGAGGTCGGCCGCGCGTCACCGTGGGGCGACATCATCGCGCCGCCCACCTTTCCCGTGACCTTCCGCAGCGATCGGGCGGGCACGGAGACGCTCCTGCACGATCTGGGCGTCGACATCGGGCGCATTCTCCACGGCGAGCAGGAGTTCGAGCACTTCAAGCCCATCCTGCCCGGGCGCACCTATCTCTGCCGGGGCCGTATCACCGACATCTACGAGAAGACGGGCAAGTCCGGGCCCATGGCCTTCGTGGTGCGCGAGACCACCATCACCGACGGCGACAACGACATCGTGTGCGTGACGCGGCAGATCACGGTGGTGCGACTGTAGTTCGAGCTGAAGAACGAAGTTCTGAGGCGAGGGCTGAATAAATGAAGTACGCGAAGGTCTACGCCGAGGATGTCCAGATCGGCACGGAGATGCCTGCGCTGGTCAAGCCGCCCGTGCAGCGGATCCAGCTCACCCGCTATGCCGGCGCCTCGGGCGACTTCAACCCCATCCACCAGGACGCGGCCTTCGCCAAGGCGGCCGGCATGGGTGACGTCTTCGCCCACGGCATGCTGTCCATGGGCTTCGTGGCCCAGTCAGTGACCGACTGGCTCGGCGTGGGCACGGTACGAAAGATCGGCGTGCGCTTCGCGGCGCTGGTCCGCCTGGGCGACGTCATCACCTGCCGCGGCCGCGTGGTCGCCAAGCGTCCCCCGAAGGAAGGCGACGGCCCCCATCTGGTCGATCTGGAGCTCTGGGCCGAGAATCAGAAGGGCGAGAAGGTCATCACCGGCAAAGCCACCGCCGCCCTCGCGTCGCGCGGGTAGAAATTGGCGGCTTCTGGTTCCGTGTAGGCTCTTCGGTGTAGTGTAGCGTATCTACGGGTGAACATTGACGGCACCCGGCCCTCGCCGTCAACATCTCGAACGTGACGCGGGAAACATGGAGCACCGAGCAATGCCGACGCGAGCAGTCCTGACGTACGGCGACTATGCGGCCCTTCCCGACGACGGGCGGCACTACGAGCTGCATCGGGGCGAGCTGTCGGTGACGCCGGCGCCGGGCACCCGCCATCAGGAAGCCGTCATCTCGCTCGGTTCGAAGTTATATGAGCACGTGAGGTCGCACGGCCTCGGCAAGGTCTTCGTGGCGCCGACAGACTGTATCCTGAGCAGCGTGACCGTGGTGCAACCGGATATCCTCTACGTGGCCACCGACCGGCTGTCGATCATCAGCGAGCGTGGGATCGAAGGCGCGCCGACCTTGGTGGTCGAGGTACTCTCTCCGTCAACGGCCAGCCTCGATCGCGAACGAAAGGTCCGGTTGTACGCGGAGCACAGCGTGCCGTACTACTGGATCGCCGATCCGGACAGCCGATCGGTGGAGGCGTACGCTCTTGCCGGTGCGGCCTACGCGCTCGCTGGTCGCGTGACGACCGAGCCGGCCGCCCTGCCGCCGCTCGGGCGCCTAGCGCTCGATCCCGCCGCGATCTGGTCCTGAACTCGCGTCACACGGCTCAACTCTTCTCGGCGGCAGGGACTGTCGGCATCTCTTTCATCTCACGGAGAACCCTGAACCCTGAAGAATTCCAGACAGCGTGGAGCGCGTCGTCAGCGGGCGATGTCTCTCAACTGTCGCAGCTCGGCCGCTCTGTCGGAGACCAGGCCAGAACCGAGACAGCGGCTGGCCGTGATCGTGTCGCGCGCTCCCGTGCGGGTTCCGAAAATCACGAACCGCTGGCCGATCCGTGGCTCCGCCGGGGGCACGAAGTAGTCACAATCACTTCCCGATATCGTCACGCGGATCTCCGCGTTCGGCTCGCCCTTGAAGGACTCATGACTCGAAATCTCGCCTCGGAGAACCGGATGAATGTCAGCGTCTCGCCGACGAGCACGACATCGCTCAGCCGAACCCGGCTCGGCAAATCGAGCCGCATGCAATCACAGGCGATCGCCGCATTCACCCCGGTGACGAGCAGGAGGCCGGCGAGCGAAACCCCGAGCAGCTGATGTCGCACCGACATGCGCAACGCTAGGGCCGCGGGTCCTTGCCGTTCAGATAGGCGCGGAGAGCCTCGGTGGTGGAAGGGAAAGCCAGCTGCTCCCACGGAATGTCGCCGGGCGCCACCCACTCGACGCAGTCGTTCTCCCAGCAGGTGCGCACTTCGCCGCCGATGACGCGCGCCCGATAGACGACGATGACGATGGGCGTGCCCGGATAGGAATAGACGCCGAGAAGGCCGTCCAGGTCCACTTCGAGACCCGTCTCCTCCCGTGTCTCGCGCACGGCGGCGGCTTCCACGGCTTCGCCCCAGTCGACGAAGCCCCCCGGATACGTCCACTTGCCCCGAGCGGGCTCGATGCTCCGCCGCGTCAGGAGTACCCGGCCCTCCAGCTCTGGAATGGTCCCGGCCACCACCTTGTGGTTGAGATAGAAGATGAACGCGCAGCCGCCGCAGACCATCTCGTGCTTGCCCTCGGGCGGAACGAGCTGCCGCGCGAGCGCGCCGCCGCAGAGCGGGCAAAAGCGTATGCTCGAGGGAGACAGGCCGTGATGGTGATGGTGCGTGTCGGTCATCGCTGCGATCAGTCTATCACCGTGCTGCGGATATGGCTCTTGCCCATCGAGCCTGCGTGCTGGAAAATGGCCGTCGAGAATCGCAGGCTTTCGGCAGCCGGCTAGGAGGTCTCAATGCAGATGCAGATCAACCGCAAGCGGCTCGAAGAGAGCATGGCGGCGCTGGGGCGCATCGGGGAGACGCCTGCGGGCGGGCTCTCCCGGCTCGCCCTCACCGATGAAGACCGGCGCGGCCGCGATCTCCTCGTCGAGTGGATGCGCGCCGCGGGGCTCACGGTCGCCATCGACCGCATGGGGAACATCTTCGGCGAGCGGCCGGGCCGCGAGGGCTTGCCGCCCGTCATGATGGGCTCGCACGCCGACTCTGTGCCGACGGGGGGCAAATACGACGGCCAGCTCGGCGTCCTCTGCGCCCTCGAGGCCATCCGCACCCTCAACGACAACAAGACAGCCACGCGCCACCCGGTGGCCATGGCCATCTTCACCAACGAGGAAGGGGCGCGCTTCCAGCCCGCCATGATCGGCTCCGGCGTCATGGCCGGCCAGATCGCCCTCGAAGACGCCTACAACGCGCGTGACCGGGATGGGTTCCGGCTGGGTGACGAGCTCGAGCGCATCGGCTATCTCGGGCCCGAGCCCTGCATCCCCCGCCCCATCCGCGCGTACCTCGAGCTCCACATCGAACAGGGGCCCATCCTGGAGGAGCAGCACCTCTCGGTCGGTGTGGTCGAGGGCATCGTGGCCATCTCCTGGTCCAAGCTCGTGCTCACCGGCGTGCAGGACCACGCGGGCCCGACCCCGATGCGCATGCGCAAGGACGCCCTCGTGGCCGCGGCGGACATCGTGCGCGGCGTGCGCGAGATCCCCCGGAAGATCGGCGGCGACATGGTCGCCACGGTGGGCCGGCTCGACGTCGCCCCCAATATCCCGAACGCCATCCCCGGCAAGGTGACCATGTCCGTCGACCTGCGCGCGCCCGACGAGCACCACGTCACGCGAGCGGTAGGGCTTCTCGATCGACTCGTCAAGGACACCGCTCGCGCCGAGGGCGTGCGGTACGAGCTCGACCACTACTGGCGCGTGCCCCGCACGCACTTCGACCTCGAGGTCGTCGACACCATCGAGCGGGCGGCCAAGGACACGGGGGCCCGCCATCGCCGTCTGCTCTCGGGGGCGGGGCACGACGCCCAGTACATGGCGGCCATCTGTCCCACCGGCATGATCTTCGTCCCCTCCAAGGGGGGGCGCAGCCACTGCGAGGAGGAGTTCACGCCGATGAACGACATCGAGGAGGGCGCCAACACGCTTCTCCTCGCCGCCTCCCGGCTGGCCGGCGCCGACTGAGCACCATGCCGACGCGGACTCGCGAGGCCCTGCTTGCCTCGGTGCGCGAGTTCGTGGCCACGGAGGTCATCCCGAGCGCGCCCGCCCTCGAGCATGCGGATGCCTATCCGCACCAGCTCGTCGCCCGCATGCGCGAGCAGGGGCTCTTCGGCGCTCTCGTTCCCCTGGAGTATGGCGGTCTCGGGCTCGACGTCACGACCTATGCCCGCGTCATCGAGGAGATCTGCCGTGGCTTCATGTCGCTGGCGGGAGTCCTCAATAGCCACACCATGGCTGCGCTCATCGTGCTCCACCACGGCACCGATGAGCAGCGCCGGCGCCTCTTGCCGCGCTTCGCGAGCGGGGCGGCCCGCGGCGGCCTCTGCCTGACCGAGCCGCATGCCGGTTCCGATGTCCAGGCCATCCGCACGGTGGCCCGGCGCGACGGCGATCGCTATCGCATCTCCGGCTCCAAGATGTTCGTCACCAACGGCCGCGAGGGCAATGCCTTCGCTCTCCTGGCCCTGACCGATCCTTCCGCCCGGCCACCCCACAAGGGCATGTCCTGCTTCATCGTCGAGAAGGGCGAGCCCGGCCTTCACGTCGTCAAGTCGATCGCCAAGCTGGGCTACAAGGCGTGGACACCGCCGAGCTTCTCTTCGAGGACTTCCCCGTCCCCGCCTCCAATCTCGTCGGCGGCGTGCCCGGTCGTGGCTTCCCGCACGTCATGTCGGGGCTCGAGACCGGGCGAATCAACATCGCCGCGCGCGCGGTGGGCGTGGCCCAGGCCGCGCTGGACGAAGCCGCGCGCCACGAAGCCGCGGCGGGGGAAACGCAGCCCGCCCTCGCCGACATCGCCACGCGAGTCGAGGCGGCCCGCCTGCTCACGTACTGGGCCGCGGGCATGAAGGACAGGAGCGAGCGGTGCGATCTCGAAGCCGGCATGGCCAAGCTCTATGCCTCCGAGACCGCCCAGGACGTGGCCGTCGAGACCATGAGGCTTCTCGGGCCGGCCGCGCAGGCCACCAGTGGCATCGTGGAGCGGCTCTATCGCGACACGCCGCTCATGATCATCGGCGAGGGCACCAACGAGATCCAGCGGACCATCATCTGCAAGAACCTGCTCCAGCGCCATGGCGAGCGACCGGGCGCCCTCGTCTCTCGAGACGGCCTCGCCACCGAGCAGAAGCAGATGGTTCTCCTCGTCCGCCAGGCGGTGGAGAAGGACGTCATTCCCGTGGTGGAAGAATACGAGCGGACGGGGAGGTATCCCGCCGCGATCGTCGAGAAGCTCGGCGAGCTCGGCATCCTGGGCATGCTCGTGCCCGGCGAGTACGGAGGCCTCGGCCTCGACATCGTGACCTACGCCATGATCATCGAGGAGCTGGCCCGCGGCTGGACGACGGTGGCCGGACTCGTGGCCCGCCATGCCGTGGCGGCTCACGCCATCGCCGGCCTGGAGCCGCGGGAGCTGAGAGAACGGTGGCTTTCTCCTTTGACCCGCGGCGAGCGGCGCGTCTGTCTCGTGGATGCCGCGGGCACGAGCGCGGCCCGGCCAGAGGGCGCCGGCTGGGTTCTCGGCGGCTCGGCCCCGCTCGCGGATTGTGACGAGCGCGCGGACGCGATCGTGGTCCTGGCCCCGCGGGGAAGAGACGGCCTGGCCGCCTTCCTCGTCGAGGGAGGCGCCCGGGGTCTGTCCTTCGGCGAAGCGCACGAGACACTGGGCTCGCGCGGCCTGCCCCTCCGGGACCTGCGATTCGACGGGGTCCGCGCGCACGGAGGGTCGAGCCTCGGTTCCTCGACGCGCGCCCTCGCCCGGACCGCCGACGCGGCCACCGCGCTGGGGCTGGCTCAGGCCGCCTTCGAGGCCGCCCTGCGTTACTCGCAGCAACGCTCGGCCTTCGGCGTGCCCATCTGCCAGCACCAGGCCATACAGCTCAAGCTCGCCGACATGGCCACGCGGATCACCGCAGGCCGTCTCCTGACCTACCGAGCCGCCGAGCGTCTCGATGCGGATGCCGGCGACGATGCCGGGAGTATCATGGCTAGACTGGAGACTGCGGACACCGCCTATGCGGTGACGCTCGAGGCCATGCGCATTCACGGCGGCTACGGCTATACGAACGAGTTTCCCGTCGAGCGCTATTACCGGGACGCCTCGCGCTTTGTGACGGCGAGGGCGGACATGGATCTCGATCGGCGTCAGCTCGCCGCGCGGCTCGCCGGAAGATCGGCATGAGCTACGGGCGCTACTTCGAGGACTTCGCGGTCGGCCAAGAATTCAAGCACTGGCCCGGGCGCACCATCACCGAGGCCGACTGCACGTGGTTCGCGCTCCTGACCATGAACCAGCATCCCCTGCACTCCGATGCCCACTACGCCGAGACCTACACGCAGCACAAGCAGCGCGTGGTGATGGGCCCCCTCGTCTTCAGCATGGTCATCGGCATGAGCGTGGCCGACATCTCGGGGCGCGCCATCGCCAATCTGGAAGTCAATGCGCTCAGGCACGAGAAGCCCACCTTCATCGGCGACACCCTCTATGCCCAGAGCCGCGTGCTCGAGCTTCACGAGTCCCGTCAGGGCGATCGGGGCGTGGTGACCGTGGAGACCACGGGGCTCAACCAGCGCGGCGAGCAGGTGTGCTCGTACACGCGCAAGGTGCTCGTGCCGAAGAAGAACCACTCCACTCTTGGCGAAGGAAAGCTTCCCTACTGACATGGCTACGGATCCTTATTCGCCCGGCTCGACCCCCTCACCCTGCCCTCTCCCCCTCGACGGGGGCGAGGGTTCCAGAAAGTCTCCCTCTCCCCTCAGGGGAGAGGGCTGGGGTGAGGGGGTCGAACCGAGCGGGTGAGGATCCGTACTCATGTCAGTAGGGAAGCTTTCCTTCGCCGAGGGTGGGGTACATCTCCCGCTACGTTCCTCCCTACCAGCAGGAGCGGGACTCCCTCTACTTCCAGTCCTTCAACCGCGGGAAGAAATCGCTGACCCTCAACCTCCGGCATCCGGCGGGCCAGGCGGTGCTCCAGGACCTCGCCAAGGTCTCCGACGCGGTCTTCAACAACCTGCGCGGCGATCTGCCAGGGAAGCTGGGCCTGACTTACGAGACCCTCAAGGCCGTCAATCCACGGCTTGTCTGCTGCGCCCTCACGGGCTTCGGCACCACGGGACCCCGCGCGGCCGAGCCCGCCTACGACTACCTGGTCCAGGGCTATGCCGGGTACATGGCGGTGACGGGCGAGCCCGACGGGCCCCCCGGCAAGTGCGGGGTCTCCGTCATCGATTTCGCGGGAGGCTATGCCGCCATGGTCGGTCTCATGGTCGGCCTCTTCGACGCCCAGCGCACGGGGATCGGCCGTGATGTCGACGTCTCGCTCCTCGACACCGCCGTGAGCATGCTCTCCTATTTCGCCATCTGGACCCTCAACCGCGACTGGCACCCCGAGCGCGTCGCCGACTCCGGCCACCAGACGCTCGTGCCCGCGCAGAACTTCCCTACCCAAGACGGCTGGATCGTCATCTTCTGCAACAAGGACAAGTTCTGGCAGAGCCTCGTCCAGAAGATGGGGCTGGAGGAGCTCGCGCGGGATCCCCGCTTCACCAGCTTCCCCGATCGGCTGGAGCACAAGGCCGCCCTCGTCCAGATCCTCGCCAACCGGTTCCGGGAGAGAACGACGGCGGCCTGGCTCGACCTCCTGCGCGGCCATGTCCCCTGCGCGCCCGTCAATACGGTGGCCCAGGCCCTCGAGGACGAGCAGGTGCGGGCGCGGCAGATGATCCTCGAGGTGGAGCACCCGGAGTGGGGCACCATCCGCGAGGTGGCGAGCCCCGTCAAGACCGAGGGGGCGATCCGTAACCCGGCGCCGGCGCCCGCTCTCGGGGAGCACACGGAGGCGATCCTGTCGGAGATCCTCGGCTATGGCAGCCAGACGATCGCCCGGCTTCGGGCGGAGGGGGTCATAGGCAAGTGACCACCGGCGGCCCAGGCTCGGAGCACGGGAGGCCGGCCTCGCGGCTTGCCGCCGCGCGCGAGGTGCCACGGGAGACCACGAGGTGAGCGAGCGACAGGCTCCCTACGGCCCTTCAGACGTGGAGACGACCCCCGAGGTCGAGGAGGTCGAGGGCACCGATGTGGAGCTCGCCCCGCCCTGGGTCACCATCCTGCACAACTGCGACTGTCATACCTTCGACGATGTGGTCCGGCAGCTCATCAAGGCCATCAGCTGCTCGGAGGACCGGGCCTGGGAGATCGCCTGGGAGGTCCACAACACGGGAAAGTCCGTGGTCAAGGTCGGCCCCGAGACCGAGTGCGTCCGCGTCGGCAATATTCTGGGCGCCATCGGCCTCATCGTCACCGTCGCGCAGTCCTGATTCGCTCCTCAGCCCCGCTTTGCGTCGCCCGTCTTCCGAATTTCGTCGTCTTTTGTAGTGTCAACCCTGAAACACGTTGCCGAGAATAGCGAATCTCAAATGCTTCAGCGTCTCTCCCTCGATGGCACTGGGCTTGCTCTCTATTAGTGCGAGTCGCGAATACGGGGCGACCAAAAGCCGGGCTGGATGAACCGGCATCACCGATAGCATTGAGGAGAGTCCGCGATGATCCGGCAACCGTGGTACCTGCGGCAGGACTTCTGGATGTGGATGGGCGTCATCTTCGTGCCGTTCTTCTGGGTCTTGCCGCTCAGTCGCCTTGCTCTCGCTCGCGTGACGGTGCGACGCAGCCGCCGGTTTTAATCCCGCCAACTTATCCCATGAGCCCTGGCGGACACCTGGTCACCACAGTCCTGGCCTGTGGCGCCGTCTACGGTGTAACGGGCTCATCCCCACTGACCGCTGGCCTGGCAGCGGGCGGTTTCTTCATCGACGTCGACCACGTCCTGGACTACGTTCTCTTCGAGCGGCGCTTTCGCTTCTCCCCTCGCGCGTTCCTGCGTCACTACCTCGAGGGCCGGGCCCGCCGGCTGGTGCTCATCCTGCACTCCTGGGAGCTCATGGGCCTGCTCGCCCTCACCGCGTTGATGACGGGCTCGGTGTGGCTCTGGGGATATGTGCTGGGGATGGCCCTGCATCTGCCCCTGGACGTGAAGTTCAACGGGCGCATGACCAATCAGAGCCTCGTCCCGTTCTATAGCTTCGTCTATCGCTGGCGGCGAGGCTTCCTCAGCTCACGCCTGATAGAGCAGAAGCCGCTGGCGCGGCTTCATGAGGGCTTCTGGATGATCTTCTTCCGCGGGTCCCGCTTGAGGAACCCGCAGGTCCGCGCGGTGCACCAGCCGAAGCTGGCCGAGCGCGTGCTGCGGAGCCCCGCGCCGCCTACCCTTGCGCCGGCGGCGGTCCGCTCACCAGCGTCCAGTCATCCACGCCCGCGACGTCTGGAGGCACGGCCGAAGTCGTCGTGAGGGTCCGCCCCTTGCTGGGCGAGAACCAGACCCACTCGAGGGACCCGTCACCGGCCACGGCTTCCCCCATCTCGGGGCCGGAGGTTCCCGTCTCCTTTCGCTCGGCCCGGCGCGCCTTCTTGGCCTCCTGCTTGGCCTTGCGCGCGTCTTCCTTGCGGCGTCGATCTCCCCGGTACATCCCTGGGCGTCCTGCCATTAGGCTCCTCTCATGTTCGACCTGATGCTCATCATAACTGCATTGGCTACATGACCGGCCCAATGATCCAGGGGGCAAACTCTTCCTCGCCGACGCCGGAGAGCTCGCTCTTCGAGCGCTTGCCGGAGGCGACGGCGACGATCTCCTCGAAGATCTGCCGGCCGACTTCCGGCAAGGGCGTCCCCTCGAGAATGACGCCGCAGTTGATGTCCATGTCCTCCTGCATGTGGCGGTACATGAGCGAGTTGGTGGCGAGCTTGATGGAGGGCACGGGCTTGCAGCCGAAGACCGAGCCCCGCCCGGTCGTGAAGCAGATCAGATTGCACCCCCCGGCGACGAGCCCCGTGATGGAGACCGGATCGTGTCCCGGCGTGTCCATGAAGACGAACCCCCGCGTGGTGATGGGCTCGCCGTAGAGGAACACGTCCATCATCGGCGTGGTCCCGCCCTTGGTGACACCGCCCAGACTCTTCTCGAAAACCGTGGTGATGCCGCCTGCCTTGTTGCCGGGCGCGGGGTTGTTGTCCATGCGCTCGATGCCGCGGCAGTACCACTCCCACCACTTGTAACGATCGATGAGCTTCTTGGCCACCGCCTCGCTGGCGGCCCGACGGATGAGCAGATGCTCGGCCCCGTAGATCTCGGGCGTCTCGGCGAGCACCCCTGTGCCGCCGTAGCGCACGAGCTCGTCCACGGCCCAGCCCAGCGCGGGGTTGGCCGTGATGCCGCTGTTGCTGTCCGAGCCGCCGCAGTTGGTCGCGAGCGTGATCTCGGAGACCGGTTGCTTCGTCCGCTTCGCCGAGTTGGCGGCGGGCAGGAGCTTGGCGACCTCGGCGGCGGCCTTGTCCACCGTCTTCCTGATGCCTCCCGCCTCCTGGATGTTGATGACCATGGGCTTGCGCTCCGGATGACCGGGCGCGGCCATGCGCTGCTTGTCGACCATGACCGCGGCCTGGTTCACCTCGCAGCCGAGGCCGACCAGGATGTAGGCCGCCACGTTCGGGTGCTTGGCATAGCCGGCGAGCACGCGCTGGAGGGCCATGTGGTCCTCGCCGAAGAGCTCGGTGCCGCAGCCGGACTTGTGGGTGACCGCAAGCACGCCGTCGATGTTCGGGTAATCGCGGGACACGTCGCGGAACTTGTCCTTGACGAACTGGCTCACGCTGGCCGAGCAGTTGACCCCGGAGATGATGGCCACGTAGTTGCGCGTGCCGACGCGCCCGTCGTCTCGGAGATAGCCGTCGAAGTAGCGCATGCTCGCGGGCGGGTAGAAGTCGACCGGCCGGACGTCGGTGCCGATCTCGTACTCGCGCTGCAGATCGCCCACGGCCAGGTTCTGGGTGTGGACGTGATCGCCCACGGCGATGTCGGCGGTGGCGAAGCCGATGACCTGCCCGTAGCGCCGCACCGCCTCGCCGCGGCCCCGCGCATGGCGTGCCACCTTGTGCCCGGGCCGGATGTCCTGGCGGACCTCGATGCGCCCGCCCGCGTCCTCGAGGACGGTGCCGGCCGGAATCTCCTTCTTGGCGATGGCCACGTCATCGGCGGGGTTGAGCACGATGGCCACTTCGGTGATCGCGCGGGTTACCATGAATGCCTCCCTGGGGCTCACGATATGCCGCAGAATCTACAGGCCGCACCATGGAATTGCAAGGTTGAGGCGCTCTGGGGCCGGCTCACTTTCCCCCCTCGCGGCCAAATCACGCCCATTCGTGAGGGCATCCGGCTGTCCTATGATAGGGGGCCATGTCCCCCTGCCCCTTGATCACACGGCGAAACTCAAGAGAGGAGAATCCATGAAGAAGAAGATCAGCAGTCCCCAGGTACCCGACCCGCCTCCCCAGACGTGGTCCAACTGCCTCGTCGTCGGCAACCAGGTGTTCGTGGCCGGCATGGTCGCCAGGGACGGGAGCGGTGTGATCGGGGGAGACAGCATGTACGGCCAGGCGAAAGCCATCTTCGCCAAGATCAAGCACCTGATGGAGGCCGCGGGCGGGACCATGGATGACATCGTGAAGGTCGACATCTTCGTGACGGACATCAAGCGGCGCGAGGAGGTCTGGAAGGCGCGACGCGAGGTCTTCACCGGGGATTTCCCGGTGTCGACGCTGGTGGAGGTGCGGGCCCTGGCCGCGCCGGAGCTGCTGGTCGAGGTGGAGGCGATCGGGATACTTGGCGCGGGTAAGAAGTAGACTCTCGGCTACTTCGCGCGGAGCTTGCGGGCGGCCTCGGCGCGCATCTGCTGCATGGCGCGCGTCTCCTGATCGGAGTAGCGCTCGTCCTTCCAGGGGTCGGCGTGCATGTGGTAGCCGTTGACCTCCCAGAAGCCGGGCGGGTTGACGTCGAGGAACTCGAAGCCGCGCAGCCACTTGGCGCTCTTCCAGAAGTAGAGCTTGGGCACGACCAGGCGAAGGGGCCCGCCGTGATCTGGCGTGAGGTCCTGACCGTCGTGCTTGAGGGCCAGTACCACGTCGTCGTCCACGAGATCGGCGAGGGGCAAGTTGGTCGTGTAGTCGGGATCGGCGTGAATCATGACGAACTTCGCCTCGGGCTTGAGGCGCACGCGCTTCATGATCTCCCGGATGGGCACGCCCTCGAACCGGTTGTCGAGGCGCGACCAGCGGGTGACGCAGTGGATGTCACAGTGCACTTCCGTCCGGGGGAGCGCGAGGAACTCCTCCCAGGTCCACGAGACTTCCTGCTCGACGAGGCCGAAGCATCGGAACGTCCAGGTCGTGGGATTGAACTTCGGGGTGAGCCCGTAGGTGAGCACGGGCCACTTGGTGGTCAGCACCTGACCTGGGGGCGTGCGCCTGGCCAGCTCGTCGGCGGTCTCGTTCATGTCGGCTCCTTGGCCCACAGCATCCCACATCGTCCGGCGCGCCGAGCGCGCTATTTCTCCGAGAGGAGCGCCTTGATGCGGGCCTCCGTCTCCATGTACGCGCCTTCCCCCACGTGAACGAACCGGATTGTTCCACGCTTGTCGATCATGGCCATGGCCGGCCAGTACCGGTTCTTGAACCGCTTCCAGATGACGAAGTCGTTGTCCTGGACCACGGGGTAGGCAACCTTGAGGTCTCGCGTGGCCTGGACGACCTTGTCGAAGGGACGCTCCCAGGTGAACTCGGGGCAGTGCACGCCCACGATGGTCAGCCCCTGCTTCTCGTACTTCGCGTGCCAGTCCCGCAACTGCGGGATCACGTTCTTGCAGTTGTATCAGCCGAAGGTCCAGAACTCGACGATGACGACGCGGCCCCGAAGCTTCTCGAGGCTGAGGGGCTCGCTGTTGATCCAGGGGCCTCCCGTGATCTCCGGGGCCCGCTCACCGTCTCGAAGCCCGATCGCCCCCGCCGCCCCCGGCACCAGCGCTCCGGCCAGAAGCCCGACCGCCAGCACCCACGCGCCCGCAGCCCTCATGGACCCTCCTTGCGGGGCGCGACGCCCCCGCCCTGCCCATCTTACAGGCGAACTCCTTCCCAGTTGGATGTCTCCGGGGAGGGTCGGGGTTCGCGGGGCCCGGGTGAAGAGGTTGGTTACCCCCCGCCGACCCCCTATAATAATGATGGCGAGAGGGTGGGCATGGGCCCGCCCCGATTCACTGACGCCATTACGCTACACCCGAACAGGAAAGGCAATGGATGAGCGATGACAGGAAGCTGGCGATGTTCATGGATTTCGAGAACATCGTCCGGGGAGTGAAGGAAGCGCAGTACAAGCAGTTCGAGATCAAGCTGGTCCTGGAGAGACTCGTCGAGAAGGGCAAGATCATGGTCAAGCGCGCGTACGCGGACTGGAACCGCTACGCGGAGTACAAGCGCCCCTTCCACGAGCACGCCATCGAGCTGATCGACGTCCCCCAGAGCAGGTACAGCGGCAAGAACTCGGCGGACATCCGCATGGTCGTGGACGCCATGGACCTCGCGTACGCCAAGCAGCACGTGGACTGCTTCGCCCTCGTCTCGGGCGACTCGGACTTCTCGCCGCTCGTGTCCAAGCTCCGCGAGAACGACCGCTACGTGATCGGGCTCGGGGTCAAGTCCTCCTCCTCGGAGCTGCTCGTGGGCAACTGCGACGAGTTCATCTTCTACGAGGATCTGATCCGCGAGTCGAAGAAGACGACGGCCCTGCGCGGGCTGCCCGAGAAGAAGATGGAGGCCATGGCCCAGCTCATCGAGGCCATCCAGGCCCTGCAGCGCGAGAACAAGGACACGCTCTGGGGCTCCATGGTCAAGCAGACCATGCAGCGGAAGAACCCCGCCTTCAACGAGTCCTACTACGGGTACTCGACCTTCTCGAAGCTGCTCGAGGAGGCGGCCAAGCAGAAGATCGTGACGCTGGAGCGGGATGCCCGCAGCGGCACGTACATCATCACGTCGGTGGAGGAAGGCCGCGCCGCCTAGGCCGGGGTCAGGTCTCACAATCCAACAGATGTCGTAATGTGAGACCTGACCCCTATTTGAGCTTCGGGTCCAGGAAATCCCGCAGCGCGTCCCCGAACAGGTTGACGGCCAGGATCGTGACCGTGATGGCCACCCCGGGGAACACGACCATCCACCACGGGGGCTTGAAGGCCTCGGCGAGGACGCCGCCCAGCATGTTGCCCCAGCTCGGCGTCGGTGGAGGCACCCCGACCCCCACGAAGCTCAACGCGGCCTCGATGAAGATGGCCGCGCCCAGGTGACCGGTGGTGATGATCAGGAAGGGGGCGACGCACTGGGGCGCGACGTGCCGGGCCATCACGCGCGCCTCGGAGGCTCCCAGCACCCTGGCCGCTTCCACGTACGCGAGCTCCTTGACGGACAGCACCATCGACCTGACGACGCGGCTGCTCAGGGGCACCCGCGTGACCGCGATGGCCACGATGACCGTTGTCAGCCCGGCCCCTAGACCGGCCATGAGCAGCAAGGCCAGGATGAGGGAGGGCAGCGACATCAGGACGTCGAGGACGCGCTGACTGATCAGGTCCGCCCGTCCGCCGAGGTAGCCACTGGCCACACCCCAGATGAATCCGATGGTGTCCCCGAGCAGCACCGAGCTGATGGCCACGAGCAGGGTGACGCGCGCGCCGAAGATGATCCGGCTCAGCACGTCGCGCCCGAGATGGTCGGTGCCCAAGACGTGCCGGGCCAGCGGCGGATCGCGAATCACGCCGTAGTTCGCGGTCAGCGGGTTGTAGGGCGCCAGCCGGTCGGCCAGCACGGCCACCGACGCCAGGAACAGCAGCAGCAGGGCGCAGACGCCGCCGAGCGGTGAAGAGCGGAAGAAGCGGGCCACGGCCATCGGCGCGCGTCTACTGATAGCGGATGCGGGGATCGAACCAGCCATAGCTGATGTCGACCGCCAGGTTGATCAGGACGAAGATGACGCCGTAGAGCAAGACCAGGTTCTGGATGAGCATCCAGTCCCGCTCGGCGATCGCGAACACGAGTGCCAGACCTAGCCCGGGCACCCCGAAGGCGCGCTCCACCGCCACCGAGCCGCCGAGGAGAGCGCCGAAGGCGGTGCCCGACACGGTGAGGATGGGCAACATCGCGTTGACCAGCGCGTGACGCCACACCACGATCCGCTCGCGGAGGCCCTTGGCGCGGGCGGTGCGCACGTAATCCTCGCCCAGCACCTCCAGCACCGAGGAGCGCGTGATGCGCGCCATCATGGCGGCCAGCGCGATCCCGAGCGCCAGGGCTGGTCCCGCCGTCATCTGCAAATTTCGGATCGGGTCGTCCCACAGGTACACGATGGTCAGGGGCGGTCGCCACGTGAAGGCCAGGACCAGCGAGAGGACGATCATCAGCCCCACCCAGAAGCTCGGGATGGCCATGAAGAGCACGACGACGAATCGGAAGACGTAGTCGGTCCGGGAGTTTCGCCACAGCGCCCCCGCGAGACCCACGGGCAGGCCGATGAGCCAGGAGAGGATCATCGCCATCACCGCGATCTGGCCGGTGATGGGGCCCCGCCGAAAGATGAGCTCCCGGATGGGCTCGCCGCGCCAGAACGACTTTCCGAGATCTCCGCGCAGGATGTCCTTGAGCCAGTCCAGATACTGAACGGCGTACGGCCGATCCAGGCCCAGGCTTACTCGCGCGGCCTGCAGCTGCTCCTGGCTGAGGACGTAGCTTCCCCCACCCTCCCCGGAGATCGCGGCCAGGGGATCGCCGGGTAGCACGCGCATCGCGGTGAAGATGAGCAGGGTGACGCCCAGAAGCGTCGGGACGGCGATGAGCAGCCGCTGGGCCAGGTACTTGCGCATGGTCTGCCCCTCGCGCGTCAGGTTGCTGAAAAAGGCCCATCTGCTTCGTTGGCGCCCTCGGCAGCAGGTTCAACGTACAGGGAGTACGCCTCACCTGCTGCCGTCGGGCGCCGCCTCGCATCTGGACCTTTTTGAGCAACCTGCCAGTTCTTCACCAGTCGCTCAGGCCGTCCGGTTTTCGGCCCGGAGTGAAGGCTACCGGTCAAGCCAGAAAGTGTCGACGCGTCCGAGCTCCGAGAAGACGCGGGCCTCGCTGGCGTGGCCCTTGACGTAGTTCCTCCACATGGGCAGATGGTCCGTGAACCCGATGAGGTAGAGCGGCGCCGTCTGATCGAGGAGCGCCATCCCCTGCGCGAAGAGCCGCTTGCGCTTGGCGCGGTCCGTCTCGCTGTTGATCTGCTTCAGGAGCCGGTCGAACTCGGGGTTGCCGTAGCGGGAGAAGTTCAGGGACCCGCCCGTCTTCAGGCACATCTCCCAGCCCGGTCCCGGATCGGAGATGGGCGAGCGATACTCGGTGTGCACCATCATGTCGAAGGTGCCCTTCTTCAGCTCCTCGATGAGGAGCGCGCGCTCCATCACCCGGATCTTGGTCTCGATGCCCAGCGTGCGCCGGAGCTCTTCCTGGAAGGCCGGGGCCAGGATCTCGGCATGGGGCGCCACGGACGCCGATACGAGGTCGACCCCCTTGACGCCGTCGGGTACGCCGGCGGCGGCCATCAGCTTCTTGGCCTCGGCGATGTCGGCCGCCTTGTCCGCGCGGTACCCGGGAAGACCCTCCAGCTCCTTCAGCGGGCTGGCGAACTCGCTGGCGTGGGTCATCCACCGGGTGAGCATGATCGGCTCCTGGGTGCCGAATGCCTTGATGAGGTTCTGACGGCTGACGGCCAGGTTGATGGCTCGCCGCACGCGGGGATCGTTGAAGGGCTTGCGCTCGTTGTTGATGTGCACCTGGTAGGAGTTGAACTCGCCGGGATACCGGACCGTCCCCACGATGTCCTTGCGCTTGAGCCCCTCCTGGTGCGTCTCGAGCGAGACGTTCGGGGAGTAGTCCGCCTGCCCGGTGAGCACCGCGGTGCCCCGGTCCGTCCACGCCGGGATGTGCAGCAGCTCCAGCCCGTCGAGATAGGGAAGCTCGGGGTCCCAGTAGTTAGGATTCCGCACCATCACCCACTTCTCGGCCACCCTCCGCTCCTTGAACATGAAGGCCCCGGTGCCGGGGGCGATGACCTTGCGGAGATCCTGGTTGTTCTCGTCCAGAGCCTTCTTGGAGTAGATGATCATCGACGATGGGGTGAACAGCTCGAGGAAGTAGGGCCGGGGCTCCTTGAGGGTGAACTTCACCGTGAGGCGGTCGACGGCTTCCACCTTCTCGACCGCCGCGAACTGATCCTTGTAGAGGCTGGCCATTCCGGACGGCGGGAAGATGATGCGGGAGAACGTGGCCACCACGTCGGCCGAGCTGAACGGCGTCCCGTCGTGGAACTTCACTCCGTCCCGCAGCCGGAAGGTGTACGTCTTGCCGTCCGGTGAAATCCTCCAGCTCTCGGCGAGGTCGGGGATGATGGTCTTGAGCCCGTCGGCCGGGTTGAATCGCACCAGGTTGTTGTACATCTGGCCCAGCACGAACCGGAACGTCCCCTGATGCACGTCGAAGTGCGCCACCTCGGCGGGACCGGCCCACTTGAGCACGCCCCCTCGCTTCGGGTTCGGCTCGGCGGCGCGGGCCCGGTCAGAGCGGACCGCGGCCCGAGCGGGCGCTGGATGCTTCAGCGACCACGCGGCCAGCGCGGCGCCGGCGGTCGTGCCGGCCGCCGTCTTGAGGAAGCGCCTGCGGTTCACTTTCCCGCCGAGACGGGGCTGTTCCATGTCGCGATCCTCCTTGTGGTGAGCGCGCGGCTACCCTACGCGCGCAACCGCGCGGTCGTCAACAGCCACGACGTGGTGGGCCGCCTACTTCAGCGGGGGCTCCACGCCGGCGGGCAGCGGAACGCGCGCGACGTTCAGCACCATCGACACCAGGCTGTAGTAGCCTACCGCGCCCACCAGGTCGACCACGCCTCGCTCGCCGAAGGCGGCGTTCACCCGCTGAAAGGCCGCGTCCGAGACCTGGCCTGTCCCGAGCAGCTCGGAAACGAAGTCGTAGACGATCGTCTCGTCTTCGGCCATGCCGGTGGGACGCGTGCCGGCGGCGATGGCGTCGGCGATGGCGGGCTTCAGCCCCGCTTCGAGGGCGAGGCGCCGATGCGCATGGAACTCGTACTGGGCGGTCCACTTGCGGCCAGCCATGATGATCGCCAGCTCGTTGAGCCGCGGCGGGATCGAGCTGCCGAACCGCACGAACGCCCCCACTCGCTGGACGAGGTCGCACAGCTCCGGGCTCCGCAGGAGCGCGTTGAACGGCCCGCGAAGGCCGGCGCCGCGCGGGCCCGACTGGATGGCCTCCGCCACGCGCTTCTGCTCGGTCGTCATCGTCTCGGCGGTCAGCGTCGTGAATCGTCCATCGCTCATCGCTATGCCTCCGCTGCGCGGACGGCCGTGGCCGCCCGCGCGGGTGGATTGCTCAGGCCGGCGTGAACGCCACCGGCAGCCGCTTGATGCCGCGGATGAAGTTCGAGCGGAGCTTCTCCGGCTCCGCCGTGGCCTCGATGTCGGGCAACCGGCGGAACAGCTCGACGAACATCGCGGTGACCTCTCGACGCGCCAGGTGCGAGCCCAGGCAGAAGTGGGCGCCGCCTGTTCCGAAGGCGCCTTGCTCGTTCGGCGTGCGCGCGACGTCGAAGCGGTAGGGGTCGGGGAAGTACTTCTCGTCACGGTTGGCGGAGATGTACCACATGGCGATCTTCTGGCTCCTCTGCATCGCCACGCCGGCGAACGTCGTGTCGCACGTGACGGTCCGCCGCATGTGCATCACCGGGCTCGTCCACCGGATGATCTCCTCGACCGCCGAGGCGCTCAGGCCGTCGAGGTCGGCCAGCCACTTCCGCTTCTCGTGGGGGAACTGCGTGAAGGCCCACATGCCCTGGCTGATGGCCGTGCGCGTGGTCTCGTTGCCGGCGGCGATGAGCAGGAGGAAGAACGGCCCGAGGTCCTCTGGGGGCATCGCCTCGCCGTCGACCTCGGCGTGCACGAGCACGGTCGTCAGGTCGTTCTCCGGATGCTCGAGGCGCTTCTTGCCGAGCCAGAGCCCGTACTCGCGCAGCTCGCCCGCCGCTTGCAGGAGGGACTCGCGCGTGCCCCCGAACGCCTTGTCGCCGCCGGCCAGGAGGCGATTGGTCAGGTCCAGCAGCTTCGCCCGGTCGCCTTCCGGCACGCCCATCATGTCGCAGATGATGGCGACGGGCAGGGCGTCGGCGACCTCGGTGACGAACTCCGCCTCGCCCTTGGGGGCGATCGCGTCGACGATCCGCCGGGCGCGCTCGCGGACCGCGTCTTCCGCCTTCGCGATCATCTTCGGGGTGAAGCCGCGGTTCACCACGCCCCGGAGCTTGGTGTGCTTCGGGGGATCGGTGGAGATCATCGAGCGGGT
>WNGH01002136.1_pt1 | contig 24637 bp, 21 predicted proteins | sample 5400631 | NCBI WGS metagenome assembly WNGH01 (sample SAMN13153373, study PRJNA577476) | soil metagenome | isolation source: 115 cm soil or saprolite under Garry oak tree replicate 1 | place: USA:California | collected 2016-06-15
TGCTCATTTCCGCGATTTCATCCAGGAAGATCGTGCCCTTGTTGGCCATTTCAAACTTTCCTGGTTTGCTGCGCACCGCGCCCGTGAACGCGCCCTGCTCGAATCCGAAAAGCTCCGATTCCAGAAGTTCGCCTGGCAAGGCAGCGCAATTCACCTTCACAAACGGCTGGTTGCGCCGCTTCGAGCGCAGATGAATCATTCGCGAAACAACTTCTTTGCCCACGCCGCTCTCCCCGCAAATAAAAACGGGCACATCCACGGGCGCGATCTGCAGGATCTGCTGGCGGATCCGCACCATCTGAGGACTGGCTGCGAGGAAGCTCAGGTCCTCGGTCACTTGGTCGCAGTAATCGCGCAGAGCCTGATTCTCGGTCGCCAGCTGCTTCTTCTGCCGCGACTTCAGCATTGCTGCGTCCAGCTCCGTTTTCTCGAAGGGTTTGGTCAGATAATCGTGTGCCCCGATTCGGATGGCTTCGACGACTGTGCCTACTTCGTTCGAGCACGAAAGCATGATGACGTTGAGGCTGCGGTCCACCTGCATCAATTCCTTCAATGTTTCCAGGCCATTCATCTCCGGCATCAACACATCCAAGATGATGAAATCGGGACGCTCACCCTTGTTCACTCTCTCGAGCGCATCTCTCCCTGAACTGACGGTTTGCACGTCGAATCCGTCGACTTCCAGCAATGTCTGCAAGTACTTTCGGATGCTGGGCTCGTCATCCACAACGAGGATTTTCTCTTTCGTGACCATTGATTTTTCCCTTTCAATCACAAAAATTCGTCTGCTTCAGCCCTGATCCATCGGCAATAAAAATGTAAATCTGCTTCCCGTCCGCGACTCGCTCTCCACCCACACCTTTCCGCGATGCGCCTGGATGAGCCTCTTGGCGATGGCCAGCCCCAACCCCATTCCAGAAGTGTTTCTATCCACGCGTACGAAATCCTCAAAAATCTCTTGATGATGCTCCGCTGCGATGCCCGGCCCAGAGTCCGTCACGCTTACTTCTACGCTGTTGGGTCGCGGCAACCGAAACCTGCGCCGTTCTTCCACCGGAGCCAGGGCTGCCACGCGCCGTTCCCAGAAATGCGGCACGGCACGCAGCGTGACGCTGCCTCCGCTCGGCGTGTGCTTCAACGCGTTATCGAGCAAATTTGCGGCTACCTGCTGTACCTTCTGGTAATCGAATCGGAATGTGGGAATTGAAGGGTCAAAGCTCGCATCCAGTTTGACGCCTTTGCGCTGAAACGCTTCCGACCAGCGTTTGGAGAGCTCATCGAGACAATCCCGCAGATCGTTCTCGCGAAGTTGCAACACCAGTTTCCCGCTCTCTAGCGCCGAGTAGTTCAGGAACATGGACACTAGCCGCACCAGACGCTCGCAACTATCTTTTGACTCTTCAAGAATGTCCCGCTGCTTGTCCGTCAAACGACCCAGCGAACCGGCCAGAAGAAGATCGTAGTATCCCTTGATCACCGCGAGTGGCGTTTTCAACTCGTGGGCCGCTGACGCCAGGAACACCGTCTTCTGGCGGTTTACTTCTTGTAATTTCAGATAGGCGGCCAGGAGATTCCGGTAAGTAATCTCGCGTTCCTGCAGAAGATCTTGTACGGTGAGTTGCGTGGCAGGATCTGCCAACGGCTGCGCTTCCGATTTGTTTTCGATCTCCAGCACCAGCCAGTCGGGTTGGGGCATCCACTGGACCCGCACACGGGATTTCGCTTCCCCGCGCTGTATCTGCAGGTGCACTTCGTGTTCCCCCTTTTCGATCTCGTCGAAGATCTTCCGCGGCTCGGCATGCAGAAGATCGCTGAACAGATTCATACCCTGGATTGCCGGGTATCCCCGGGATTCCAGACATTGTCTCGCGCGCGAATTTACCATCAGTATATTTCCGCTACGTTCCACTACGATCAGCGGTTTTTCCATCGTGTCGAGCAGAGCAGTGACGTAGCCAAGAGGGAGAACCGTCCGATTCCCCTCTTCCGACATGGGAGGCACCGTAATCCGACCCGCCATCAGTTCATCCTGCCTCTCACAGATTGAGTGGTAAAAGTTTTCCCGTGGTGGCATCGTTACAGAGGGACCTCGAAGAGTCAATGGTAAAAGCGTTCCATTTGCACATTTGAGGAAAGGAAGTAGATATCGCGAGCAAAGTCCTTGTCCTGAGGACTTGTTGCCGTCGGTCTCTACTTACAATCAGCTTATAATAAACAACTTATTGGAGTCTCTCAATTGTGTTCTCTGGCATTCCAGATGCAAGTATCCGTACTAGTTCTTTGGTACTAAGATAGAGAGCGCACTTGTACACCGACGTACTTAAGAAAAAGCAGCTCGTGGAAACTTCGTCAGCCCGACGCTCGCCGCGGATCCGCTTACAGGTGCCCGTCTTCCTGAGGGGGACGGATGTGTCCGGCGCCGAGTTCATCGAGCTCACCAAGACCCTCAATATCAGCTCCACTGGCGCCTGCATTACCTCCTGCTATATTCTTCGGCCCGATCAGACCGTCCATTTGACTATCCCCGCTCCAGCGCCGGCCTCCTCCAGCCTTGTTCCGAGCGAGACTCCACCGATCGTAGCCAGGGTCTTGCGGCAGGAGTCGGCGGGTGAGATGAAACTATTTGCGTTGGAGTTCCTCCGTCCACTTGAGTAAATACCGGCAATTTCTTGCCTCGCGTTTTCTTCACCCGGGTTAGTTTTGTTACCCTAGCACTCGCCCGCTTCCAGGGCGCTACATTTTCTGTACCCTAATGTCCCGAATTTGTAATAGGATATTCCCCAGACCCCGCGGGGATAGGCAGAAGTTAGGTCTATACCGGATATGCCCAGCCCCGGCATCCCTGCGCCCCCGTGCTTGCCGATTGAGGACTCTTATTTCGAGCTGTTAGCCGACACGCTCGAGAGCCTTGATCTGCCCGCGCGCGGCCAGTTTCTCCAGCGATATTTCCGTACCATCGCGCACCTCGATCTGCGGGAGACTCAAAGTGTTGAAGTTTGGGATGAAATGCTGCTGCGACGCCGCGAGCTCAGCGCTCTCTTGGGTCGCCGGGTTTCTCTGAAGACCGCGCTCACGGATGTCCTTTCGTCCTCCGGTTTTCTTCGGGTTCCCATCCTTATCGAATATGACGAGCTGAAGAGGCTGGAACTCGATGCCGTGACCGATCCCTTGACGGGTCTCCACAACCGCCGACTCTTTGCTGAAATATTCGAAAAGGAACTCAATCGTGCGCGGCGCTATGGCCAGCCTCTGGGATTGGTTACCCTCGACCTACACCGCTTCAAGGAAGTAAATGACAAGCACGGCCACCCGCGCGGTGATGACGTATTGCGCGCTGCCGCGGCTACCTTGAAGAAAGCCTTGCGCACTTCTGATTCGGCTTTCCGCATTGGCGGCGACGAGTTCGCTTTATTGCTTCCACACACGGATTCTCCGCAGGCGCTCGCGTTGAGCCGTCGCGTCCCAACGGTATTTGCCGAGATGCTCCAACCGCTGCAGCTTGAGGTCACCGTAGGCATGGATCACGGCGTCGCGATTTTCCCCCAGGATGCTGAGCAAGCCGATCAATTGATTCGTGTCGCGGATGAGCGTCTCTACCGCCTGAAACACGCAAACCACAGCAAGACCACCAACGGCTCGGATTGGACCAAGACTCCGTCTGCTCCCGAGGCTCCGGCCGATCCTGCTCCAGAGCGCGTTGCCCCCGCACCACAACCGATTTCGATCGAAACCTGGCGTGTACCTGAACAAACCGAAGCAACCATCGAGGCAGGTGCCTCTGCAACCTCCGCCGCGATTTCCGAAGACCTCGCCCCAGCACCTCGGGTCTTCGCCGTCCAACGCAAGGCCGAACGAGTCTCCATGACCGGTACGAATGCCTATGCTGTTCTTGGCGACCCAGGCGCCCGACGCGCTCGTGTCCTCGATCTTGGCTTTGGCGGTGTGGCAATGGAGCTGGATTCGCCCGAGGATCTTCCGGAAAATCTTCTGGCGGTCTTACACGTGCCTATCCTTCCGCCCGTTCGCGTGAATCTGAAGCCCGTGTGGAAGCAACTGACCGGTCATGGCGGTGTCCGCGTCGGATGCGCCTTCGTTTCCTGAGCATCACCGCAAATTCTGCTAACTGCTTCGGCCTGTCCTCGACTAAGAACCTAGAACATATCTTGCCTTCCCTCCCGGCCTGCTACAATTCGACGGCAATTCCGTGCCCCGAAAGGACGCGCCATGATCGAACCCAAGGCCAGCCGCCCCCATTGGCCCGATGCCGTTCAAGATTCCTCGAAAGACTTGAGTGCTCTCAAGCCCTGGCAGTGGGCTCTTGAGCGCCTGGAAAAATCGCACAACTACTGGATTTCCACCACTCGTCCCAATGGCCACCCTCATCTCATGCTTGTTTGGGGAGTCTGGTGGCGGGACGCCTTTTGGTTCAGCACCGGCCCGCGCACCCGCAAAGCAAGAAATATCGTCCGCGATCCGCACGTTGCCATCGGCACCGAGAAAGCGGACGAAGCCATCATCCTCGAAGGTACCGCCGAAGAAATCAAGGATCGTTCCGTCTGGAAGCAACTGGCTCAAATCTACAACAGCAAATACGGTGGCGACGTCGAGCCTCTTCTCATGGCCTCCGATGGCTGCGTCTTCCGCGTCACTCCGCAACTCGCCTTCGGTCAGGATGAACACGCCGAGAACTTCACGGACGCTGTCACCCGCTGGCACTTCTAATCCGTCCGGTTTCCTTGCGCGACTCTCAGGGTTTCGGCGCCGCGCTCCACATCTTTTCCCTGAACCTTCCATTGGCCGTGGGCCTCACGACGCAGCACCAGCGCAAACCCGGGCCACAATTCTTTCTTTTGCAATCATGGGTGCGTCTCCCGACATTAGATCGACTCCATCTTCCGCCCATAGTTCCAAAACGTCCGCCATATCCATCTTCGGGTGCAACTGTCAGGTGTCGTTTGTTAAACGTTTCAATCTGTTTTTCGCCCCGCGTCCTTCGTCTGTGCGTTCATTCCGACCCCCGCCATCAGCAAAGCAACAACGCCCGCGCCTAATGTACCTTTCATGTGAAATTCAACCCACCCCTTCGATTTGCGCATCAATCCACACTCAATCTCACGCGCTATGGCCTTCTAGAGAAGCCCCCCCTGCTGCTCCTTCCCTTAACTTCCCTTATCCCCTGGTTGGCAGAATTTGACACTTCGCGTATGATTAAGAATAGCCTGGCGACCTAGCGACGCGGCTGTAGTCTTCTGGCCTTGCCAGAGAGCCGTGCAGACCGGACGCGAGGAATGGAGCCTCATGAAACCCGGCATTCACCCCGACTATCACACCGTAACCGTGCATTGCGCCTGCGGCCACAATTTCACGACTCGTTCGACCATCAAGGGCGACAGGCTGAATGTTGAAATTTGCTCGAATTGTCACCCCTTCTTTACCGGCAAGCAGAAGCTGATTGACACCGCCGGCCGCGTCGAGCGCTTCACCAAGAAATATGCGGACGCCGCCGCTAGGGCCGAAGCCGCCAAGAAGTAAACTGCGCCAATTCTGTGAACTGGCGGTCCTTCTTTTCCCCCACCCTTGGCGCTTGTGCATTTATTCCTCCAACCTATCTGGGCTACTCGGCGTCCCCCGAGCGTCTCTGCGTTGTCTTTATTTTTTCCTCGACTTTCAACTCTGGGCTCTCGACTTTCCACTTCTCTCTCTCTTCCGCCCGTGTACAATGAAGTTCCATCGTGGCTATTCAATCCCGCATGTTTGATGGCGCGCGCCCCGGCGAACTAATCGAAACCGCCCCGCCGCGCGTCACTCTCCGCAATGCCTTCGCTCATCCTTTCGATTCCGCCATTGCCGCGGCGCGCACCTGCTATGCGCCCCGCATCATCGGCCCGGAAGAAATCACCGACAAGCAGCGCCTCAACATTGGCGCAGCCACCTTCTACAGCGGCCATCACACCGTCTACCAGCACGCCCATTTCGAATTTGGCATCGAAAACGTCAGCCGCCAGTTCGTCTGGTCCTTCCTTCACGCGCACCCCTTTTACAATTCCGAGCAGCAAAGCCAGCGTTACGTCCGCCTCGATCGCGCCCAAGCCTACGTTCCGCCCAGGTCGCTCTTCTTCGACGAAAGCTGCAAGGAACTGTACGAAGCCGCCATCGCCCGCGCTTGGAACTATTACCGCGAACTTTCCTCTCTTCTGATCGCCGACGCCCGCACCATCCTCAACGACATCTGGCACATCGGCCCGATGTCCCACCCCAAGCGTCTCCACAAAATCGAGCGCTCCGCCGAAAAGCGCGCCATCGAAATCGCCCGTTACGTTTTGCCCGTGGCCGCCTTTACCACCATGGTGCACACCGTCTCCGGCATCGTCCTCCACCGTTTGTGGCGCATGTGCGCCGCCTCGGATACGCCCAGCGAAGCCCGCGCCGTCATCGGCGCCATGGTCGCGCGCGTAAAGGAAATCGACGTCCAGTATTTCGATCGCTTCGGTACTGAGCCGCTCGAAGAATTGCCCGAATGGAAGAACGCGCAGACGAATGTAAACGCTGGCGAAGCCTTCGCCCGAGAATTTGACGCCAAGCTCAACGGCAAGACTTCAATACTCGTCGATTACTCACCGAACGCCGTTCGCGTGATGGCCGAAGCCTATCGCGCCGTCGCTGGCCTCACCGCGTCGCAATGCCCCGACGCCGAAGCCATCGATCGCCTCTTGAATCCCGCGCGCAATGTCTATCGTCTGGAAACCCTGAACGTTGGCGTCCACGCGCCGATCATGCGTGTTCTCCAGCACGCCAACTACACTTTCGCGAAGAGAATCAGTCACACGGCCGACAGCCAGGACCAGCGCCATCGCATGGTTCCAGGCTCGCGCCCTCTCCTCACCCTCGCCGACACCCGCGAGCCGGACTACATCACCCCCCAGCTCCTCGCCAATAATCCGCGTGCCAGAGAAATCTACGACTGCGCCATGCGCGACGCCTGGACGGCAAAGAACGAACTCCTCGATCGCGGCGTCTCTCCGGAAATCGCGCTCTATCTTGTCCCCAACGCCAAGTCCATCCGTCTCTACGAATCCGGCTCACTCCTCCATCTCATCCACAAGTGGACCATGCGCACTTGCTTCAACGCCCAGGAAGAAATCTATCAAGCCTCCATGGACGAAATTGCCCAACTTCGCGAAGTGCAGCCTGAACTGGCATGCTACGTCGGCCCTCCGTGCCATATCCGCACCGGCATCACCACCCCCATCTGCACCGAAGGCTCCCACTTCTGCGGCATCAAAGTCTGGCTCGATTTTCCCAACATCCAGCGACGGATCTGATGCCAATTATAATGAGTCTACGGTCTCACCGGAATACCTAGCAGCGGCCCTCCAAGCCTTCTCAAGAACGCTCGAAACCGAAACGCATAGTTACCCGTCCAATCAGGAAGGAGGTTTCACGTGCGCGTTTCTAACCAGCCTCTGTTTTCCGTACTCTTCGCGCTCTTGCTGCTTTCGCCCTCCTCCTTCGCCTTCGACACTCCCTTGTCCGATCAGGCCATCCGCGAAGCCTATTTCCTCGGCCAGCGCCGTGACGAATCCATGGCCACTTTCCTCAACAAATACACAAGGTTTCTGGAGCCGCCGAAAACCGGTCCGGACATTGTCTCGGTCACTTTCTTCACTCCTTTCGCTGTACTCGTCCAGCAATCCAGCCAGCACACCGCCGGTTACAGCGCCCAGCAAGCCGCTCTCGATCATCGCGATCAGCCCGAATTTGTGAGAATCGTCGTTCAAATCCAGTTCACGAATTCGTATGGTCCCTATATCATTCGCCCTACCGGTTCTCGCTCCGGTTCTCCAAAAGGCTTCGTCCCGCGCCCTTATGATTTCTGGAAAGATTTCGACGTGCAGGTCTCCAGCGCGGATCAGAAGCTCCGGCCTATCTCTTCTTACGGCCGGCCCAATTTCGGCTGCTCCGAGGAGGGCGGCTGCATCCTCACCGGCGCCACTCTCCAATTTGATTTCGCCGTCGAACCCTTTGCCTCCGGCTCCGCCACCGTTGACGTGCTTCCGCCGGAGGGTGATCCCGTCACCCTCGACTTCGACCTCGACCACCTCCGCTGACCGGTGCGGTACTTATAGTCCGCTTGAAGGCGCGCGCGCCTCTGTCGCGCGGTTAGTCCCGGCCCTCGATGAATCAAGTCACATGCGGATTCCAAGGCAAGGAGCCTTCCTCCAGGGAAGCTTACTGACAACTTACAGTAAGCATAACAACTGAGAGCTATTTAGGACCGCCACCGCAGCATTACCGGCCCGTTTATGGGATGCACCATCGGCGCGCCCGTTCGCCGCGACTCGATCAGGTTGGCCTTCAGCGCGAAATACCATTTTGCCGGCCTGTCCGCGTCATCGATGAGCATCAACCGCGGATTGTGTTTCAATCCTTCCGCCTGCCGGATCATGGTTTGCTGATCCTGACGGAGAAAAACCTTACCAAACATTCGGAAAATCGAGGCAGGTAGGAAGAACAAATTCCACGCCGCTACGAAATCGATCCGGCACAAGTCCCGCCGCACCGGCGTCACCGTCGCGCGGCTGGAGAACCACAGCTTCCCGCTGCGATCCTCCTCCGTGCGGATGTTCGGCAGCACGAAATCGATCGTCGTCGTTACTGGCTCCCCGGTGATTTTCTTGAGCAACCGGTAAGGCGCGCTGTTGGTGCTCGGCGAATGCGGGCTCATCCGGAAACCGTTGGGTATCGGCTCGAACCGCTTGGCTTTGTCGTGAATGCTTCCGCGTTTCCGCCAGAACCAAGACTGGTGCACGAACGGCCCATGCGCCGGGTCCATCAATCCAATAATCCCGTGGTCGATATGCGAAGGCAGCTCGCAAGAAAGATGCGTGATTATGTATTTGCCGCTGAAAACGGTAAGCGCCGGCGCCGCCGGAATGGTCTCCGGCAGCAGCGTCCCCGGCGAATTCATATAAACCCAAACGTAGCCGTCGCGTTCTTCGCAAGGACAATGCCCCGCAAAGATGCGTTCCACTTTCAGTTTGTCCTGGCCGGAAAGCGATGGAATCTCGACACACTGCCCGGTGCACGCCTCGAACCGCCACCCGTGGTAGCAGCACTCCACTACTTTTCCGTCGAGTCGTCCGTACGAGAGCGGAATCCCGCGGTGTGGGCAAGAATCCCGCATCGCGAACACTTTCCCATCGGACGTGCGTCCCAGCACCAGCGGCACTTCCAGCAGCATGGCGGTCACGAGTCTCTGCCCCGTGATCTCTGAGCTCCGCACCGCGGGATACCAGAAATCCCACAAAAATCCGGCATCAATCGCTGGTGCGGTCTCTTGCGTTGGCTCTGCGTCCGTCTGCAAAGTGGTTCGCACCGCTTCGCTCATGATCGACTCAATATGAAACCGTGCAGGGCCGCCTTTTAGCCCGAGAGAAACCGCGGATCCAGGCGGCACCGACAACCCCAGCCGCATGGTAGTATACCGCCTCATGGCAGAGCAATCGCCATGCGGTCGATTTGCGTGAATTTGCCATCGGGGTTATTCTTATAGTTGAGCCAAATCGATGTACGCCACCTTTTATTAGCTAACTCCCCGCCGCGCCAACTCTGGAACGCCGCGATTCTTCCATTCCAATGTCGATTTTCCTGAGGATTTTCCATGGCCGCATTGACGTTATCTGAAAAGTTGGATCAGCTCGGCACTCGCTACGACGAGCTCACGCACGAACTCTCCTCTGCGGAGATCGTCTCGGACTCCTCGCGTTTCCAGAAGATTGCCAAGCAGCAATCCGAGCTCGGCGAGATCGTCGCCAAGCACCGCGAATTCAAACAGATTGAAAAAGATCTGGCCGGCGCCCACCAGATGTTTCTCGAAGCGGAAGACTCCGAGATGAAGCAGATGGCGCAAGAGGAAGAAAAGGAACTCACCGCGCGCAAGGAAGTGGTCGAGCGCGAATTGAAACTCCTGCTCCTCCCGAAAGATCCCAATGACGAAAAGAGCGTCATCGTGGAAATCCGCGCCGGCACCGGAGGCGATGAAGCCGCGCTCTTTGCCGCGGAGCTCTTCCGCATGTATTCCCGCTACGCGGAAACGCAGGGCTGGAAAGTCGAAGTCCTCGCAAGCTCTCCTTCCTCGCTCGGCGGCCTCAAGGAAGTCGTGGCCGCGATTCAAGGGCAAAAGGTTTATTCCAAACTGAAGTACGAAAGCGGCGTGCACCGCGTCCAGCGCGTTCCCGCCACGGAAACGCAAGGCCGCATCCACACCTCGGCCGCGACCGTCGCGGTTCTCCCCGAAGCCGACGAAATCGACATCAAAATCGAAGCGAAAGACCTGCGCGTCGATACCTTCTGCTCCTCCGGCCCCGGCGGGCAGTCGGTCAACACCACGTATTCGGCTGTGCGCATCACGCATATCCCCAGCGGACTGGTCGTTTCCCAACAGGACGAAAAGTCGCAGATCAAGAATCGCGCCAAAGCCATGCGCGTTCTCCGCGCCCGCTTGTACGAGCAGGAACAGGAGAAGCGCCAGGCCGCTCTCTCCGCCGAGCGCCGTGGGCAGATCAAAACTGGCGACCGCTCCGAAAAGATCCGCACCTACAATTTCCCGCAAAACCGCGTCACCGATCACCGCATCAGCTTGACGCTCCACCAGCTAACCGACGTGATGGATGGAAAGCTCGCCCCGCTTGTAGATGGCCTGGTCTCGCACTATGAATCGGAGCGCCTCCAGCAGGAGCTCGCCAGCGCATAATGTTGCGCCTCTCTGTGAATTGGCAAGCGATGCAGGATTCTTTCTTATTTCTGCTGTTTTTTCTTCTCCCTCCCCTCTCGGTCGGCGCCCGTCCCGACCTAGTCGGGAGGCCCTCCAGGCTAATTCTTTCCGTTCTTTCTAACCGCGTGCCGCAATGAGTGGCGGCGAAAAACAGATTGATGTTCGCACCGCTCTGAAGCAAGGGCTTGCCCAACTTCGCGAGGCCAAGGTGCCCTCTTTCACGCTCGCCGCAGAACTCCTGCTGCTTCATGCCCTTGGCCGCGACCGTACCTGGCTCTACGCCCATGCCGAAGAGCAAGTCTCCTGCGTGGACGCCGATCGCTTCTCCGCACTCATTGCGCGCCGTGCGCGAGGAGAACCGACGCAACACCTCACCGGCCAGCAGGAATTTTGGGGACTCCAGCTCGAAGTCACGCCCGATGTCTTGATTCCTCGCCCCGAAACCGAGCACGTCATCGAAGTCGCCCTCGACCGCCTCGCGGTTGGCCAGCGCCGCGCCGACCGCAAACAGGGGCTCACCGGCGAAGGCCTGCGAATCGCCGATATCGGGACTGGCTCCGGCTGCATCGCCATCGCGCTTGCCAAGGAATTGCCGAGCGCGACGATTTACGCGACGGACATTTCGAGTGCCGCCCTTACCGTCGCGCAACGCAACGCCAAACATCACTCCGTCTCCCATCGCATCCATTTCATCGAATCCAACTTGCTCGAACGAGTGTCCATTTCAGGTCCGCAGCAAGCTGCACACCTGCTCGGCAAGGCCGCCCCCCACGAATCAGGTTCCTTCCATCTGATCGCCAGCAATCCTCCCTACATCGGCCGCCGCGAAGCCGCAACGCTCATGCGCGAGGTCCGCGATCATGAACCAGAAATCGCTCTCTATGGCGGTGAAGAAGGCTACGAACTCTACGCCGATCTCATCGCGCAAGCCGCCGCGCATCTCAAGCCAGCCGGAATCCTGGTCCTGGAACTCGGCCACAACAGCCTACCCGCTGTCCAACCACTCCTCGACGCGCCCGCCTGGACAAATGTAGGGGTAACCAACGACCTCGCGGGAATCCCTCGGGTCTTGGCGGTCGAACGGTTGTAGCGGACCAAGCCACAGCGTAGGCTAGGGGCATGCCGGACCTCGCGCGATTCCGCGCCAAGCACGACCCGATCGAATCGGCTTCGAATGAAGAGCCATCGTGCATTCTGCACGTGGACATGGACGCGTTTTTCGTTTCGGTGGAATTGCTCGAGCGGCCGGAGCTTCGCGGCAAGCCGGTGGTGGTCGGAGGGCGGCCGGACCAGCGCGGCGTGGTTTCTGCCGCCAGTTACGAAGCGCGGAAATTCGGGATTCACTCCGCGATGCCGCTTCGAACGGCGGGGCGGCTGTGTCCGCACGCCATTTTCCTTGACGGTCACCACGAAAAATATTCGGAGTGGAGCGACCGAATTGCGACCATCCTCGGACAATTCTCTCCGACCGTCGAGATGGTTTCGATTGACGAGGCTTATCTCGATCTCGCGGGCACCGGGCGCCTGCACGGGCCACCTCTCGCCGCCGCCGACAAGTTGCTTCGAACCATCACGCGCACGACCGCGCTGCCGTGTTCCGGCGGACTGGCTACGACGCGGCTGGTAGCGAAAGTTGCTTCGGATCAAGCCAAGCCGCGCGGTTTGATCTGGGTTGCACCCGGCCGTGAAGAACGGTTTCTTGCGCCACTTCCGGTTCGAAAGATTCCCGGCATTGGGGAAGTCACCGAGAGCGCGCTCCGAGTGCTGGGAATTGAAACGGTCGAGCAGATCGCCGCCGTTCCGCAGGAAAAACTGGAGAAGATTTTTGGCCAGTGGGGGACGGCGCTTTACCGCAAAGCACGCGGCGGCGATTCCTACGAATTCGTGATCGATGCCGAGCCGAAATCGATTTCACACAATCACACGTTCGGCGAAGACACGGACGATTCGAACGCGATGTCCGCGATGCTCAGCCATTTATCGCAGAAAGCATGCAAGAGGCTCCGCGAAGCCGGTCTGGCGGCCTGGACACTCACGCTGACCATCCGTTATGCGGGATTCGAAACCCACACCCGTTCGAAAACGCTCGCGGAACCGCTGCGGCTCGATTCCGACATTTTTGCTGTGTTTCAAGGACTGTTTCGACTGAACCGCGATGCAAAAAGAAAAGTCCGACTGCTGGGCGTCAGCCTCAGCGGACTCGCTCACGGCGGCGAGCAACTCGGTTTGCTGGATGCGGAGCGCAGAAAACAACAGGAAAAACTCACCAGCGCCGCGGATCGGCTCCGTGACCGCTTCGGTTTTGGAAAGTTGCAATTTGGCGGATCGCTTCATCGGAATCAATCGGGCGACGACGGTGAAGACTCCTGACTTGATTCCCTGGCAAGCAGGCCAGGGCGCTTCTTCGTCGCGCCAGGAACAGCCGCGGCAGGACGGCGACGATCTCTAACCAACGGCGAAACGACTCCCGAATGTCCTATAATCTATCTTTCTTGCGACCCATTCCATGAGCGCGCCTCTTACTCCCGGTGTGTCATCTTTCCGTTCGAGCGAGGGCCTGCTGGACCGCATTCGCGGTTTCTGGCAACGCATCAGCGACGGCCGTCAGCTGGATGAGCTATGGTCGCAATTCACCGCCGATGCACGCGCGAGCTACGGCTTCTACATGAAAGAGGCCGAAGGGCTCGAAAGCCAGCGGGGATTCCGCCGCTTGTTCGGCATTGCCAAGACACTCTTCTGGTCCCTGCTGATGAAGGTGACGCCTGCCCGGCGCGTCCTGTTGCTGGTCGCGTTCGCGATGCTGGTGATGTCCGGAATCAAATTTCAGGTTGGAAAAAATGCCGCGCTCGACATGAATTTCGAGGCAGCGATTCTCTTTTTGCTGCTTCTTTCTCTGGAATTGGCCGACAAGGTCACGATGAAGCGTGACTTGGAGATCGCACGAGAGATTCAGAGCTGGCTGGTACCTTCGGAACCGCCGGAAGTGGCGGGCGCGGATATCGCTTTCGCGACACGCCCGCAAAATTCCGTGGCGGGCGACTACTACGACGCCTTTTATCCGAATCCGGCCGCACTGGACAGGTTGATAATGGTTATCGCCGATGTTGCCGGCAAGAGCGTTCCTGCCGCGCTGCTCATGGCGACACTGCAAGCCAGCCTCCGGACGATCGCGGGAGAAAATGCTCCGCTGGTGGATATCGTGGCGCGGCTGAATTACTATGCCTGCGCGCACAGTCTAAACGGCCTGCGCTTCACCACCGCGGTTCTCTCTGAATATAATCCCAATTCACGGTGTCTTACCTATGTGAACGCCGGCCACAACGCACCGATTCTCCGCCGCGCTAATGGCCTTCTGGAAACCCTGGAAGCCGGCGGCCTACCCCTGGGCATTCGACCCGCCGCCAATTACGAGACCGCGTCCCTGGAGCTCAAACCGGGTGACGCTTTGATTTTTTTTACCGATGGCGTTGTGGAGGCCTTCAATGGAGGGGGAGAAGAATTTGGGAACGCTCGCTGGCTCAACGCCATGCGCAATCTGCCGGATTGGGATGCTCAACAAACCCTGGAGTTCCTCATGAAACGAGTGGATGAATTCGTGGGCGCCACGCGCCAGTCCGACGACATTACCTGCCTGGTCTTTCGCAGCCGGGCCGAAACTCTCTAACACACAGTCCCCCTTGGTGGCCCCGACTGTCGCATAATCACAGCGTGACGCCACGCGAACTGGCCAACTCGATCGGCGATACCCTTCGCCGCAACGGTTATCAGGCCCTGCTTGTCGGAGGGTGTGTGCGCGACTTGCTGCTCGGCCGGGAGCCCGCCGATTACGACTTGACCACCGATGCCACGCCGGAACAGGTGGCAAGCCTGTTCCCTGAGAGCGTTTCAGTCGGAGCACAATTCGGAGTGATCTTGATTCCGCGTGATGGTCTGAAGGTCGAAGTTGCCACGTTCCGCTCGGACGTGGGCCACAGTGATGGCCGCCACCCGGACCGTGTGGTCTACGCAAACACCCCGCAGGAAGATGTGCGGCGCCGCGACTTTACGATCAACGGCTTGCTGATGCCGCACGACACGGGAGAGGTGCTCGATTTCGTGGGCGGGCAGGCCGACCTCGAAGCGAAAGTCATCCGCGCCATCGGAGAGCCCGACCGTCGTTTTGCGGAAGACAAACTCCGCATGATGCGCGCGGTACGCTTCGCGGCGCGTTTCGGATTCGAAATCGAAGCCGCAACGTTTCGGGCGCTACGCCGCCACGTCCAGGAGATACACCAAGTTTCTCCAGAGCGCCTCCGCGAGGAACTCACCAAACTTCTCACCGAGGGCGCAGCCAAGCGGGCGTTCGAACTACTGGACGAAACCTGGCTTCTCCAGAGAGTTCTTCCTGAAATCGGGGCGATGAAAGGCGTCCAGCAGCCTTCGCAATATCATCCAGAAGGGGACGTGTGGATTCACACCCTCATGATGCTCGAAGGACTTCCGGCCGGCACTCGACCGACGTTAGCTTGGGGCGTCCTTCTTCATGACGTTGGCAAGCCTCCGACATTCCAATCCGCCGCCGAGACCGGGGACCGCATTCGTTTCAACAATCACGTAGAAGTCGGCGTGCGCATGGCCGAGGCCATCTGCAGGCGCTTACGCTTCTCCAACGAGGACACCGAGCAGATCCTGGCGCTGGTGGACAATCACATGAAGTTCGGGGCGGTCGAGGAGATGCGCACCTCCACGCTGAAGAAGTTTGTGCGGCTCCCTCGCTTCGAGGAACACCTGGCCTTGCACCGGCTCGACTGTCTTGCCAGCCACGGGCACCTCGATTCCTATGAGTTCGTGCGACGATTCCTTGCCGAGACCCCGCCCGAGCGAGTTCGGCCGGAGCGCTTGCTGACGGGAGACGATTTGCAGGATATGGGTTTCAGGCCGGGCCCACTCTTCAGCGAGATCCTGGGGGCCCTGGAGGACGCGCAACTGGAGGGTGAGATCAAGACCCGCGCAGAGGCGGAGAGATTCGTGCTGGAGAGGTTTGCGCCGAAGGGAAGGCACGCCTGAAGATATTAGCTTTCGGCCGGAAGCCGACGCGAGATTGGCAAGGTGGGTCTCACGATAACTCGTAACATATGGAATACACAATAGTTATACTGTAATGGAAAGAGAGTTTGAAATGAGGTATAAATATGAGCGTAAGGTGCTAAGATTTTATGCTGGCAACAACGATACTTTTTTACACCCTTTGTGGCATAGCAGCATCTAAGATGGGAGAGCGCGAGGCGTTGAGTGCGCCCGGCTCTGGAGGAGCAAATGGCTGAGAAAAAGTTTGTAGTACCCGAGATTCTACCGATCCTGCCGGTTCGGGACACCGTCCTGTTCCCGGGTGCCGTCCTGCCACTGACCGTGGGCCGGGAAAGCTCTCTGGCGCTGGTGAATGCTTTGCAGGGCGAAGAGAAGATGCTGGGAGTGGTCGCGCAGCTCGATCCGCGCGTGGAGGATCCAGCCGCAGCTGACCTGCACAAGGTCGGCACGCTGGCAAAAGTGCACAAGAGCGTAAAAATGCCGAACGGCAACGTGGTCATCTTCCTGGAAGGACTGCAACGCATCCAGATGGTTGATCTTGTGGGCTTGCGTCCGTTTCTGCGGGCTCGCGTGCAGGCTGAGCCGGACATCATCGGTGAAGCCGATACGGAACTCGAAGCACTGCAGCGCAATGCACAGGACCTTTTCCGCGATGTCGTCAGCCATTCTCCGCAACTTTCCGACGATCTGCAATCGGCGGCCATGAATATCGACGATCCCGGCCGGCTGACCGATTTCATCGCGGGCACGTTGCCGTCACTTTCGACGCTGCTGCGGCAGGAATTAATCGAAACTCCCAGCGTGCGCAAGCGGCTGGAATCATTGATCCGCGAGCTCTCGAAGGAGCTGGAAGTCCTGGAGCTGCGTTCGAAAATACACGAGCAGGTGCAGGAGCAGGTCAGCCAGAACCAACGCGAATACCTCCTGCGCGAGCAGATGAAAGCGATCCAAAAGGAACTTGGCGAATCCGACGACTCGATGCAGGAGATCGACGAACTCCGCAAGAAGGTCGAAGAAGCCGGCATGACGGCCGAAGCGAAGAAAGAGTGCGACCGAGAACTGAAGCGGCTGTCAAAAATGACACCCGCTTCCGCGGAGTACATGGTTTCGCGGACCTATCTGGAGTGGATGACCTCGCTGCCGTGGAGCAAGTCCTCGGGCAGCTCGGAAATTGATATTGCCAAGGGGCGCGAGATTCTCGACGAAGACCACTACGATCTGCAGAAGGTCAAGGAGCGCATCCTCGATTACCTGGCGGTGAAGAAGCTTCAGCCGGGAATGAAGGGGCCGATTCTTTGCTTCGTTGGACCTCCAGGCGTGGGCAAAACCTCACTGGGCAAGTCGATCGCACGTTCGCTGGGACGCAAGTTCGTGCGCATCGCTCTTGGCGGTATGCACGATGAAGCCGAAATCCGCGGCCACCGTCGCACGTACATCGGCGCGTTGCCCGGACAAGTTATTCAGGGACTGAAGCGCGGGGAAACAAACGACCCGGTGATGATGCTGGACGAGGTTGACAAGCTCGGGCGCGATTTCCGCGGCGATCCGTCATCGGCGCTGATGGAAGTGCTCGACCCGGAGCAGAACAACGCGTTCCGCGATCACTATCTGGATGTGGCTTTCGATCTCTCGAAAGTGCTGTTCATCGCCACGGCAAACTGGATGGATCCCATCCCGGAACCGTTGCGGGACCGCATGGAGATTATCGAATTGCCCGGGTACACAGGCGAAGAGAAGCTGCACATCGCGCATAAATACCTGATCCCTAAGCAGGCCAAGGAGCACGGTCTGACAGTGGGCGAGCAAATCGAGTTCACGAACGAAGGCTTGCAGGAGATCATCCACAGCTTCACGCGAGAAGCGGGCGTGCGCAACCTGGAGCGCGAGATCGCGACGATTACGCGCAAACAGGCGCGGCGCATGGCCGAAGGCAAGATGGAGAAGATGGTCGTCACACCGGAAGTGGTCCGCGAATTCCTGGGCGTACCGAAATTCCGCACGGAAAAGGAAGTCGAGGAACGCGTCAAGAGGCCCGGCGTTGCCGTCGGACTGGTCTGGACGCCGGTGGGCGGCGACATCATCTTTATCGAAGCAACGCGCATGCGTGGCGGCAAGCAATTCACCATGACCGGGCATCTCGGCGAAGTCATGCAGGAATCGATGACCGCGGCGCTGACCTGGACACGTGCGAACGGCGAACGTTACGGGATCGATCCAGACTTCTTCCGCAAGCAGGACATCCACATCCACGTGCCCTCGGGCGCGGTACCGAAGGACGGACCGTCCGCTGGAGCAGCCATGGTGACCGCGCTGGTGAGCTTGCTCAGCGGGCGTCCGGTGAAGGACCGGCTGGCAATGACTGGCGAAATGACGCTCTCGGGCGTGGTTTTGCCGATCGGCGGCGTAAAGGAAAAAGTGCTCGGAGCAAAGCGGGCAGGCATCAAGGAAGTTCTGCTGCCTGCGGACAACGAGCCGAATGTCGTGGCGGATCTCACTCCAGAGATTCTCGGCGACATTAAAATTACCTACGTGCATACGCTGGACGAAGTTCTGGAGCATGCTCTCCAGAAAGAGGCGGTGACGCCGCCGATCGTCCCGCAACCGGAACCAAAGCAGAAACGCATTGGTCCGGAAGGACCAAGGGCGATTCATTGAGACAGGTTGAGTCGTAAGCGAATGGCGGCGCCCGCTGCAGCGGACGCCGCCACCAACAAAAAGGAATGGAATGCCCCCGATCTGATCGGGGGCATTTTAATTTTCGGCGATGCTAGCGGCCCAGAAACAAAGTCCTGCTAACATGTCTCTCAAAGATGTCAAACGAAAAATCAAATGCAATGGAGGCCCCGGCGGAACTCGCCAAGCGCATTACAGAAGCGCTGCTGCGGGAGCGCGTGGTGCCGCGGTTTGTGGATTCTTACGTCGTTGAGAACGGCCGGCACGCGCTGCAGGTTCACGCATCGCTTTACCGCGACCTTCTGGCGCTATTGCAGCGGGAGGCGTTGCTGGCTTTGACCGTGCGGGCCCTGGCAATCGTTTGCGACGAACCGCGGCCGGTGGGCAAAGCCAAACCGCGCCAGATGCTGCGACGCGATGCGACATTGTTCCGTAGGAAGTTTCTGGCTTCACTGGCAAGGCAGCAGGGGTGGACCGCGGGCGATGCGCTCGATTTTCAGCGCGACCTGCAGATCTATCAAGAATTGCTGGCGCGTGCGGCCGCGAAGCGCACGCGAAAACCCTTTGAAGCGGCGGACCATCCCTTCGTCGACCGTTGCGCCTTTCTGCTGGATTCTTCCTTCATGGAAAACGCGCGACTGGCGGCAAGCCGCGCACTGACGGGAATCGAGGAAATGGCTGCGCAGCTGACGGCACGGCCCGGTGAGGAGACGAAGACAAAGAGTTCCCACACAAGTTGAGCGAAGAATCCTTCGGACGGTTCTAGTTATCGAGTGCGGCTGCCGAAAAGACTGGCTTGCCACCCAGGCTGGCGTAAAAACCGTAAACGCCAACGGCGGCAATTACAAAGATGCCGGCCAGGCCGACCGGCGCATACCATCTCGAGAGGTGGGACGTCAGGGGAAATACCTGAAGAACATTTTGAACGACGAGGCCAACTACCAACGGGAGCAACCCAAATCGCCTAAGGATCAGTACAATCGACAGCCAGAGGAGTGCGGCCAACACAAAGGTTACGACCGGATAATCTCCGCCCGTATTCGTACTGGCGGCGACAATCACAACCACAATCGCTGCAATCCAGTCTCTTTTCACCGCCAATCGCAACAGAAAGAGAAAAAAGAAAGTCATCAGGCTATATAGAACAAAAATGAGGACGTACACGAGAAGATCCCCCATAGCATGATGAATCCCGAGAAGCGAATCCGGGCTGAGTGTTCCCGGGTAAGTCGGCAGCTTGCCGAACAGCGGGAGAATAAAACCGTCGGCCTCTTCGTAAAGCGTAAGCCAGACGCCGTACAAGGTCCCGATGAGGAAATCCCTACCGACGAGCGGGTCGCGGAGTTGACCAGCCAACAGCCGGCTCCAGGAGATCAAAGTATGAGGTTCCCTCCGCCGTACGAAGGGCTCCAGAGCCAGGTACATCACGGTGACCAGCGCGGTCGCCAGAAGCCCCCAGCTCAGCGCAACTAAGAATTGAAAGAACTCCTCGATGGAAGCGAGGTGGTGGGCCCGGAGCAGCCACATCGCAAGATATGCCAACAAAACGAAGGTTCCGAGCCGCGTCGCCCCGCGTGTGTCAGCGCGGTTCAGGCGGAAATTGCGGCGGGTCACGAAGACTCCGCAGAGTGCCAGCGCGAAGAATAAAGTCACCCCAACGATGTTGGCAATTCTCTCGCGCGGCGTGGGAGTAGAAGGCGCGGAGCGCTCCGGCTTGGACCAGGGATAGATGACATCGAAATAGATAGGCTTGCCCCGATAAGCGGCTGCTTCGATGCGTTCGGCAGTATCCGGGCGCTCGGCGACAGCACCCAGCCATGCTGCCCGTGAATCGCTCCATGCCAGTGGCATCCACTCGGGCTCAACACGGTGATAGGCCGAGGCGTCCAGACCGGCGACCGCGAAAAGGGCGGGCCAATTGGGTGAGGGTACGGATTCCAAGGGAGAATCTTTTTGCGGTGGAATCACCTCCAGGTGCAACAGGCGTCCGCGCGTGTCGAGGATGACCAGCACCATTCCGGTTATGTCAAACCTTGGATCTGTTCTGGTGATCACGCCTGCGCCGTCCGACGAATAGAATCGTTCCGGACTCATCTCGCGCGGACTTTGCCGATACCAGAAAGCAATTGAAGCAGGGCGTTCGTTCTTGAGCGGAGCCCATCGGTTCTGCGTCTTGTCATGATCCCGAAGATAATCGAGGTATCCGAATTGCACCTGGAAAGAGTAGGCTTCGTCTGCCGGAGAATCGGTATAACCCAACTGCTGCATAATTTCGCGCCCCCGAGCGGCTAGAACTTCGGGGGGATTTTCCAGTGGCGTGCGGTTGTGTAGCTTGTCGCGATCCGAGACGAAAAGCAATGCAATCAAGCCAACAACTGTCAGGGCAAATAAAGAAACGGCAAGGCGTGGCCTCAGGCCTTCCGTCTCGCCGGAAGCCGCAACCATCTCCGGCGATGGAGTTTCTCCAGCGGCGAGCGCGGCGGCGAGGGGATCACCGCCGGGAAGGGCAGCGGCTACCTGAAGTGCCGACGAAGGACGCTTTTCCGGTTCACGTTCGAGGCAACGAAGGATGAGGCGTTCGATCAAAGGATCGAGGTCGCGGACCAGCGTCGAAGGATTGGTGATCGTGCCCTGTTCGCGGAGCTTAATCAACGCCGCGAGCGTGGAAGCCTCGACAGCGCCCTTACCGGTCAGGATTTCGTAGAGGATCAGCCTTTGATAGTCGCGGCGATGCCGGCAAGTCCAAAATCGGTGATGCGAATCTTGCCGGCTCCATCGAGCATGACGTTCGCAGGCTTCAAGTCGCGGTGAATCACGCCGCGCTCGTGAGCCGCCGCAAGACCCGCGCAGATTTGCCGCGCGATCTCCGTCGCTTTATCCTGCGAAAGCCTGCCGATTCGGCGGACGACCGAAGCGAGATCCTCTCCATCGACATACTCCATCGTCAGGAAGAGAGTTCCGTCGGCATCACCGATGTCAAATACGCGGCAGACGTTAGGATGAGAAACCTGCCGGGCGGTGCGTACTTCGGCGTGAAATCTCGCTAGCGCGGCGGAATCCTGAGTGAGCACTTCAGGTAGAAACTTCAACGCCACAACTTGGCCGAGCGTCAAATCCTCGGCGCGGTAAACTTCACCCATTCCGCCGCGGCCAGCCAGCGCCACCACGCGGTACCGCTGCGCGATAATTTGGCCGGGTGCAAAGCGGCCGCCCCCGATGGGATCCGAACTCGACGTGGGATTGCTGCCGGAAGATATGCGCGGAGTTCGCGGGGATAAATGTGATGGCGGAGTTTTTCGCGAAGCAGGAGACGAGGGGCCAATCGTCGCTCCCTCAAGGCTCGCCTCATCACCGATCAAAGTAGCGCCCGAATCCGTATCGACCGCTTCTCCACACGAGGAGCAGAACCTTCCGGCGGCGGAAATCTTTGCTCCGCACTTCGAGCAGAACATGGGAGGCAGGGATTCTATCATTGGTCTATCGCCGGCCGCGAATGCATCCAGAACAGCTAGGAAATGCGCTCTACCTGGACGGCCGTGCCATAGGCGAGCACTTCGGTGACGCCTTGCATCACTTCCGTGGCGTCATAGCGCATGCCGACGATAGCGTTGGCTCCGTGCTCGCCGGCGTGCTGCAACAGAAGTTCAAAGGCATCTTCGCGCGTCTTCTCGCAGAGATTCGTAAGAATAGTAATGTTCCCGCCCACAATGGTCTGAAGTGCGGCGCCGAGATTCCCGATCAGGCTGCGCGAGCGCACGACGATTCCGCGCACAATCCCCAAATTCCTGACGATCCGGTACCCGGGCAGCTCGACCGCTGAGGTCACCATACTCGCCTCCACTAGTGGCATTTTGTTCTCCTTGGTAATGGGCGTTTACCGGTGCGATTCTAACCGTTCAAAGGACGCACTGCGAGCAATGTTCCTCTGCTATCCTCAGACAACGTGGAAACATTATTTTATTTCCTGGCGTTTTTGCAGATCCTCCTTGGAGTGTATCTCATCTGGCAGGCTCTGCAGTGGCTTGGCTACGTGCGGCGACGCCTGCACTCGGATCCGGGATTCTACACGCCGCGTGTAGCCGTGCTTTGTCCCTGCAAAGGCATGGAGCCTGGCCTTGAGCGTAATCTGCTGTCGCTCACGGAATTTGAGCGCCAGAATTACGAAATCTTTTTCATTCTCGCCTCAGCCTCGGATCCAGCGCGCAGCATCGTCGAACGTGTAGCCAAAAACTCCAGGGTAAAAGCCAACGTGATCATCGCGGGGAATCCGGCCAACTCCGGCGAGAAGGTGAACAATCTGCGGGTGGCCGTGGAACAACTGCCACCGGAATTTGAAGTCCTCGTCTTCACGGATTCCGACGGCTGTCCGGGGAGACGCTGGCTGCACCATCTCGTGTCGCCACTAGGGGACGTGAGAATCGGAGCGACAACCACCATGCGTTGGCTGCTTCCGATTCGCAGCAATCTGCCGAGCGCGCTGCTCGCCGCGTGGAATGCGCCGCTGGTCACCATGCTTAGCGAGAAGGGAAGAAATTTTTGCTGGGGAGGGGGCACGGCCATTCGCCGGAGCACCTTCGAGCAATCGGGTGTCATGGACGTGTGGAGAAACTCGGTTAGCGATGATTATTCCTTAACCCGTGCGCTGGAGCGTTTGAACCGCCCGGTTGTTTTCATACCTGAATGCTTGACGCTTTCTTACGCCGAGACCGATTTTCAGGGATTACTGGAATTCACGAACCGCCAAGTCCTAATCACGCGCGTGTACGCGGGAAACATTTGGGGACCGGCGGCCGCGACGCATCTTCTCTACTGCATGACCCTTTTATTCGGCGTCGTGCTGTTCCTTAGCATCACTTTCGAACAGCGGCCCGCATTCCAGATCGCTACGCTGACTTTTCTTCCCGTTGTGCTTTCTTCGATCCGCAGCGCTATCCGGCTCGTCGGGGTAACGGAAGCCCTCCCGGCCGCGCGTTCACAAATCATGGGGCAAGCTTGGATTTACATTCTATTAACAATTTTCGTCCCGTTCCTGTACCTCGTGAATTCTGTGAACTCTCTCATCACGCGCAGGGTTCGCTGGCGGGGCGTGACATACGAATTGATCGGTCCGCAACAAACGCGAATCATCCAGTATTGAGGCCGTCGATAGAATGAGGCCGTGTTTAGCAACGTTCTGTCGAGTGGCTTTTTCCCCATTCAGGGAGGGAAAAAATTCGCCTATCGTGCAATTCCTACCGTTAAATGGGCCCACAATTGCCCAAACTCTCGCGCAAGTCCCTGAAATTAAATAAGTTGCATATTCTTCCATTCGGAAGAATATTTGCAGACAACGAAGCTTCGGTATAATTGACGCAGGCGAACTTTCGGGGAGTCCCTGCCCACGTCTGGTCATTTCCGATACGTGGACGAGAAGAGGCCCTTGTGCTTTCTTTTTTGGCTTCTTGCTTGGCTGTCTACGCCATCTGGGGAGTGACGCCCCGTAAAAGGGCGAAGAAAAAACAAAACTTAATAAGCTTCGGTTCCGTCACGAGGCTGCATTCTGAGGGGGTGCACGTGAAGGTGATCCGCAGAAGTGAACACTTGCAACAAGTGTCAAATTCCCGCCCGCATATTCCCCGAGATGTCTACTTTTTCTACGAAAAAGGCACAGGAGTCGCCCACTTTCATGTCGAAGCCGGACCAGACGGCCGGTTCCCAGTGGATCAGGCTGCCGGTCTGCTGGCCATGCACTGCATGGTAAGGGGCCAGTCCACGGACGATTACGTTGTCATGATTCAGGCCGAAGACCATCTCCTGGAAGGCCTCAAAGAAAAGGCCGACAAGCTCCTGGAAGCCGGGAGATCGGTATGCAGCCAGGTGAAAATGACGCGGCGGGAGGAAGAAGTTCTCTCCGGCCTGATGAAGAGTCTCGCCAACAAGGAAATCGCCGCCATCCTGAATCTCTCCGAGCGCACCGTAAAATTCCACGTCTCCTCGCTGCTCGCGAAGTTCCACGTGCGCGGCCGTATGGAGTTGGTTCGCGAAGCTTCGCGGCAAACTGCCGGCGCTATGTCGATGGGGATGCCGATGGCGACGCGAGAGGCGCGCGCTCTTGCGCCAGTGTCGCGAAATTATCCCTCGGCT
>WNGH01001205.1_pt1 | contig 24636 bp, 23 predicted proteins | sample 5400631 | NCBI WGS metagenome assembly WNGH01 (sample SAMN13153373, study PRJNA577476) | soil metagenome | isolation source: 115 cm soil or saprolite under Garry oak tree replicate 1 | place: USA:California | collected 2016-06-15
CTTCGCTGGCCAACAAGATGCCCCGCGCCACGTCCCTGACGTAGATCAGCGGCAGGTGATTGTTGCCGGAACCGATGATGACCATCTTGCCCTGCTCCACCAGCCTGGCGAAGCGGCCGAAGCTGTTGGTATCACGCGGCCCGTAAACCAGGCCTGGGCGTACAATGGTCACCGGCGCCCCTTTGTCGCGGATCAACTGCTGTAGTAGTCGCTCGCCCGCAACCTTAGTCCTGCTGTATGGATCGGCGCCGCCGCGCAATGGTGCTGTCTCGTCGGCGGTGCCGTGTACGTCAACGCCATGTACCGTGACCGAGCTAATATGGACAATTCGCCGGACACCGGCAGCCATCGCGGCCTCCACCAGGATCTTGGGCCCGCGCACGTTGACCAGCTCGTATTCGGCCTCAGGACCCCAGGGACCCGTCCGCGCTGCGCAGTGCAGCACGCGGTCTACACCGTCAATCGCAGCTTCCAACGACGGGCGGTCAGTTAGATCGCCCCGGCAGACCTCCACACCGGCCTGAGCCAGCCGTGTAATGTCTTCACCAGGCCGCGCGAGGATGCGCACGGGCTCACCGCGCTCCAGCAGTAGATCCACCAGATGACCACCCACGAATCCTCCCGCCCCTGTCACAAGTACTTTCACTTTTATATTCCTTGATTGTCTACTTCATTGTAGGTTGGGATAATAATAAGTGCTTTCATGGCATTTTGTCTCCAATGGCCCAAATTGCACGTTCACTCTGCTATGGTAGAGACCTTTTTACCCGCGCCTTTAAAGCCAAACTTCTTGATCGTGTTGCGTAGCCAACCAACGGTGGGACCTTCATCGATTCTTTTGCTGGTTTCGATCAAGAAAGCGCTGTCAGTTCCTCATAATGCTGAAAAGCCCAGTACATGTTGATACGGCATGCCCGGCAATTTTTGATGTCGTCCTCATTCATGGTTCCGCACTGTGGACACTCTGTCATAGCTGCTCCCTTTCTGCCTTGTTTAGATCAGACCGTGGCGCATAGCCACCGCGACTGCATGGGCGCGGTCAGTGACCTGCAACTTCCGATAGATATCCTGCATCTTACGTTTGACCTGGATCTCGCTCCAGAACAGTTGCTTTCCGATCTCTTTATTCGTACATCCATTCGATACAAGCCGCACTAACTCGACTTCCGCCATGCTGAGCCCACGAAATAGGCGGTTCTGCTCTTTGGTCAGTCGATGAAACTCAATTGCTACTTGTGTCGTTGCTTGGGATTCACCCAGAACTCGCTCGCCGCTTTGCACGGCGCGCAGTGACCTTCGTAAATCATCTATGGACAATGTTTTTTGCAAGAAGCCATGTACGCCGATTCGTAGAGCATCGAAGAGAAGTGTATCATTATTGGAACCGCCGTACAACACAATGTGTGTATTGGGGCAACTGCGTAGCAGCTGCTTTGCTAAATCCAATCCATTGGCCGTCCCCAGGCAGATATCGATGAGGACAATATCCGGTTGTAACTCCATGGCGAGCAAAAGGGCCTCCCTCTCATGTTCAGCCTCTCCTACGACGTCGAAGTCACCATCCTCGCTCAACATCACGCATATCCCCTGACGCAGGATCACGTGGTCATCGACTATCAATGCCCGTATCGGAGCATTTTCATGTTCTGCTAGTTGTGTCTTCATTTCCTTCACCCTCCCTTGGCTCAGGTATTACAACAACATTGCTCTCTTTGAGTATTTGATGTTTAGACTAATTTCATGTCAATCGGCTTGCAGTCTGGACTCACGCGATTTCCATAAAAATGGCTCGCGAAGTTCACTTTCTGGAATGCCCCACACCCTGGCAATGTGACGACGAGCTATTGGATCGTCAATCTTACGATAGCCAGGGAGTTGATCGGCTTTCTGACCATGCTCGCATCCCCCCTGTCCATTGCCCTGGCCAGTCAGAGTACCATAGCCACTGTAAGGGCGACCGACCAGCCCTAGTACTAGAGCAAGATTGATATATGCTAGAGTATTGTTTGCTCCCTGGCTCTGTTGCTCGGCACCGCGCGCCGTGAGCAGCCTCCACCAGTTGCGCCTCCGGCACACCGGTAAGACGCTCCACGCGTTCCGGCCAGTAGGTAGCAGCAACAGACCTCGCCTTGTCGAATCCCTCAGTTCGTTCACGGATGTAATCACTATCAATAAGACCATCACGGATAAGAATGTGAAGGAGGCCATTCGCCAGGGCGGCATCTGAGCCTGGAGTGAGGTTGAGGTGAAGCGTGGCAGCCTGCGCGGTGGCAGAGACACGTGGGTCTACAACAAGGAGCTTTCCGCCATTGCTACGCTGCGACTCAATGTATTGCATCATTGGCGGCATTGTCCCGCCAGCATCACGAGCAAGAGGTGTAAGCAGGCGATCAGGATGAGCTAGAGTCTCGGGTGCCGTCCACCCTTTAATACATAGCCCCCCTTTGTTCACAGGAAATAACGCGTTTCCAGTTACCTTCACACTTTCACGAGGGCCCCTCAAGTACATCCCACATTGAAAGGCACAATATGGGCAGTGAGTAGCCGTGCTTGAGCGAGAACCAGAGATTTGCGTTAGTTGTAATGCAGCAGATTCCTGCATGTTTTTTCTCCCAGTATGAGCGATCTCATATTCGTCTTCGCTTTACCCCCAAAAGCATCCTCGTCATCTGGGCTACCTGATTTTAAAGAGCCATGAAACATAGCAACGTTGCTACTAATACAAGTTGACTTCACTTGGTACAGTATAATATACACAAGCTTACTTTGCAAGGCTAAGGAATATATCGTTCCTCATCACTAAATTTCGAGAGATATCTTAGTGTTTTTCGGGTTTCTTTCCGGAATTTGTGCAATATATATAAATATCCTGCTGACTGGAAGGAGAGTTGGAGAGATTTTGAGGATGTTAGCAGAAAAACAGGCAGCTTTTCAGGATATGGTATTATACAATATGCACAAAATCTTCCTGTCAGAGGGGGAATAGAAGTTTCCTCCATGAGTCATCCCGAATTTTAAGGATGAGCTAGCCAAAAGAAGCCTCCTGAGATACAGTTGAAGTAGGAAAAACTCCATGTATTCATAGGAGGTGTTCTTTATGCAAACTCAGTATCTCCTACCGCCTGAAGTGCCGCAAGTGCCCCCCTATGAGGCACAGCAGATGGCACAAGGCCTGGCAGGCGACTTGGCGCTCTTTCTGTTTCCCTTGTTAGTCACCCTGGATCGCTTGTTGGACAAACGGCTGGTGCGCATCTTCTTGCAAACGATCCAGGTGATCCTCACCTATCGCGATCGCGTGGGCGGCTTGCTCTTAAGCGAATTGGGGGGCTGGCCATCTGGGATGGCAGTGAATGGGAGAAACCGGAAAGCGAGGCTTCGGAGGACTTATGTGCCGTGCGTTCGAGCAAAGCCAAACGCCTGAGCCACATCAAGCTGGGCTACTACAACCCGCCTACGCGACCCATCGTCGTGCCGGGCTTGCATTGGCTGGCTGTGGTGCTGGTGGGGCGCGTGGCTTCCCTGGGTCCTCCGCGCTTGGCGGCGATGCGCTGGTGGAGCAGTCGTGGCGTGCATGCCTCCTTCCGACGCGATGAGGAGGGCAAGCTGTTGCTCACTCTGCTGCAATGGAGGCGCATGGTCGTGCATGTCTTCGACCAAGGCAAAGCCCTCGCCTTCTGGCTGGGCTTGCTGTTGGCCTTTGGCTTGCGCTTTGTGCTGCGCTGGCGCAAGGACTACCAGCTGCTGGATGCGCAAGGCAACCGCCGCAAGACCTGGCGCATCGCCATGGGCAAACGCGGCTGGTCCGAGCGCACCATGTGGGATAGTCGGCGAGCGCAGTGGGTCCGAGCCAGTGTCCTGGCGCTGCTAGTGCGCCATCCCGAGCATCCCGAGTCGCCGCTGTATCCCCTGCTTAAATTTGTCATCGCGGTGCTCATCGCGCTCCCGCTCTGCTTTCTGATCAGCAGCTTCATCCGGAAGATTCCGTTGGCCGACAGAATGTTGTGAAGGTCAACAAAACGCTTCCAGGGAAACATTTAGGAAAAAGCAACAGCTCTATAGCTCGGGAGCGAATGACCAACCATGCTTCTCGATGAGGTTCCGCACGTTCAAGCTGGAAGCATTTAGCCATCACCCGTGCATCTGTTGCAAGATCTCCATCAGACAATGGAAACTTATGGCCTCATCCGCAAATAACTTCCATATTGCGCTGAAATATGGTAGAGTCGAAATATGACTGTACACTGTCATTCTGAGCTCTAGCGAAGAATCTCACTCGCGGCTTTGAAGAAATGGATGCAACGCTATCGTACTGGATTATGGAATAACTCGGATTTTGTCAAGCTATGGCTTGGGCAGACAGTCTCGCATTTTGGGAGTGGAATTACAGGCATTGCACTGCCACTGACCGCAGTGCTCGTTCTTGCGGCCACGCCGACCCAGATGGGTATCCTGGGAGCATTCGATGGGGCATCGGTCCTGGTGATCGGCTTACTTGCTGGTGTCTGGGTGGATCGGGTACGCCGCCGGCCGCTCTTGCTTGCTGCAGACCTTGGCCGCGCTTTCGTCCTGGGTACCATTCCGTTGGCCGCTCTGCTTGGGGTGCTGGGCATAGGGCAACTCTACGTCGTGGCAGCACTAGCAGGGATGCTGACCGTCCTATTCACTGTGGCTCACTCAGCTTTTTTACCCTCGCTCATCCCTCAAGAGTCGCTTGTTGAAGCCAATAGTAAGCTTGCAATGAGCGATTCTCTTGCAGAGATTGGTGGTCCCGCGGTGGCTGGCCCACTGGTGCAATTGATCAGCGCCCCATTTGCTCTCTTGTTCGATGCCCTTTCGTTTCTCTTCTCTGCCTGCTGCCTGGGACTCATCCACACGCCAGAGCCACCCCCAACAGCGTTCGAGCAAAGAAAGGGCATCTGGTCTGATCTCGTCGAGGGGTTGCGCTTGGTACTAAAGAATCCGCTGCTGCGTGCCCTGGCAGGAAGCGCGGGCACCTTCAACCTGTTCGGGAACTTTGTCGGGGCACTGTACGCGCTGTACGTGATCCGTCAGGTAGGCGCGCCACCCATCTACCTGGGCTTCCTGGTTGCAACAGGCGGGGTGAGCGCGCTCATAGGCGCATTCATGGCCGAGCGCGTTGTACGGCGCTTCGGCCTGGGCAGGACTGTTGGCATGGGGCTGTTCATGTACGGTGCGACCGGTCTGCTCATTCCACTGGCGGGTGGTTCCGTCGCTCTCGCATTGTCCCTCCTCTTTCTCAGCCAGCTCCTGGGCGACGCATCGGTGTCCATCTATCTCATCGCCGAGGTGAGCCTGCGGCAGTCCATTGTTCCGGCCAACGTGCTAGGCCGCACAAATGCCAGTATGCAGTTCTTGTCACAAGGCGTTGCTCCCCTGGGGGCGCTGCTCGCTGGCATACTCGGCGGGATGATTGGACTACGGCTCACCATCCTCATCGGAGTGCTTGGCGTGATGCTAGCAGGCACATGGTTACTGCTCTCACCGGTGCGCAAAGTGTAGGGGGCGTGCGTCAAATTTGTTGCATGGACCACAGGGAAAGGACAAGCCATTGCCCCTACGAGAGGGAAGACTAGTAGGCTGCTTGCTGCAAAAATCGATCACAATGAGCATATGGCCATCAAGGATAACCAGATTTATCCGACAGGCATCACCGTCACCGACGCGGAACTCAAGGCCCTCAACATCGTGAGAGACTCCTTTCATGGTGACCTGTTGCCTCCTTTTCTGATAAAAGAGCACATCTGCTACATGCGCAACAATCGCAACAAGTGCAACAAGTGCAACAAAAACCAGGCATAGTAATAAAAGGCTGCTAAATGTAGGTTCTACCGTTTCGTTTGATTTGGTTGTTGCTGGTCAGAGGGGAAGTAGCCGGTCCATTCAGTACGCAGGATATCCTCGGTACGTGTGGCGAAAAGGGTAGCTGCATCATCAACAGAGAGGTCTTTATAGACATCTGCTCCAATATCGTAGAGAATCCTCTCCCGTTTAAGACTTTCAAGGGTAGTGCGGAACGTACGCCAGTTCTCGCCATAGCGATTGACATTCTCTATCACGGCTGCTGCGGCAATAGTCGCACTAAGGATTGAAGGGATGATTTTTGGAACCTCTGAGATACTGAGCAAGACCGGTACAAAGACGGCGATAACGCCCATATAGAGTTGTAGTCCCAGGTGCCACCGTTTGTAGCTTCCTACTCTCTTTGAGTAATAGTCTTTCTGGCTTTGCCACCGCTCAAGGGCGATTTTCCGTTTTGTCTCAGTCGGGGTAACAGACGGCGGCTGGGGTGACTGAGGTTGTACTGCTTTTTGCACCGTGCTGATTCCTTTCTTACCTCTACATGGGGCTACTTGCTCTCCCTCTGTTCAACAACGCGCTCATAGGTCTGCTCAAAAATAGTGCGGTCGACGATCCGGCCACTAGATCCTTGCCCCGTTCGAACCAGGTAGTCGCCAGCTTTGCCAGTGTAGATTTCTCCTGCTTTGCGCTCAACTGTAAACGGCTCAGCAATCTGCACGGCTTGATGAATGATATTCGCCGGACGATACCAGGCAAATCCTTCCCCATCTGGATCCATAGAGCGTTCATCATAAAGGACAGCAAAGTTTTGTGGAGTGATTGGATATTCTTCGCCCTTTATGCCACGAACGAGATAGTCTCCCGCTTGAAATGCCACAGGACCTTCCATTGTGTAGATTATCCCCCCTCTCTGCTTAACATCCTCTTCAGTTAACCGGCGAGCACAAACCCGAATCGAGTCGGTTTTCCGAAAGGGTTGAAAGTCCAGGCCACTCATCTTTTCGATGGTAATGTGCATACGCTTTGCTCCTTTACGGGGGGAAAAACATCCTTTTCCCAAGTATATCATCTTGTAAGTGAGCATGTCGAAAATCATAGCGCAGGCCACAAATTCACAGTCAGGCAGATAACAAGGGCCAGGCCTATTGGCCCGGAGATGCCGAAGAGGATGGCATAGAGGGAGACGCCCGCAACAGTAATGGCAATCAGGAGTGGCGCCAGCAGAATTGATCCGACGCGCAGCAGGGCGGCGCTATTGCCGAGCCAGAGAGTGGCGCTGACCAGTGCTGGTGAGGCTATTTTTTTGCCGGAGAAGCCGGGTAACATGCGCGGGGCGATGCCACAAATCAAGAGAGTGATGAATCCTATGGCGAGGCTGTGGCGGATGGCATCCAGCGCAAAGAATGGCGCTCCTGTAAAGAGCAATGTCAGTCCATCGACTATCAATAGGGCGGCAGCTAGAATGGCCCAGAGATAGGCACTGGCAACCAGGGCCACGAATGGCCCATAAGCGTTGCGCTCGCCACTGATTTTCTTTTTGTATGTCTGTGCGGCAGCCTCTGGCGAGGGCGCCAGCTGTGCCACTTTGCGCGGAAGACGGCCACGTATACTCATTATACGGATGAAGACGATGGTGAAGGCAAGGAGCACAAGGCCGATAAGCAGCATACCTATGCCTGTCAATATCCTCGAGAAAAGAGCCAGTTGAGAACCAAAGACTGTAATATGATAATATGATATAGTACAACAAAGTATCTTCACACCTACCAGGTTATCGCGCTGTTGTCGAACTATCCTGTAATATGAAAGGGGTGACTCATGGAAGCTTCTGATCGTTCTATAGTGGGCGTCTTTAGAGATCGTGCCCAGGCGGATTTGGCCGTAGATGGACTTATGCAGGCTGGGTTTAGAGAAGATCAGGTCAGGTCAACTGTGTACGGCCCGAGTGTAGCGGGAGGGGAACATGCCGAGGAGCAACACTCGCATGAAGCTAGTCGTACCGTTGTGACGGTAGATGCGGTCGGTAGGGAGCCAGAAGCTTTGAGTATTCTGCTCCGCCATGGTGCAAACAACGGCGATCTTCCTCCTGGTATGGCGCTCGAGCATGGTGTCCTTGTGAAGGCGCAGCCCACTGAGCACATTCCTCAGCAGGGTGTTGAAGTAGGTACCACCCCCTATACTTTCTTTGAAGAAGTAAAAGATCCGGGCCATCCTGAAGATATAAGCACAATGGATAACATTAATTATCCGCATGGCTAAGAGGATCAAAAGCCAATGTGGAGAATGTCAACGACCCCAGGCGTGAAGCGCCGGGGCATGGAGTTCGCTCTCTGCCTGTCGTTGTCCAGCCGATCTGCCGGAGCCAATGGGCATGGTATTGAGGGCAGAAGCGTTGGTTTCGTCAGGACACCCAGAGGTGCTACCTCAGCCTCTGGCTCTGTCGTTCAGCATTAAAAGCCCGTTCGGGGTGTCGGGCAGTGTTCTGAGCAGACAAGCGAAGCCAACATCGGCGAGGGGAGCGTTCTGGATCAGCCTGTCCAGGACCGTCACCAGCCCCGTAAGGGGGCCTCCTTTGGAGGCAGAAACGAAAGGCAGCGATCATGTCGGTCTTTGTTCTCGATACACGAAAAAGTCCGTTGATGCCCTGTTCCGAGAAACGCGCGCGCCTGCTCCTCAGGAAACAGCGCGCCGTCGTCCATCGTCTGATCCCGTTTACCATCCGATTGAAAGATCGAACCCGGCAAGAGAGTGCCGTGCAGCCCACCGTGCTGAAAGTCGACCCCGGCTCCAAAACGACTGGGATCGCCCTGGCTCGCGTGGAAGCAAGAGCCGAAGGCGAGGTCCATCACGCACTGCACTTGGCAGAACTGATCCATCGCGGAGAGGAGGTCCGGCAGCGCCTGCGGAAACGGGCCGGCTATCGCCGCCGCCGTCGCAGCACCAACCTGCGCTACCGGGCTCCCCGCTGGCGTCATCGTCGTCGAGCGCCTGGTTGGTTGCCGCCCTCCCTGCACTCACGCATCGGCAATGTGCTTTCCTGGGCCAGACGGTATCAGCGCTGGGTTCCCCTCAGCCGCATCGAGGTGGAGCGCGTCAAATTTGATCTCGCGCTGCTGCAGAATCCAGAACTGAGCGGAGTGGAGTACCAGCGCGGCGAGCTGTTCGGGTGGGAGGTCCGGTCGTATCTGCTCGAGAAGTTTGGGCGGCAATGTGCCTATTGCCATATCAGCATGGTCCCCTTTGAGATCGATCACCAGCTTCCTCGCAGCCGTGGGGGATCAAACAGAATCAGCAACTTAGTGCTGAGTTGCCATGAGTGCAATCTGGCCAAGGGAGACAAAACGGCGGCGGAATGGGGGCACCCGGAGGTGGAGAGGCAGGCCCGCGCGCCGCTCCGGGACGCCGCAGCGGTCAACACGACCAGATACGCGCTCGTCGAGGCGCTCACGACTCTGGGCTTGCCGATGAGAAGTTGGAGCGGTGGACGCACCCGCTGGAATCGAGACCGCTTTGGAATAAAGAAATCGCACTGCTTCGATGCGCTGTGCGTTGGCGAGCTGACAGGGGTTCGATTGCCCGCGCTGCGTCCCCTGGTCATCATCGCACAAGGACGCGGGAGGTATCAGCGCACCAATGTGGATGCAGCGGGCTTTCCCCGAGGCTACCTCACGAGAGAGAAGCGGATACGCGGCTGCTCGACGGGCGATCTGGTACGAGCAGTGGTCCCGGGGCACTTGAAAACAGGAGGGGTTCACCTGGGGCGGATTGCCGTACGCGCCTCCGGCTCGTTTCGGGTAGGGACGATTGATGGGATCAACGCCAGGTATTGTCGAGTGGTGCAACGTCTTGACGGCTACGACTATGCCTTCCATTGAAAGCCAGGAAGGCGGCGCTTCCTCCCCAGACCTGAAGGTCGGCGCCTCCGCGCCGCAAGGAGGTGATGGCGGAGCTGATGAGGTGGGATCGAAACCATGACACATGGGCACCTTGTCTATGTGTCAATGAGTGCCACACTGTGCTCAACTGTCCCACCAGCATCGCTCAAAACATGTTGACGAGCCTTCAGACCGGCAAGGCTGTTGCCCTGGCCTGTTGCTCTATCTGTGCTTGCAATACTGCCTCGACTTCTTCCAATATTCGTACCACCTCCAAACCAAAACGCCCACTAGAACGAGTTTCTCCTCCGGTGCGAATCGCATTGGCGAAATCCTCGCACTCCAGGTGCAGAGGCTCAAGCCAATCAATATGCGGAATCGTGATCGCGCCATAACGATAGGAGACGACAGGATCAACATCGACATCGGCCCCTTTGTTATAAACCTTGACCATTTCAGCCGGATTGGTATCGTCATACACTGCCATTTTTGCGTCGCCGATCACCGTTACGCGACGAATTTTGCAAGGATGCAGCCAGCTGACATGAATATGGGCGGCCATCCCGTCAGCATACCCGAGATCAAGATGGGCAATATCATGATTACGTGATCGGAGATGGGCATGCGCCTGCACTTTAATCTGTTCCGGTTCTTTGTCAAAGAGGTAAAGCAAGATCGAAATATCGTGCGGGGCAAGATCCCAAATAACATTGATATCGTTACGATACAGCCCTAAATTGACTCGTTCTGCCTCGACGCAATAGATTTTTCCCAGATCTCCACTTTGGATCATTTTGCGCAATTCATGGACGGCAGGGCTATAAAGAAAGGTATGTCCCACTGTCAAAACGCGCTGTTGCTGATCTGCCAAAGCTATCAGTTCTTCTGCCTCAGCTACACATGTCGTCAGCGGTTTCTCAACAAGTACATGTTTGCCGTGGAGCAACGCCTCTTTCGCGAGCTGGTAGTGCGTGCGTACAGGGGTAGCAATGATTACTGCATCAACATCTGAACGAAAGACATCCTCCACTTGCGTCGTCGTTTGTAATTCTGGTTGAGATATTGCCAGGGATGTCAGGCGATTGACATCCATATCTGCCACCATACTGACGCTGGCATGGGGTAACGCATTGAGATTTCGGGCAATCTTTGGCCCCCAATATCCCCAACCAATGATCGCGAAACGTAAATGTGTCATACTTTTTGTGTCCCCTCAATATGTCTCTTAAAAACTCGAGATTCCTGAAACAGTGCTTTTCTTCACAACATTGACAATCGTCTGTATCTGCTCAGCAGATAGTTCTGGATACATTGGTAACGAGACAATACGCTCTGTAACGGTTTCCGTCACAGGCAGCATGCCCCGTGTATAGCCATAACGAGCACACGCAGGTTGTAAATGAATGGGTATCGGATAATGGATCGCCGTTGCAATCCCTTCTCGCTCCAACTCTTGACGGAATTGATCCCGGTTGCGCACCTGGACCACGTAGACATAGTAGACATGTGTGTCCCATGGCCGGACCACAGGCACCGCCTCTATTACGTCTTGAAGTTGCTCTGTATACACTCGCGCGTGGGCCTGGCGAGCAGCGTTCCACTCTTCAAGATAGCGCATTTTTACACGCAGTACGGCTGCCTGTATTTCATCCAGGCGGGCGTTCGTGCCTAAGATTTCGTGCTGATAACGGACGCGTGAACCATGATCGCGTAACATGCCTAGAGTCTCAGCAAGTTTCTGATCATTGGTTACACAGATTCCGGCTTCACCGTAGGCGCCCAGGTTTTTGCTAAAGTAGAAGCTGAAACAGCCGATGTCTCCAAAGCTGCCAACCCGTTGCCCACGGTAGGTCGCCCCGTGCGCCTGAGAAGCATCCTCAATGATCCTGAGGCCGTGCTCTCGAGCAAACTCCAACACGGGTTGCATTTCTACGGGATGGCCATACAAATGGACAGGAATAATGGCACGTGTACGGGGAGTCAGAACCCTTTCTAGTTGTGTCCAGTCCAGCGTGTACGTTTCTGGATCGATATCAACAAATACTGGAGTCGCCCCAACCAGGGCAATGGCCTCGACGGTCGCGATAAAGGTATTTGAGGCGGTGATTACTTCATGGCCTGCGCCAATTTCGCATACGCGAAGCGCCAGCATGAGGGCATCAGTACCCGTTGAACAGCCCACTCCGTAATCGCATCCGCAATACGCTGCGAATTCCTGCTCAAACGCCCGGCTTTGTGGACCAAGAAAAAGCTGCATGCCTGAAAGGACATCTTCAATAGCAGCCAATACTTCGCCGCGAATTGTCTGGTATTGTGCTCGTAAATCTACCAGCGGTATCTGCATAAGTCACGCCCCTCTAAAAAGCTTAAGTAACCCGCTGTGCAACGTATGTTAAGCGACGAGTTGCACAGCGGGTTACGTAGCTACAAACGTCTCGTGTTTTGGCTTGAAAGGAACATTATTATAGAGCCCGCCTGTAGGCGAAGCTTATAATATTGATAATATTCTGTCTTCCTGGCATTTCTATATGTCCTTGCATAGAAGGCACACCTGTATTGTTCGTATCGTTCGATGCGATGAATGAGCATGCGCATTCTGGTTGGGTCGATTAAAACAGGGAAAATAGCTTGCCCGGTGAATTTCCTGAGAGACTCGATAACTGCAGTATTTTGTCGGTCTGTAATGGCTACTGTCAATACTCCTGGCGCAGAACCCACTACAATACACTGAAACCGCTTCATGAAGGTCAATGGCAAAACCCGGTGGTAGCGCATCGGCACACGTCGTAAGACAAACAATTGAGGAATCAGGCTACCACGCACGTTATCTGCAATATCCTGCACAGTCCCCATAGTACGTGATCTCTCCCTTGTCTCATCTTACTCACACTTCTGTGTGCAAGTCTCTGCTATCAATACAGCAAAGAAAGAGCTCAGCCTAGTGAGTGTGTTTGAGAGGCTTCTTTTGTAAAAGTGTACAGGACCTAAGTGCAGACAAGATAGTGACATAGACGAAAAAATGGTGTCGGCATGCCTATCATTGTGCTAAAATCTTCACTTTTTTGATCAGCAAAAAATAGAGACGAGGAATGGTGTTGTATTTCCAACTCTTCGTCTCTTACCTGATCAACATGAAATAGATATATCAGATATGAGGTAAATTACTACGCTATACGGAAATGGCGCGCAAAGTTCGTGTTACCTCTTTGGCACTCAACTTCTCATCATCAGAAGAATGGCGTATTAAGGTGTAACCGACGCCTGGAACGGTAAGGATATAGGTTGGCTTACTGGCATCAGGTTCGATCTTCTGGCGTAAATGACGGATATGTGCTTTGATCAAACAGGTATCTCCATCGTTACCAAACCCCCAGATGTGGGTAACAATCTGGCTTGCTGTACATACATTACTTGCATTGACAGCCAACAAATGCAGGAGTTTACTTTCAGTTGGTGTTAGACGAACCGTTTTTCCATTAGTGCTGACTTCGTTGTGGAGTGAATCAACTCGGATGGGGCCAACAGTAATGATGGAAGAAGGTCGCTGCGCAAGGGTAGAACGTCCCCTTCGATTCAAGGCATGTATTCGTGCTAATAGTTGTGTTGGAAAGAAGGGTTTGCGCAAATAATCATCGGCTCCGGACTCTAAACAACGTACCTCATCCTGCACATCCTTCCCATCAGTCATTACTAACACCAGAGCATCGTGCTTGTGCCGCATGTCCCGACACATTGACAATGTATCAATGTCCTTTGTTGCAGGGTCCAGCAAGACAAGGTCTGGTTCCTGTTCCTCCCACTCGATTTTCGCTCGTTCTCCCGTGTATGCTCGATAGACTTCGAACCCCAACGTTTTTAACCAGCTCTTCAACATTTCTACCAAATCACGATCAGGATCAACGATCAGTAATTTCATCTCGCTCCCTCTCCTTCTAAATACTCTTCATTCCTTACAAGGCCCGCGTTAAATATACTGGAGAGGCAATGCGCTTCCCCCTATTTAGTCACAAGTCATTGTAGCTGACGCTGAGCTTGAAATCGGTGACAATTACATGTAGACATGGTGATAATATGAGATAATAGGTTATGAAATCTTAATTGCACAAGGTCTTACTTAAACACAAGTTTAAGTTTAATACACTCCCACACAGTAGTATTTATGCTCCTCCACGACTAAGCAATATTACCGGAACAGTCAGTGCAACGAGTTTGAGGTCTTGCAATATAGATTGTTGCTCAAGATATTCAATATCCATCTCTACCATTTTCTTAAACGGTACGCGACTGCGTCCATAGATCTGCCATATGCCTGTTAATCCTGGTTTGCCAGAGAGACGTAACCGGTCTTGAGGATCATATTCTGCAACTTCATAGGGTACAGGCGGGCGTGGACCAACTAATGTCATCTCACCCTGCAAGACATTGATAAATTGGGGCAGCTCATCGATACTGGTCTTTCGAATAAATCGACCAATTCTAGTAACCCTGGGATCATCAACCAGTTTATACTGGTTGCCCGAATCAGCCTTACCGTTGAGTGCTGCTCCATTTAGATACTGTTTGATCGAGTCACGGTGAACAGAGTCATCACAATCGGTATACATCGAACGAAGCTTGTATATATCAAATTCAACGCCATTCATTCCTACACGTTTCTGGCGAAAAAAGATAGGGCCTTTTGAGTCTATACGGATCAAGACCGCAAATATGACGAGGATAACACCAAGAGGTATGAGGATAAGCAAAGTAAATACGATGTCAAGTATACGCTTGGCTCTGAGATAACCAGGATTAAACCAAATAGCGTTCCTGGTTTGCGGTGAAAGAACAGTCATGATATCATCCCCCTTAATATTCAGATAGACCCCCGGTGATAGCACTACATTTGTAATCCAAGATGAATCATAATTGATGCAGGTGTATATCTGGTGAGTAAAAGTATGTTAATCTGGGTAAGAAATGGGGTAAAAGGTTATGAAAACTCAAGCAGGGGTCTAAATGTCTGCTCGGTTAGGTATTCTGAACATTGAGTGAGGAGTTTAACTCATTCTCAACCTTTACTGCTATCGCCTCAGTACTTCCGACACCTACTATGTAGAGGGGATAGCTTCCATTTTTCGAAAGAAGACGATTATTGAAGGAGCTAAATTCCGTATACAGGTACCTCTGGTAGACCTCCAAGCACAATACCGGACAATTAAGCCAGAAGTTATGGCGGCAATTGAAAACGTGCTTGAGAACATGCAGCTTTTTCTTGGTCCACAAAGCCGGGCATTTGAGCACGAATTTGCCCAGTACTGCGGGTGCGCTTATGGAGTGGGCCTTTCAACGGGAACAGATGCCCTTGCACTTGCGTTGCGAGCATGTGAGATCGGCCCTGGCCATGAAGTAATCACCGTCTCAAACACCTTTATCGCGACTGTGGAGGCCATTGCGCTGGTGGGTGCTACGCCAGTCTTTGTCGATGTTGATCCAGAAACCTATACGATGGACTGGCGATAACTTGAACAGGTTCTCACTTCTCGCACTCGTGCTATCATCCCAGTCCATTTGTACGGCCATCCTGTAGATATGCAGCCTGTGCTCGATTTTGCCTATTTGCATGGTCTCCGCGTGATCGAGGATGCCTCCCAAGCTCACGGCGCAACCTACCGGGGAAAGCGAGTTGGCGGCATGGGGAATATCGGCTGTTTCAGTCTCTACTTCATAAAAACCTGGGAGCCTACGGCGAAGCGGGTATCTGCGTGACGAACGACTCTAAGCTTGCAGAAACGCTATATAAGTTGCGAGACCACGGCTCACTCGTACGCTACCACCATGAAATGCTTGGGGTAAATGCTCGCCTCGACGAAATACAGGTCGCTGTGCTACGGGTGAAACTGCGCTACCTTGAACAGTGGAATGCCGCTCCCAGGCCAACGCCAGTTTCTTTACAGAGCAACTGCGGGGAGTGGTCGAGTCTGTCCCGGTTGTTCGACCCTGGGCAACACACGTCAATTATGTCTATGTCGTACAGGTGCGCGAGCGCGATCATTTTCGTATGCTGTTGGAGCAAGAGGGAATCGCGACCAGCATTCATTATCCAATAGCCATCCACCTGCAGCCAGCCGCGCACATTACGGGTATGTGCGTGGCATGCTACCTGTAACGGAAGCCGTGACTGCGCGTATCGTTTCCTTACCTATGTATGCGGAACTTACTACAGAACAAATGCAGATGGTTGTGAAAGCTGTAAAGAGAAGTACAGCGCTTGAAGTTCTGAATTCCTAGGTGAAGATGTATCCAAAACTGAAAGCAATAAACGCAGCGATCATTCTCTAGATACTTGATGCCTCAGACCGTCCTTTTTAAGTATCAAGTGACTAGCGGTATGCTATCGCGCAAGGCCTCTAAAGTACGTGCCAGCCCTTCTCGGAATCCAACGATAGGCTGGTAATCCAAAAGCTGGCGAGCAAGACTGGTGTCCGCAAGGCTGTCTCGTACATCACCAGGACGTGGTTCGCGATATTCAGGGTTGACGATAGTGCCTGTAAGTTCACCGGCTAAGTGTAGTACTTTATTGAGAGAAATGCGTTCTCCGCAGCCAATGTTCAAGGCGCGGCCGACCGCATCTGTTGAGGAGGCCGCTAACAGATTAGCTTGAACAACGTTTGCAATGTAAGTAAAATCGCGTGTTTGCTCACCATCACCGAAGACGATGGGGCGCTGGCCCTTTAAGAGTGCTGTCAGAAAGCGCGGGATGACTGCTGCATACTCGGAAGTAGGGTCTTGCCTGGGACCAAACACGTTGAAATAACGCAGGGCTACAGTTTCAAGCCCATAAACATGTGTAAATACCTCGCAGAGCAGTTCACCTGTGAGCTTTTGAACAGCGTAAGGTGACATCGGGCGAGTTTGCATCTGCTCATGCTTGGGAAGTGTGGGCGCATTTCCATAGACAGAGGAGGAACTAGCATAGACTACACGTCGCACACCCACGTCACGAGCGGCGAGTAACACGTGTTGTGTCCCATTGATGTTTGTCTCAAGTGATTCAATGGGGTGTTCAATGGATCGTGGAACCGAAGCCATAGCCGCCTGGTGAAATACTACTTCAACCCCTGTCATGGCGGTCTTGACAGCATCAAAATTTCGTATATCACCATGTAGAAATTCGGCGCGACCTTGTAGTGCAGACAGATTTGCCTGCCTACCAGTAGAAAGATTATCGAAAATGCGTACTGATTCTCCAAGATTAAGCAGAGTATCTGCTATATGTGAACCTATGAAGCCTGCACCACCTGTGACGAGATACTTTGTTACCATCACTAGTCCTTTCTTTTGTTCTTCGTTCATCATAAACGTTTAATCGAAATTGTCAAGCGCAATTAGGCGCATCACTTGCGAACAGATCTGTGGAAAACGCAGCAGAAGAGGAGATAATATGATTCTTGAACGATGCCGAGCGAAACGAATTGGAAGTGCTGGTGCCTCGGCATAGCACCCCCCAACTGCTTTGCTCTGTATCTCTGGCTGGGTTTCTTCTTTGCACTTTCGCAACGGGAATAGCATTGAATCTTAACCTTCATGAGCATCAATTAAGCACATCGAAAAATGATAATTCTAAATGGTGAACAGGCAACTGAGTAGTTACGTGAAAAGCTTAACCTCTGGCATAAAATTGTCACCTCACCTTAACCAGATCGTAATCGCCTGGCTCATCCCAGGTTCCGTATATTTCTTCTATAATGGTAGCAGCTACGCGAGTACATTCTTTTGGGATAGCATGTAAAAGTCACAAGGGGGTAACGTGCGAGAAGTACAGCCTACTTTCCCTATAGGGACTGTGCTACAAGAACACTACTGTGTCGAAGGTCTCCTGGGCAAGGGTCCCTCTGGTGCTGTCTACCTGGTCAGTGATCAGCGTGTCCAGGATGCTCAGGACCAACTCTTCGTCCTCAAGCAGGTTATCGACCTCAATACACAAGAGAGGCATCGCCTCCTCTTCGAAGCTGTATTACTCAAGCAACTGCCTCACGCGGCTCTCCCGCGTGTCTATCACACGTTCGATGATGCCAGGCACGGAGGGGTGCATATCCTGATGGAGTATATCGAAGGGCCAAATCTGGACACCCTGCGGCAACAGCAGCCGGAAAAGCGGTTTTCCTGGCCTGAGGCCATGACCATCATGGCCCCCATCGTCGATGCTGTTGGCTACTTGCATCGACAGCAGCCTCCTCTGATCCATTGCGACATCAAAGCAGCCAACATCATTGTAAAGACCGGGGCCGGGGCTGTGCTGGTTGATGTTGGCATCAGGAAGGCAGGTGACCCCGATGCCACCCTGGTGGTAGGTCGTGCGCATTCGTCCACCTACAAGGCTCCCGAACAGTTCAGCGGAGACAGCGACACACGCACAGATATTTTTAGACTGGGGGCAACGTTCTATACGCTGCTGACAGGCATGGCGCCTGCTGACACGCCCGCGCGGCAGACAGCATTGAGCAACGAGGGGACCGACCCACTGAAGTCAGCGAACGAGGTGGTACCTGCTGTCCCTGCCTTTGTAGCTCAAGCCATTCATCGCGCGATGTCTCTACGTGCTGATAACTGCTTCTCGTCGGTTGAGCAATTCTGGGCGGCGCTGCGGCCTCCAGGGGAGCCACGTTCACCTGTTCCTGATACACCACCGGCCTTGCCTCATTCATCTCCAGTTCCCAAGCAGGCAGTCACACGCCCCGCTACTGTTTCCCCACCCAAGCCGTCACGCGCTCCCCAGTCTTCGAGACCCAATACCACGCACTCTGCGGCTCCTGAGCAGGCAGTCGAAAAACCCGCGCCCGCACCTGAGCCGTCGCGCATCCCGCGCTTCTGGATACTCGGCTCCATCCGGTCCATTGTTCGCAAGCAAGCAACAAGGAAGTCTGTATCTGTACTTCAGAGACACTATTCCAGTTCTATCCGCTTGATGGCAGGAAAGGTCGATACCCTGCCAGAGGTCGATGTCCTGCCAGAGGTCGATGTCCTGCCAGAGGTCGATGTCCTGTCAGAGGTTGATACCCTGCCAGAGGTTGATACCCCGCCAGAAGTCGATACCCTGTCAGTGGTCGATATCCTGCCAGAGGTCGATGTCCTGCCAGAGGTTGATACCCTGCCAGAAGTTGATATCCTGCCAGAGGTTGATACCCTGCCAGAGGTTGATACCCTGCCAGAGGTCGATGTCCTGTCAGAGGTTGATACCCCGCCAGAAGTCGATACCCTGTCAGTGGTCGATATCCTGCCAGAGGTTGATATCCTGCCAGAGGTCGATATCCTGCCAGAGGTTGATACCCTGCCAGAGGTCGATACCCTGAAAGGGGATGACAAGCAAAGTATCAAAGGCAAACGGAAAATAGCACGAAGGCCCTACTTTGTCGCTTGTGCTTTACTACTCTTACTTTTATGTACGGGTTCGCTATTCTCGCTCGTTGAGTATCAGACTTACAATGCGAAATATCATGATGATATGTCTTTGGCGCGCGAGGGGATACAACACTTGCGAACAGGTGTGGCGCTTTTAGAAACGTTACAGCAAAATCCCCTTGATGCTCCTATTGTTCAAAAAGCTCGGCAAGAATTTACTGCGGCCTTGATGATCTCTAGCCGGTTGGACAGTGAGTTAAAGTCGTTGCCAGGGATAAGCGCGTCTGTTCCAGTCTATGGGGCCCGTCTAAACGCTGCATTACATCTCTTGCCCCTCTCTATTGAGGTCTCTCAAACGGGAGTGATTATTTGCGACACGCTAGATTTGTTCATTTCGAAGTTCCACAAACCATTGAATACTCAAGCGCAAGGCCTCACGGTGGCAGACGTCAGCTTCATCAACCGGAATTTGCTGCAGGTCAAGACGATACTTAACCTGGTCATCGGCCAGGTCAATCACTTACAGCCAGGGGATTTGGAGCTCGACCCACGCCTTAGGACATTCGTTGCCACTTTCCATAAAGATATACCGGCACTCCAAGCATGGCTCAACGTAGCTGAGAAGATCCTCCCACTTGCTCCAACACTCCTTGGCATTGGTACGCCGACAAACTACCTCATCGAAATGCTTGATTCGACCGAACTGAGGCCAGGCGGTGGCATTATTGACAGCTATGGCATTGCCACTTTTTCAGGAGGACAATTAACAACTGCTCGCATTACTGATGTTGGCTTGCTCGATGGACCGTTTGAAGCTGCTGGAGGTCGGATTCCTTTCCCAGCGGCCTACACCTGGTTTGACATAGCGCCAACCTGGAGTTTCCGCGATTCCAATCTCGATGCAGACTTTCCGACCGCGGCTCGCTACGCTGAGCTGACCTACAAGCAAGAAGGTGGCAAAGCTCCTATACAGGGAGTAATCGCCGTCACCCCGACACTGATCCAGCACGCCCTTGCTATTACCGGGCCCATCGACGTTCCAGAGTATCACCAGACCGTCACAGCCCAAAATATGATTGCTCGTATCCACTATTATCAACTAGGGATAGGCAAACAAGGAAACAATCTCACCACCTCACCTGGTGGGCAATCGCCAGGGCCTAATCGTTTTATTGAGATATTGGCCTCGCATTTACTGGCCCATATTCACCAGCTATCATCGTCAGCTCTTTTGAAGTTCTTGCAACTGATGATCAATTCGTTGCACTCAAAGGACATACAAATTTATCTCAATTCAAGTGCAGCAGAGCATCTGCTCCAAAGCTATCATCTGGATGCGGCCATTCAATCACCCAGTGGTGACAGCCTCTTTGTCGTAGACGCGAACATCGGTGCAAATAAAGCGGGTAACCTTATCACTAATGCGTTAAATGACCAGGTAACCATTAATAGGGAAGGTAACGTTGTTCATCACACTACCCTTCGTTATGCCTGGGTGCTGCAGGGGCAAAATTACGGTTCCCCCCTCTACCAAGATTACCTGCGCGTCTATGTTCCGCCTGGGAGCGTCTTACAGACGCAGGATGGGTGGGAGCCACGAGGTACGAGTGAAACCTTCGGTCGTGAAGTATGGGCTGGCTTTTTCACGCTCTCCTATCGCCAAACCCACACCATCACCCTGGTATGGACCGTACCTGGTGCAGTAAAGAAAGGCGCAAGCGGTTGGCATTACCAGTATTCGATTCAACGCCCAGCAGGCGTTCAATGGATGCTGCACCTGCAGGTAACATTACCATCCTGTGCAGAAAGGATCAATCAGCTGGGAGGACTGGTATCCAGTAGCCCACAGGCAATGACGCTCACGCAAGCGCTGAATGGAGACATGAATGTTGGCGTGGACTATACCTGCTAATGGGCTTTCACTGGGCATAGTGAGCAATTCTTTACGCTTGTGGAGATTTGGGCGATGAGTATATTCTTTTACCTTTCGCCGGATGCAAGTTGAAGATGCCACTACTTTACCTGAGAAGTTAAGCGTTGTCCAGTCTTTCATTGTTGGTCAAGTGCGTCACACTTGGTTTCATCCTATTGAACAACGGGAGAAAAGATGGTAAGTAACAGGAAGTTTTTTGGTAACCACTCCGCCCAGAAGCTCGTCTCCTTCTAGGGGACGAGAGTGTCACCGAAAGAATAACTAAAAGCAGATAATCTCTACTGTATCTCCACCAGATCTTCACCGCTTTGCTCTTGATATTTCCCTACACCCATTTGATAATTAATAAGTGTAAATCTCAGTATGTAGACAGAAGGGAAGTTTATGAACGATTTTCAAAAACATACATTGCGATTGAGTCTAATTCCAAAGCGGCCATCTCAGCGACCTGGACGGCCATTAGCTTATCCAAAGCGACTATTGATCCAGACTTCTGTACCACCGCCAATTTCAATAGGTATCACTGAACCACCTGGACAGCCATTAGCTCATCCAAATCATTCTTCCAAACAAGGCGATGAAGTGGACAACCGATCCCTGCTCAGTGAGATGGCCACAGTCAAGTGTGAAGCTCTTAGGCCTCAAGAGTACCTTGTAAGGAAGAAGGCGGCGATCTCATATCCAGCAGTGGTCAGTGGTAGAAGACCTGGCAAATTGAGCTTTCTCGCCAGGGCGATCTCCTTTCTTAAATAATGGGCGTGCATTGGGCTTGAGCCTACAGATGTTAATGGCGTGGACAGTTCAAGCCTTGGGCTAAGGTGACCAGCGGCTGGCAGAACTTGCGTTATGGTAGAGAATCGGTGAGGCTCTGTGAAGGACGTGTGGAGAAATGGCTCTCTTTTTTGGCAAGAAGGAAGGAAAGGGATGTTGAGGGGAATACACTTGGATACCCCTTTTGCAGCCCGACCTTAACCTCGGCAGAAACCGAATTTCTACCTAAAAAACGGTATCCTTGAGTGGGGGAGCTATGTTAGTTCAATTTGGACGGATTACATGTGACAGCTTGAACGATCCAAAAATGGTTCATTAGCCCAGCTTGCCAGTATACAAACAGCGTAGCCTATTACCAAATAATCTTGTAGAAATAATCTTGTAGAAAGTTCAAAACATGAGTGATCTTCTTGTTACAAGGAAGAAATTGTTTCATATCAATTTGAAATCTTTCTCGTTGCGAGCGAGATATATGAAAAGATTTTTCTTCTATTTCATTATTAATATAATACTTTTAATACCATTATTTGTTCCAAATCTATTACTTAAAGCAGCTACTACAGGGCAATACATCCGGTCCCAGGCTCCGTCTCAGTCTACAAGTTTTTCCTTTACAGCAGGGGGGGATATCGGAGGAAATAGTAACACTTCAACAGCACTTGATCTTATTGCACAGTCTGGTAGTCAATTCCATCTAGCTATAGGGGACCTCAGTTACTCAGAGATCACGCCTGAATCAAACTGGTGTTCGTATGTGAAAAGTCGTGTGGGCAGCACCTTTCCATTTGAACTTCTTTCCGGTAACCACGAGGATGGAGGAGAAATTCTCACACAGGATGGACTGATAGATAATTTTGCTCAGTGTCTTCCTGACAGATTGGGAGCAGTAGGAACGTATGGGAAAGAATACTCCTTTGATTATCCCGCCTCTTCCCCGATCGCACGATTTATTATGATCTCCCCAAATCTTACTTTTACAAATGGAGGATCGTACTCGTACGCAGCTGGAACAGCGCACTACAATTGGGTGTCAAATACTATTGATAATGCACGAGCGGCGGGAATAAAGTGGGTGATTGTTGGCATGCATAAAGTCTGCATTAGCATGGGTATGATGCCTTGTGATATAGGAAATGATCTCAATAACCTTCTTGTAAGTAAAAAAGTTGATCTCATCTTGCAAGCACATGACCACGATTACCAGAGAAGTAAACAACTCGCTTTAAATAGCACAACTTGTACTGCTATTCAAGCAGAAACATACAATAGCAATTGTGTCGTCAATGACGGTTCAACAGGGAATTACACGCAAGGTGCCGGACCTGTCACTGTTATTGTAGGCACTGTTGGAGAAGGACTCCATGTCCTTAACACCTCCGACGGAGATGCAGGCTACTTTGCTAAGTGGATGGGGAACAACGTTAACCCAACAAATGGGCTTACTAAATTTACCCTATCTTCCGATCAACTGACTGTTTCTGCGAATTTTACGGGCTCCACTGCTCCTAATAATTTTACTGATTCTTTTACCATTACTAATCCGACGGCCACGCCCACGCCCACACCCACGCCGCAACCAGGAGGGGGTATTTCGCTTCGAGCAGCAGCCATAGGCAATAATGGCGGAGGAGGGTCAACACTCACCATCGGGCTACCGGCAGGAACCACCAGTGGTGATGTCATGGTTGCCCATATGATTGTTCGCCCCGCCGGTAATACGATCACTCCTCCGGCAGGTTGGAATCTTGTGCTTCGACAAGACACTGCTTCGGCTATATCGACTGCTAGTTATGTGAAAGTCGCAGGCTCATCAGAGCTAGCAAGCTATACGTGGAGCTTCGGGACGGCCGGTGAGGCTTCAGGGGGGATTGCCAGCTACATTGGGGTGAATACCACCACTCCGGTGGATGCGAGCCATGCCCAATACAACGCGAATACCAGTAATGTGGATAATAGCGGGGTGACCACCACCACGGCCAATGACATGTTAGTCTACGCGGTGGGCATCATTATCGTAACGACCGTCAATGTCCCATCAGGGTTTACCCAAGTGTGGCGCACCAGTAGTAGCTCGGATACAGCCTCGGAGATGTCACAGGAGCTCTTCGCCTCCGCTGGCGCAACCGGCACGATTCACGGCACGCACAATGGCGGAGCAAATTCTAATATCACGATGTTGATTGCGCTCAAACCCGCAGGGGCCACGGCGACGCCCACGGCCACGGCGACGGCCACGGCGACGCCAACGCCCACGCCACAACCAGGAGGGAGTATTTCGCTTCGAGCAGCAGCCACAGGCAATAATGGCGCAGGGGGCTCAACACTCACCATCGGGCTACCGGCAGGAACCACCAGTGGTGATGTTATGGTTGCCCATGTGATTGTGCAAACGGCCGGTAATGTGATTACTCGGCCGACAGGTTGGAATCTGGTGCTGCGGCAAGATACTAGTTCAGCGATCGCGACCGCCACTTATGTGAAAGTCGCAGGCTCATCAGAGCCGGCAAGCTATACCTGGAGCTTCGGGACGGCCGGTCAGGCATCGGGGGGGATTGCCAGCTACATGGGGGTGAATACCACCACTCCGGTGGATGCGAGCCATGCCCAGTACAACTTGAATACCAGTAATGTGGATAATACGGGGGTGACCACCACGACTGCCAATGACATGTTAGTCTACGCGGTGGGCATCACTCTCGCAACGACCGTGAATGTCCCCTCAGGGTTTACGGAGCAGTGGCGCACCAGCAGTAGTTCGTCGACCACCTCGGAGATGTCACAGGAGCTCTTCGCTTCAACTGGTGCCACCGGCACGATTCACGGCACGCTTAATGGCGGCGCCAATGCCAGTATCAC
>WNGH01004026.1_pt1 | contig 24624 bp, 21 predicted proteins | sample 5400631 | NCBI WGS metagenome assembly WNGH01 (sample SAMN13153373, study PRJNA577476) | soil metagenome | isolation source: 115 cm soil or saprolite under Garry oak tree replicate 1 | place: USA:California | collected 2016-06-15
CAATACGGCGGACCAACGCTGGTTACGCGGAGCACCTGAAGTAGGAAATGGCCAGTAGAAGGCACAGAACTCATAAAGGATTCTTGCATCTTTTTGTGCCTCTTTTGTGGCCAGCTAAAGCGCTCGCAAAACGCGAGCCCGATAGGCAAGAATGAATAGAGGGCGCGCCGGTTGATGGTCACAGGTTTCGGCAAGTCGTGCGCCGGAAATGTCTTCATCCGAAACCTTCCAATCTTAACCGTGTATGCTAGCATCCCATAGGTAAGGAAGGAGATCGATTGATGCGTGGCCGGTTCACGACTTTGGTCATCGTTCTTGGTTTTGCCATTCCCGCACTAGGACAGACCCAGGCTTCGCGAATACCAAGAATGCCGGATGGCAAACCAAATCTCACTGGTCTCTGGCAAGCTTTGGGAACCGCATATTGGGACATCCGGGACCACAGTGCTCAAGCTGGCCCGTTTTACCAGCTCGGTGCGATCGGCGCGATCCCCGGAGGCCAAGGCATCGTCGAGGGCGGTGAGATTCCATATAAACCGGAAGCGGCAGCGAAACAGAAGCAGAACTTTACGGACCGGATGAAACTGGATCCCGAAGTGAAATGCTACATGCCCGGCGTGCCGCGCGCCACCTACATGCCGTACCCGTTTCAGATCATTCAATCTCAGAACGACATTGCAATCGCTTACGAATATGCGACATCCAACCGTGTGATCAATATGGGAAAGGGGCGCGAGGCTGCTGTCGATACGTGGATGGGAACATCGAATGGTCACTGGGAAGGTGACACCTTGGTTGTGGATGTAACCGGATTGAACGGCCAGAGTTGGTTCGACCGATCCGGTAATTTCATGACAGAGAACGTTCACATCGTGGAGCGTTATACGTTGGCCGACGCCGATCACATCAGTTACGAAGCGACCATCGATGACAGTACTATTTTTACGCGGCCGTGGAAGATCAGCCTGCCGCTCTACCGCCGGAAGGAACAGAATGCCCAGCTGGGAGAATTCAAATGCGTCGAATTTGCGGAAGAGCTGATTTATGGCCACCTGCGAAAGAGGTGACTGTGAAGATGTCTGCCCCGAAGGAGATCCAAGATGAACTGGCGTGTATTTGCTTCAATGGGCTTGTTAATCTCAGTGACATTGCTACTCGAAACTCGAGCACAGACGCCGCCTGCGGTGTCTGGTAAAACCGTCGCTGCCTCCAAGGACTGGACTGCACCCAAGACCCCTTGGGGCGATCCGGATCTTCAAGGTACTTGGACAAGCGACGATTGCATCGGCACTCCGATGCAGCGGCCCGCGAACATTGGGGAGAAGCTTTATCTGACTGAGCTGGAAATTGCGGAGCGCGAGACCCAACTGGCCCGACAAACCGAAAACGACAAACAAGAATTCCTCGCGGCGGACACTCGGGCCGGGGTCGGGCCTCCGCCCCATTGGGGCGAACGAGCCAGGAGGCCTTGCAAGCAGACATCTCTGGTTGTCGATCCGCCCAATGGCAGAATTCCAGACCTGACGGCAGAGGCGCGAACCCGCCGCATTCCGGAAGGAGCGGGCAATAACAATCCGCGCCCGGCATCCTGGGAAGACTTTAGCTATTACATCCGCTGCATCACGCGCGGCGTGACGGGTTCCATTTTTCCTGTAATTTACGGCAATGGAGCACAGATCATACAGGCACCTGGATTCGTAACGATTCTTCACGAAATGGTTCATGAAGCTCGTGTCATTCCCTTGAACGGCCCGCACGCGAGTCCGAACATCCGGACCTACATGGGAGACTCGCGAGGACATTGGGACGGCAACACGCTGGTCATCGAAACCACAAATTTCCTGGGCAACAAAACAGGGGTCGGTCTCAACGGTGGCGGCACGCCGACGAGCGACGCGCTGAAGCTGACGGAACGTTACACGCGTACAGATGCGAATACCATTCAGTACGAAGTCACGATCGATGACCCGAAAACCTACGTCAGACCGTGGAAAGTCGCGTTCCCTATTACGCAGGAACCCGGCTACCAGAATTTTGAATACGCGTGCCACGAGGGAAACTACGCCATGTTCGATTCGCTCAGTGGGGCGCGCGCAGAAGAGAAAAGAGAAAATCGGGAACAGTGAGCAATTTCTGATACGCCAAGAAATTGCTCACTGTGCCGGATTTTCAAAGAAGAGGTGAGTACCGTGCGAAGCAAATTTGTAGCGTTGATGATTGCCATCGCATTGCTGGGCGCAGCAGTACCTGTCTGGGCGCACCATGCATTCGCTGCGGAGTTCGATGCAAACAAACCGGTCAAATTCCGGGGGATGGTTACGAAGATGGAATGGATCAACCCGCATGCATGGATCCACATCGACGTTAAAGGTGAAGACGGCAAAGTTACGCCCTGGATGATCGAAGCCGCAGCACCGAATGCTCTGCTGCGCCGAGGCTGGACGAAGAACTCGCTGCCGGCCGGTACGGAAATACTCGTCGAAGGTTACCAGTCAAAAGATGGCTCCAACCGCGCCAACGGCAGCATCATCACATTTACGGATGGCAAGAAGCTGTTCGTCGGCTCTTCTGCGGGCGATCCCGGCGCGGCTCCTGGGGCGCCCCCTCGATGACGAATGACCATTGCCGGCGTCAATGCTGAATGTCGACATGAGGTCGATGCTGGCTTGACGATGCGGGTGCAACGCGCATAATCTCTGCTTTTCTATCAGAACATTTCGTTAATACCCGGAGGTGTTTCGATGAAGACTCGGTTGGGTTCCTCTTGGGCGGTCTGTGCTTTGGCTATCGTGTTGGGCATTTTCATATCGATGTCGCAGTCGGCCGGCCAGGCTACCAAGGGAGGCGCTGCGTCAGCTGTCGAACGCGGCAAGTATCTCGTTGGTATTACGGGATGCCATGATTGCCACTCCCCCAAAAAGGACGCTGCCGGCCACGTTGACGAAACGCGGCCGCTCAGCGGGCGTCCCGCAACGACTCCGGCACCTTCGACCGCTGCGGGTGAAATCCATACCGCCCTTGATCTCACCGCATGGACCGGTCCGTGGGGGACGACCTATGCCTCGAACTTGACTCCGGACACCACAACTGGGTTACCGGCTCGCAGGTACAGTGAAGCGAGCTTCGTGGCGATGTTCCGCACGGGCAAGAAGCCTAACGGTGCTGGCATTCTGCCTCCGATGCCCTACGAAATGTACGCGAACATGACGGATGACGATCTCAAGGCGATCTGGGCATACCTGCAGACGATAAAACCCGTCCGGAACCAGGTTCCTGCCAACGTGCCGGCACCTGTTGCCACAGCCGCTCCAACCGGGAAGAAGTGAAGACGCAGGCCCGCAGTAAGAAACAAGGGAGACGATGTCATTTATCAATAGAAGCGCACTCGTCATTTGAAGGAGTAATCGAACATGGCAACGAAGATCGTCGATACGATATTACCGACCACGATGGTGGGGTCGTACCCGAGACCCCACTGGTATCGCCACCAACTGCTTGGACGCGACATTCGTGTCGCTTTCAAGGAGGTCGAACACGAAGAGGCTTACCATGACGCAACCCAAGTGGTCATCCACGACCAGGAAGAGGCCGGTCTCGATATCATCACCGACGGGCAGATGTCCTTTGATGACTACGTCGGCGTGATCGGCTCATTTTGCTGGTACATGTACGAGCGCATCGGCGGATTTCAGCACGCAAAGGAACCGCATCCATCCGAAATCGGTGCGGCCGTGCGAACCAAGGAAGTGGAGCTGCTTTCCGATTGGGGCGGCGTGGTCAATGACGGACCTGTCACTCGCGGGCCGATCCGGCTGGCCGAGCTTTATAAGATCGCGACAAAGTACGCGAGCAAGCCCCTCAAGGTTTCCGTCGGTGCGGGGCCCGTCAACCTTGCCTGGCACGTTTACAATAAGCACTACAAGGACGCCCGCGAGCTGAGTCTCGCTCTGGCTCCCATATTCAATGCAGAGATGAAGGATCTCGTGGCCGCCGGTGCCAGATATCTTCAAATCGAGGATCTCGGGGCATGGCTACCGCTGTTCACCACCAACGACGACGATTACAAGTGGATCGCCGAAGTCATCACACGCTGCGTTGACGGAGTGAAAGCAAAGATCGCCTGGCACTTCTGCTTCGGCAATGCTTGGGGCAACGCTCTGAGTGGAATCTTCCCCAAAGGTTATGAAACTGTGCTTCCTCGCTTCTACGACGTCCCTGTAGAACAGTACGTGCTGGATTACGCGAACCGAGAAATGGCGGACATCGAAGCGTTGAAATCTTTGCCCAAAGACAAGGAAGTCCAGATCGGCGTTCTGGATATTCGCACGATGATGATCGAAACGCCGGAACAAGTGGCGGCGCGCATCCGCAAGGTCATTCGAGTGGTGCCGCCCGACCGCGTCTACCTGAGCACGGATTGCGGCATGAAACCGCTGCCGCGCATGGTCGCCAAGATGAAGCTGAAGGCACTTGTCGAAGGGGCCAGGATCGTCCGGAAAGAGCTTGGCAGCAGATAAGGCGAGGCTGGAAAATGATCTCCATTCGTCGGAGTAAGGATCGGGGAAAGGCAGATCGCGGCTGGCTCAAGGGATTTTATTCGTTCTCCTTTGGCGATTATCACGATCCTGCCTATTCGAATTTTAGTGTGCTGCGGGTTCTGAATGATGATCGTATCGCTCCAGGCAAAGGATTCGGACCACACGCTCACCGCGACATGGAGATCATCACTTACGTGCTCGAAGGCAGCCTGAAGCACAGAGACAGTACAGGTCAGTGCCACATTCTGCGGCCCAACGAAGTCCAAACGATGTCGGCCGGCAGCGGCATCGTCCATGGCGAGTGGAATGCATCGGAGAACGATCCCGTACACTCGATCCAAATTTGGATTACGCCCGCTTCGGAGGACCTCCAGCCGTCCTATCAACAAATGGCATTCGCGCCTGCCGAGAAGCGCGGACATTTGCGGTTACTCGCGGGACCGCAGGCAAGCGAACGCGAGCAGGCAACAATCATCAATCAGGACGCGCGATTGTACGTAACGGAACTCGTCCCCGGAGAATCCATAAGACGTATGTTGCTCACCGGTCGGCGGGCCTGGATCCAGGTTGTGCGAGGTGACCTCAATCTCAATGGAGATATCTTGGACGAAGGCGATGGCGCGGGCGTCAGTGAACAGCTCGAGTTGTGTTTCACCGGAACGGGATCCGCAGGTTGCGAGTTTCTTCTGTTTGATTTGCCCTAGCCCTCTCCCTCTGGGAGAGGGCGGCGCGCCTTCGTCGCGCCGGGTGAGGGTCGCGCGAAGCGCGAGCCCGGAGGACGAAGCCTAAAGAGAAGTCGAGTCAAATCTTGAAACCCTTCATCCTCCCGAATTTGCAAGAAACCTATCCCCGTTGTAAGGTTTAGAACCATGCAGAGCAAGATCAAGACAGTCCAGCAACACATCCTGGACGAAGAGCGGATGCACCCGGGAGCCACCGGCGATTTCACGGCTCTCCTGACCACGCTCACGTTGGCGGCGAAGATCATTTCGCGGGAGGTCAACAAAGCGGGGCTCGTCAAGATTCTTGGCGAAACCGGCGAGGTGAACGTTCACGGCGAGGCGGTCCAGAAACTCGACGAGTTTGCGCAACAAACCGTTTGCCGCGCAATGGGCCACAACGGGCACCTGTGTGTCATGGCTTCTGAAGAAGCCCAGAATATCATTCCGATTCCGGACGGCAGCACGCGGGGCAAATACGTTCTGATGTTCGATCCCCTGGACGGATCTTCCAATATCGATGTCAATGCCAGTATTGGAACGATCTTTTCCATCCATCACAAGATCACCAAAGATCACGAAGACGGCTCTCTCGAAGACTGCCTGCAGAAGGGCTCGGACCAAATCGGAGCGGGCTATTTTATCTACGGCTCGAGCACGATGATGGTTTACACCACCGGAAACGGCGTTCATGGATTCACGCTCGATCCAAGCTTGGGCGAGTTTCTTCTTTCCCACGAAAATATTCGCACGCCGGCGCGCGGAAAGATTTACAGCATCAACGAAGGGAACATGCATTCCTGGGACGCCGGCACGCGGCGGTACATCGAGCATCTGAAAGAGGACCGGAAGGATCGCGGACATCCCTACAGCTTGCGCTACATCGGTTCGCTCGTTGCCGATTTCCATCGAAATTTACTGAAAGGCGGCATCTTTCTCTATCCTGGTCCCAAGGGCAAGCTGCGGCTGTTGTATGAGGCATCCCCGCTCGCGATGATCGTCGAACAGGCCGGCGGCGCTGCATCCACAGGAGAGCAGCGAATCCTGGATATCCAGCCGACATCGTTACATGAGAGAGTGCCGTTGATCATTGGCAGCCGCGAGGACGTGGAACAATACAACCAGTTCTATAAGGAAGCACAAAAGTCGGCCGCGGATTAGCTGCCGATGACAAGGTTGCTCAAGACTTCATCGACGCTGGTTAGGCCATCGGCCATGAGGAACATGGCATATTCCTTCAGCGTCCTCATTCCACCTGCACGGGCGATGTCGCGAATCTCGCCGGTCTTGGCTCCATTCGCGACAGCACGCTTCAGATCATCATTCATTGTAAGGAGTTCGTATATACCGATGCGGCCCTTCTTGCCTGTGTCATTGCACTCGTCACAACCTTCGCCCTTATAGAATGGCGGAGCGTTGTCTTTCCTGTATCCGAAGTAACTCAGAGTGGTTTCATCGACCTCCATCGGAACTTTGCAGTTCTGGCACAGACGCCGCGCGAGACGTTGGGCGAGGATGCCAATGGTCGAGTTCGCCACCAGAAACGGCTCGATTCCCATTTCCTCGAGGCGCGTGAAGGAGTCGGGCGCATCATTGGTATGGAGCGTTGTGAATACGAGGTGGCCGGTCAGCGCGGCTTCGACAGCAATCTTTGCGGTTTCATGGTCGCGCGTTTCACCAACCAGAATCACGTCCGGGTCCTGCCGGAGAAATGCCCTGAGGATGCGCGCGAAATCAAGTCCGATATCGGTGTGCGTTTGGACCTGGCATAGGCCCGGCAGGTCGTATTCAATCGGATCCTCGGCCGTCGAAATATTGATGTCGGGTGAATTGATTTCATTCAGCGAGCTATACAAGGTGGTCGTCTTTCCTGAACCTGTGGGGCCGGTGACGTAAATGATCCCGTACGGCTGATTGATCATCCAGCGCAACTTCTCCACAGTTGGAGCGTGGAGGATGATCTGGTCCAAGGGCATCAAGTTAGTGCTCTTATCCAGAATACGCATGACGATCTTTTCGCCGAATTTCGCAGGGACCGTTGACACTCGAAAATCGATGCTCCGGTTTTCAATTCTGATCGAGATGCGTCCATCCTGAGGCATCCGGCGCTCGGCAATATCCAATCTGGAGAGGATCTTGAAGCGTGAAGCCAGCGGCAACTGGATCTTTTTGGAAAGCTTGTTCTCAACGTACAGCACACCGTCAATTCGAAGCCGCAGGACAACGCCGTCCTCGTGCGGCTCAATGTGAATGTCGCTGGCGCCTTTCTTGATGGCCAGCGCCAGGATATTGTTGGCAAGCCGCACGATGGGTGCATCCTCGGACGCGGTCGCCAAGTCCGCGGTGTCCGGCTTCTCTTCCTCTTCCTGTTGAACTTCGAGGCCGCTTAGAATTTCGTTCTGCAAGTCCTCGAGACTTTGCATCTGAAATTCCATATACGGTCTTTTCTTTTCGTTCCGCGCTCGGTCCTCTTCCTTCCTCCTGTCCGCTTCCTTGACTCCCATGAGATCCGGGTAAACCGTATCCATGAACCTTTTGAAGTCGTCCTCGGTACAAACCTGCGGCTCGATGACAACACCCTTGATGTAGCGCCGGACATCATCAAACGCGACCAGATTTGAAGGATTGACCATGGCAAGCGTCACCGCGTTGTTCACGTATGCAATGGGAACAAGCTTGTGCAGCAGGCACAATGACTGAGGCAGCAGACCGACAATGCGAGGATCAAACTTCCCTTTGAAGAGATTGACGTATTCGATACCGACCTGCTTGGTCGCGTCTTCAAGCCGCTCGGCCAGGATGCGGGCGAGGCCCAACGAAATTTCCGGGTGCTGGGTCAGAAGATTTCGGAAGTCCGCCCGCGTCAGCGTGAAGACCACCGTCGGCTGAACGGTCGTTACTGTTGCCGACCGCGGCTTTCCCGTCAAGAGAGACATCTCACCAACCGCAGCGCCTTCGGATAGCTGCGCGACCAGAAAATCGAAGCCGGTCGTAGGATCCTTCTTGCGAACCTCGACCAGGCCCGACTTGATGATGTACATCGAAACGCCCGGCGCGCCTTCCCGCACGATGACCTCGGCTGGCGGGAACTCCGAAGTTTTCAAGCAACTGCCGAGCTTCAGCAGGCTGTCGGTGCTGAGTTCAGCAAATAGCTTGACGTTCTTCAAAAATCCAACGAGCTGTTCTGTTTCGTTGATTACGACTGCCGACATGAATCCTTACGGGTTTTGTCTCTGACCGTCCTCTTCGGCGCCTACAGTCAGGATGAGAATATTCAGTCCCGTGCTGGATTGCGCCGACTCCACTTTTGAGGCTGCGCGCTATCGGGCTTGCGCTGCGCGGGGGCATCGTAGAGTCGACGTTATCCCCAGCGGGACTTAAAAGAGTCCAGTCTCGCTTCGAGTCGCAGGGAAGTCAAAGGATTACCTGTCTTTCCGAAGTTCCTGTTTCCAGCCAAGAATTCGGGCTACATTGCCCTCCTTTTCGGCTTCTTCGATCCGTCCTTGAGACTGGTAGAACATGGACAGACTGGTATGAGCGAGGGATCGATCTCCAAGGCCTTTTTGTAGGATTCGATGGCCTCATCGAGCTTGTCATCACCGAACGCGTTAACCGCGTGCTCGAAGTATTCTTCCTTCGTCATGTCCTAGATTTTATATAGAATTACTCCCTTAAGACGATATTTTACGCCTCTCCCCCTGGGAGAGGTACCCGGCTGCCAAAGGCAGCCGGGTGAGGTTGAAAAAGCAAAGGATGGGTGATTAGGCGTCTGTCCCCGAATTTCCCGAATTTCCCTATTCGTATCGGAGCGCCTCGATCGGACTGAGGACAGCCGCCCGATAGGCGGGGTAAAACCCGAACACGAGACCCGTCCCTACCGAAACCGAAAATCCGACGGCGACCCAGAAAGCCGATACGGACGCCGGGAGAAACGGCGCGAATGTCCGTACGATAGCCGCAATCCCGGCGCCGGTCGCTATTCCCAGAACTCCGCCCACAGCCGTCAGCAGCATGGCTTCGAATAGAAACTGCATCAAGATGTTTCGCCGAGTCGCGCCGATCGCCTTTCGCACACCGATCTCGCGCGTCCGTTCCGTCACGGAAACGAGCATGATATTCATCACACCAACGCCACCGACCACCAGCGCGATCGACGAAATCGCCAGCATGACCGTGAAAATGCCGCTCGAAATCTGGTTCCAGAGGTTGGTAAATGTGTCTTGCGTGGAAATGGCGAAATCATTGTCCTTATTCGGCGGCACGCCGCGGTGAATGCGTAACAGCGCCTGAATTTGATCGATTGCGCGCGGCATGTCTTCCTGGGAAACCGTTCTCACTGCGAACATGAAGTCCTTGAATTCCGGATGGAGCCGGCTGAAGGTGCCGAGCGGCATGATGGCAACGTTATCATCCGGATTTTTTCCGCCGGTCAACGCGTTTTTCCGTTCCTCCAAAACGCCGATGACACGAAACGGCTGATTTTCGATTTCCACCTCTTTGCCGATCGGATCGACGTTCGTGGGGAAGATCGTTTCGGCCGTGTCATGACCGAGCACAACAACGCTCGCATTGTGCGTTTGATCCGATTCATTGATCCAGCGGCCCGATTGCACGCGCAGGCTAACGACCATCGCAAACTCCGGCGAGGCGCCCTGAAAGATAGTATTTTTCGCAGTCCGATCGCGATACCGGACCGAGAACGAACGAGCGCTTGCATTGAAGTTGATATATCGCAGTACCGGGGAAACGGCTTGCACCAGCGGAAGCTCCGCGATTGCTTTTCCATCCTCCAGCGTAAATTTTTTGCGGCTGAACATCTCGGGCGGCACGCGGCCCCCAATGGTTGGAGGAATTCTGGTGACGAAGATCAAATTCGACCCCAGATCCTGAATCTGCGTGGATATATTGGTATTCAAACCACTGATGATGGACGACATCCCGATTACCGTGGCCACTCCAATGACGACTCCAAGCACGGTGAGAAAGGACCGCAGCTTATTTTTTTGCAGTGAATCGAGGGCCAAAAGAAGGATTTCATTCATATCGCAGTGCCACAATAGGATCTAGATTTGCCGCTTTCTTCGCTGGATAGATCCCGAAGAACAATCCCACGGTTGTCGAAACCGTCAATCCCAGAACGACGGCCCACCACTTGATCGAAGCCGGCAGGGGCGTAAACCTTGAGACCGCAAGCGCGATGGAAGCTCCGAGGAGAACGCCGATCATTCCACCAATGAGAGCCAGCGTCGAAGACTCCACCAAAAATTGAGTCAAAATGTCATGCCGGCGTGCTCCCGTGGCTTTTCGAATGCCGATCTCGCGTGTGCGCTCCGTGACCGAGACGAGCATGATATTCATCACCACGATGCCGCCGACGATAAGAGAGATCGACGCGACTGCGATCGTCACCGCAAAAAACGCGCGGCTGATATTCGCCCAAATCTGGAGAAAGTTGTCGTTCGTGTTCAGCGCAAAGTCGTCCTTCGCGTCGTAGGAAAGATGCCGCCGCGCACGCAACGTCAAGCGGATTTCGCTCTCGGCCGCAGCAAGATGCGCTGCATCGAATGCTTTGGCATAGATATTGACCGAGCGGCGGGCGCCGTACATTTTCTGGTGAAGGGTGATCGGGATCATTACCCAGTTATCCTGTGACTGCCCAAGCACCGAACCTTGCTTCGTGCTGACACCGATGACCTCGAAGGGCCGGTCGTCAACGATTAATGTCCTGCCGATGGGATCCACGAAGGGAAACAGGTTGTCGACAATGTCCGTGCCGATCACCACCTCATTCCGAGCGTGCTCCACATCATATTCGGTCAGGAAGCGTCCAACCTGTAATTCGTAACCGCGAATGGCGGGCGTTTCGGCGGTCAATCCCCGAATTTCCGAGTCCAGGTAATCGCGCCCGAACTTGACCCGAGACCGGGCATTAACCGATGCTCCCACAGCCTTGCAGTCGGCGCAGGCCGAGCGTATGGCGGCCATATCGGAAAGATAAAGGTTCTTCCGCTTTTGACTTTCGATGAACTCGTCCAGTGAGGTGATCACTGGAGACATGCGGGTTACGGTGATGACATCCGGTCCAAGATTGAAAATCTTTCCGGCGACGTAATCGTTGAGACCGGAGATGATGGACACCACCGCAATCACTGCCATCACGCCAACCACAATGCCCAGCAACGTCAGCAATGATCGCAAGCGATTCGCCCGCAGCGAGGACAAAGCAATCCAAACCGCCTCAACAAAACTCATATTGCAATACTAATTCGGGGGCAGACGTGGGATTTCCTACCGCGCGCGGCCGAATTTTTCCTGGAGGAGGCGAATCTTTTCCTCCATTGTTTGTTTTGGAGCAGGAGGCACAGCTTCGACGGGGGGCCTGGGTGGCCGCGTTTGCTGTTTTTGCAGCACCTGCCGTTCCGGCCGTACTTTCTTAGGCCTAGGCGCGCCGGACGGTTTTGCGGAACCCGTTGCCCGCGCCGCCATGGCCTCGGTAGGTTCTGGGGCAATTGTCGGCCGTCTCTTTCCCCGCACGCGCTTCGGCGGTTTCGGGATGAGCGCCTTCATCGAAAGGCTGATTCGCTTCATCGCCGGATCGACGCCGATCACTTTCACTTTCACAATCTCGCCGACTTTCACGGCCTGACGCGCGTCCTGCACGTATTTATGAGAAAGCTCCGAGATATGAACCAGACCGTCCTGGTGAACACCAAGGTCGACAAACGCTCCGAAGTTGGTAACGTTGGTTACCGTGCCCTCCAGCTCCATTCCGTCCTTCAGGTCGCCGATCTCCTTGACGTCCTCTCGGAACTTCGGTACGACAAACTTCTCGCGCGGATCACGGCCCGGTCTCAGCAGTTCCTCGCGTATATCAGTGACCGTGTATCGTCCGCTCTCGGTTTCAAACGCTTTGAAATCGATCGCCTTGATCTTCGTTGGGTTTTCAACGAGCTCGTTTACGGAGACGCCCAATGATGCCGCCATGCGTTCCACAAGCGGATAGGACTCGGGGTGGACGGCCGTCCGGTCCAACGGATTTTCGGCACCTTTGATTCGCAGGAACCCCGCCGCTTGCTCAAAAGTTTTATCGCCGAAACCTTCGATTTCCTGGATCTGGGTGCGCGAGCAAAACAGGCCGTGTTGATCGCGGTACGCCACGACGTTCTGAGCGAGCTTGTCGCCGATGCCGGAAACGTACTTCAGCAAATCGACCGATGCGGAGTTGAGATCGACACCGACGCGGTTCACACACGATTCTACGGCCGACGCAAGGCTCCGCTTCAGCTTCTTCTGATCCACATCGTGCTGGTATTGGCCCACGCCAATCGATTTCGGATCCGTTTTCACCAATTCCGCCAGTGGATCCTGCAGCCGGCGCGCAATCGAAATCGCGCCGCGCACCGTGACATCCAATTTGGGAAATTCTTCGCGCGCGCGCTTGGACGCAGAGTAGATCGAGGCGCCCGCTTCGCTGACGACGACCACAAAGACGTCGAGCTTGTTCTTTTCAACAACCGAGCGAACGAACGCGTCGGTCTCGCGCGAAGCGGTTCCATTGCCGATGGCGATGCCGCGCACGTTGTATTTTTGAGTCAAATCCAGAAGTGTTTTCTCCGAACCTTCAAGGTCCTGCTTGGGTTCGGTGGGATAAATCGTCTGGTTCTCCAGGAATTTTCCCGTTTCGTCAACGACCGCAACTTTGCAGCCGGTGCGCTGCCCCGGATCGATCCCCGTAACCGGCAAGTGACCGGCCGGGGGGGCAAGCAGTAGCGTTCGGAGGTTATCTTCGAAGACTTTGATTGCTTCGGATTCCGCGTTTTCCTTGAGAATCGAACGGACTTCGTTTTGGATCGAAGGCAGAAGCAGCCGATCGTAAGCATCCCGCACCGCAGTGTCGAGGAAAGGCGCAAAGCGCGATTGAGGATCACGAATAATGCGGGAAAGCAGCGTAACGATGAATTTCGTGTTATCGACATCGATGGAAAAATTCAGAATGCCTTCCCGCGTTCCGCGCCGGATGGCGAGCATCCGATGGGAAGGAATCTTCGCGACGGTTTCCTGAAAATCGTAGTACATCTCGTACTTCGTCTTTTCTGTTTCCTTGCCGGAGACGACCTTCGCCCGCACCACGCCTTCCGACATCATCGTGTCGCGAAGCTGCTTCCGGAATTCGGGAGTTTCGGCAACGCGCTCGGCAATAATATGAAGCGCTCCCTCGATTGCCGATTCGATGGTCAATATTTCTTTCTCCAGATTGATGAAGCGCTCGGCAAATTCCCCTGCCGGCTGATCACCAGTCTGCTCCCAAAGGTAATTGGCAAGCGGTTCCAAACCTCGTTCGACGGCAATGGCAGCTTTCGTCTTTCGCTTGGGCTTATAGGGAAGATACAGATCTTCAAGTTCGCTCTTGCTGAAGCAGGCGAGAATTTTGGATCGCAGGTCCTCGGTCAGCTTTTCTTGCTTTTCGATGGAATTCAGAATCGTCGCGCGCCGCGCTTCGAGTTCAGCATAGTACTGCCGCTGTTCGTCGATATCGCGAACCTTGACGTCCTCGAGATTGCCCGTCGCCTCCTTGCGATACCGCGCGATGAACGGGACCGTGGCTCCCTCTTCAAGTAACTTGATCGTGGTTTCCACGCGCGCGACTGGCGCACCAACCTCTTTGCTGATTCTCAGGAGGAGTTCCGAACTAAACATGACGTGAAACGGAAATTATGCCAGAACTTTGAGTCTAGCGTCGCCGATATCTATGGATGCCATATTTTTTTCCGTCGCTGTCGACCCACTTCGTAAAAGAGTCCATCATTTTTTCGTAACGCGCGGTGTTCGCTTTCAGCCGTTGCGCGTGAGCGAGTGTGAACACACGGGTCTGTTGGATATCCCCGACGAGATCGTATTGTTCTTCCATAACGCGAAGCAGTTCGCCAACGAGTTCGTCGCTGCGCGCCGCAAGCGAAGGCGCATTCCGCAGCCGGTCAATCGATTTTGAAATCTCGGCCCGCGTCAAGGTGAGGTCCGGCAAGCGGCCGGTTTCGATTTGACGGGTGGAGTCTTCAAATGTCTTTTGCGCGGCGTTGATCGCTTCGATGAAATCCCCGGTCGAAGAAGTGTTTCCAATCTGCATCAGTCCGCGCGCCAGATTCCGAACCGACAGGCGGGGACCGTCGTAGTGTACGCCGACCTCGTAAAAGCAAACAGCAATCATGGCCAGCAATGCAATCTGAATCGAGCGGAACCCGGCATGGGTTTCATCCCGGGGCTTTTGAAAGGGAATGACCACAGCAAGGGCGGCGCCGGCCAGCAGTCCGGCGATGTGAGCGGAATTATCGATTTCTGGAATCGTGAACCCGATGATGAGGTTGATCACAATAACCGGAAGGACTCCGGTTCCAACGGCGCGTTTGACAAACGGCGGAAGCGAATCGCGATACCGGATACCAAATGCCAACAGCACACCGAACAGACCGAAGATCGCACCCGAAGCGCCGGCAGAAATCGTGTTTGGATGGTACGCATAGCTGCCGTAGACGCCCGCAACTCCCGTCAGCACGTAAAGAACGACAAAGCGTCCGCCTCCATAGAGCTTCTCGACCTGCGGCCCAACGATCCAAAGAGCGTACGAGTTGAAGAACAGATGAAGCAGCCCAATGTGAATAAAGATCGGAGTAACGAACCGCCACCACTGGCCTTTCGCAATTTCGGCATTCGACTTCACACCAAATGCCATCAACGTCGCTTCGTTGGTGCTGCCTCCGGCCAGCGCCATCAAAAGAAAAACGAGAATATTCAGAGCGAAGAAGATGTATGTATAAGTGGAACGCCGTGCCCAGACAGCCTGAAGAAAGTCGAGATGGTCGTCCGGAATCATTGAAGTCCTCCCCCCTCTGCGAACGTGTGACTGAATCGGGGACCAGTCCCTCTTCCTCTAGGAGAGGGCGGCGCGACAGCCAGCGGGCTGGCGCGCCGGGTGAGGGTCGCGCGAAGCGCGAGCCCGATAGGGCGAAGCCTAAAAGAGAAGTCTATGCGAATCTTGAGACCCTCACCCTTTTCTTGAGGCTTCGCCCTATCGGGCTCGCGCTTCGCGCCCTCTCCCAGACGGAGGGGTGATTAATCCATTTGCCAATTCATTCACACGCTCTGCGAGGAGGGGAATGGGTGCCGCTGAACCATTCACTCCTTCGCTCAGTTTCCCTTCAAATCATTCTGCAGTATCTCGGCGATTTCACGCGCCGCCGCGCGCGCGTTGTCGAGTTCGTGCGGCTTGAAGGAAATGGCGGCAACAACCGAGTGGCCGCCGCCCCCGTATTGCTCGCATAGTTTTGCAAGGTTCTGACGGCGTTCCTGTTTAGTCCAGGGGTTGGTTCCCACCGATACTTTCGCGCGAACGGATGATTGACTGACGCCGACGCTGTAGACGCTTTCCGGAAACAAGTAATACGGAATGAATTTGTTGTAACCGTCGAGATCGTGGCCGCTGACATCGAACTCGATAACACCGCCTGTACACTTCGCGGCGCGCCGCATGATCTCGATCGACTCCAAATGATGGGTGTACAATTTTTCGAACGTCGATCGGATCTCGGAATCTTCCATCACGTCCGGCAGCGCTTTGTGCTGCACTTCTCGAATGATCTTGTGGATGAGCTGCGGGCTATGGCTGGCTTCGATTACCAGCATCAAGCGCATCGCCGGCTCCTTCAGTTCGACCGCCGTTTTGGCATCGGGAAACTTCGCGCCATCGATGATATCGGCCCAATAGACAAGGTCGTCGAGATCAGGCATCGGATAATGAAATACGTTTTGCGTCAGATGCGCGATGAATTTCGTGCACGATTTGTAGCTGGGGTCGTGAAATTTGTGGCCGCTCGTGTCCCGCCGGAAATGCGCTTCATCCTGAGCGGACAGAAACGCGCTCTCATGATGATCGAACCACCAGGTCAATTTGTCCGAGGCGCAGTATTTGAAATCCACAATGACGTTTTCAGCCGGACCGAAAAGATCCTCGCTGGTTTGCTGTCCGGCCTTGTGTGTCAGACCTTCGTATTCGATGACCGCGCCGGGATCAAAACGCCCCTTATAAAAACGCGAGAAAACCGCGGCTGAAGAGACGCCGTCGAAACAATTGTCGTGATAGAGAACTTTTACTTTCGTCATTTAGCGTAATAAATATTTGGCAATCGTCTGCAGCTGCATGTTCGACGTACCTTCGTAGATTTTTCCGATCTTGGAATCGCGAAAATATTTTTCCGCCGGGTAATCCTTCGTGTATCCATAGCCGCCATAAATCTCGACGATCAACGAAGTCACATGTTCTGCAACCTGCGACGAGAAGTACTTCGCCATTGCCGCTTCCTTCAGGAAATCCTGCCCAGCATCCTTCAAACGCGCCGCGTTGTAAACCATCAGGCGTGCGGCCTCGATTTGCGTTGCTGTTTCGGCCAGCTGGAATTGAACGGCTTGAAATTCGGCGAGGGTTTTTCCGAACGCCTTTCTTTCTTTTGAATATGCAGCGCCGTGTTCCCAGCTCCCTTGCGCAATGCCCACCATTTGCGCTCCGATGCCGATGCGTCCCTCGTTGAGGGTCTCGATTGCAATCTTGTAGCCTTTTCCTAGCTCACCCAGAATATTTGCCTTAGGAACACGGCAATCTTCGAGGATCAATTCGCAGGTGCTCGAAGCGCGGATGCCGAGTTTATCTTCCTTTTTCCCGACGGCGAATCCTGGAAAATCGCGTTCAACCAGGAATGCGGTGATTCCCTTGTAACCCTGCTCCGGATAGGCATTTGCAAACACGATGAACAGGCTCGCTTCGACGGCGTTCGTAATCCACAGCTTCCGGCCATTCAGAAGAAAATGATCCCCGTTATCCGACGCCCGGGATGCGAGAGCGAATGCATCGCTGCCGGAGCCCGCTTCCGACAAGGCGTAAGCGCCGACCATGTCTTTGGCAAGCCGCGGAAGGTATTTGCTTTTTTGATCGTCGGTCGCCCATCGCATGATGGCATTGTTCACCAACGTGTTTTGCACATCGATAAAGACGCCGAACGACGCATCCACGCGAGAGATCTCCTCAACCGCAAGAACCGACATGAAAAAGCTCCCTGAGCTGCCGCCGAATTCTTCAGGGATGTGAATTCCCATCAGGCCGAGCTGGAACAAATCTGGAATGACGCTGTCCTCGAGCTTCGCTTCCTCGTCCATCTTTCGGACGAGCGGCCGGATTCGCTCTTGGGCGAAAGACCGGCAGGAGTCTCGAAACAACTGCTCGTCTTCGGACAAAACGGTTAGCGGAACGTTCATAAGAAAATCGGGTATTATACCAGCACCCGAAGGGCAGCGTTTATAATAACTCCTATGCACCGTGGCGAGCATAGAGGCCAAAACGTCCACAGCAGCCTGAAAGCCGCGCTATTCATCACGTCGGCGTTTCTCGTTGCGGAATTTCTTGGCGCTATTTACACAAATTCTCTTGCGCTGCTTGCGGATGCCGGACACATGCTGACGGACGTGGCGGCGCTGAGCCTCAGCTTATTCGCGGTGCGCTTTGCATCGCGCCGCGCGACCCCTCGAAAGACGTATGGGTTCTACCGAGTCGAAATCCTTGCCGCATTGCTCAACGGCGTTTTCCTGGTTCTGGTGGCGCTATACATATTTTATGAGGCGTATCACCGCGTTCTGAATCCGCCGGCGGTTAAAGCGAATTGGATGCTGGTTGTCGCCATCGTTGGTTTGCTTGCGAATATGACCAGCGCATACATCTTGTTTGGAAAGCATCATGAGAGCTTGAATGTCAGGGGAGCATTTTTCCACGTCCTGTCGGATGCGATCGGTTCGGTCGGTGCAATCCTCGCAAGTATCGCGATTCTTGTGAGTGGATATCAAATCGCCGACCCCTCGATCAGCGTGCTGGTGGCGGTCTTGATTCTCTGGAGCTCGTGGATTTTGATTCGCGATGCTGTCGACATTTTGCTCGAGGGAACCCCGTCGCACATCAACATCGTCAGCCTGAGAGAACAATTGGGACGCGTCGCCGGTGTCGAGTCGGTGCACGACCTTCACGTATGGACGCTGACTTCAGGCATGCTTGCCATGAGCTGTCATGTGGTCGCACAGGACGACGGGCTGAGCCGTACGGAACTTCTGACACGCGTCAACGGGATCGCACGCCAACGCTTCCACATCGACCACACCACCATTCAAATCGAAGAACCAAACATTCCGCAGGACATTGTCGAGTCCTGCAACTGCCATTTCGGCGCATGGGATTCAACGTCATGAGTTATTTTTTAGTTTTCTTTGCACTTCTTCTGCAAAGCCCCTCTTTGGACAGCGCAAGTCCGAAAGAGCGGCAGTCGGCCGTCGAGCAGATGGCCGTGTTGGGAAATCGCGCGGCCATTCCGCAGCTCGCCGCGGCACTCAAGAAAGAACCGAAAAGCGACGTTCGCGCTTCAATCGTTGCCGCGCTCGGCCGCATTCGCGATCGTGAAAGCGTTCCTATTTTGGCGGACACGCTGCGTGGCGATCTCGATAAGGACGTTCGCCTGCAAGCCATCGACTCTCTGCTCCGGCTCTACATTCCCATCGAGGATTCCGGCCCCGTCCGGACTATCTTTAACAGAGTCAGAAGCGTCTTCGTATCGCCCGACGCTCCGGTCATTGGTCCCGAAGTCCAGGTCGACGCTTCTGCAAGAGAAGCGCTTGCCGGCGCCATGCAGAAAGATTTCAACGATGAAGTACGTGCGGAGGCCGCCCGGGCTCTGGGCATATTGAAGGCGAAGGACCAGGTTCTGCTGCTGGTGGCTGCGCTCGAAGAGCCACAAAATCGGGAGCATCCGGGAGTTCGAGTTCAGGTCGCTCATGCTCTGGGTGTCATTCGCGATCCCGCCGCCGGACCCGCGCTGGAAAAGACGCTGCGCGACCCCGATCAGAAGGTCGCCCAGGAAGCGATTCTCGCAATCGGTCTCACCGCCTACGCGCCGGCCCGGGCGGTGGTGGAACAGATTTTCCGTACCGACCCGAATCGCACGATCAAATCGCGCGCCCTCGAAGCGCTTTCACTGATGCATGACAAAGCAAACATTCCGGTCTTTGAATCGCTGTTGAACGACAAGAATGATTACTATCGAGAACTCTCCGCAGAAGGCCTCGCGCGCATGCAGTACGATGCCAAGGGATGGAAACAGGTGTACGAACAGGAAAGAAAGCCGAACGTCCGCAACGCACTCGCCTTCGGTCTTGCAGCCTCCGGCGACCTGGACTACATGAACGACCTGGCGAATGGGTTGAGCGGCCGGCAAGCGTATCAGGTCGAAGTCTATTTGTTTGAGCTAGGCAAATACGACGGCAAATTGGGAGAACTTTACCGTTACCTCCGAAGCAGCGATCCGAAGGTGCGAGCCGGTATTGTGAGAATTATCGGCAATATCGGCGATCCCAGCTCCCTCGATCAGATCCGCCCTCTGCAGAACGACTCCAGTGCCGACGTCGTACGTGAAGCGGTTAACGCTATCCGGAAAATGAGCCGGTGAGCCCAGAGTCCGGCCCGCGGGAAATTCGCGTCCGCTTCGCTCCGTCGCCAACTGGTTACTTACACGTTGGAGGCGCCAGAACGGCACTCTTCGACTGGTTGTTCGCTCGAAAGCATCAGGGCACGTTTGTCCTGCGCATCGAAGATACCGACGTCGCGCGTTCCAGCGAAGAGATGACTCGAGGCATCCTCGATGCGATGACCTGGCTGGGGCTTCACTGGGATGAAGGTCCGTACTTTCAATCGAAACGGCTCGATTTGTATCGTGAAACGGCTGAGCGTCTCGTCAGCGGCGGGCATGCGTATCTCGACGAAGGCGCCATCCGGTTCCGGGTTCCCGAAGGGCGGGTGACGTACGAAGACGCGGTATTCGGCGAAATCTCCGTCGAAAGCGACACCATCGAAAATTTTGTGCTGCTGCGATCGGACAAACACCCGACCTATCACCTGAGCGTCGTGGTGGACGATATCGACATGCGGATCAGCCATGTCATTCGCGGCGCGGATCATGTTTCGAACACACCGAAGCAAATCCTGCTCTACCGCGCGCTTGGCGCTTCTTTACCGGTCTTCGCGCACTTGCCGCTCATTCTTGGACCCGACAAGACGAGACTCAGCAAACGGCATGGCGCAACATCCGTTTCGGCCTATCAAGAACAAGGCATCCTGCCCGAAGCGATGCGAAATTTTCTGGCGCTGCTGGGATGGGCTCCCGGCAACGATCAGGAGATGTTTGATGACGAAGGGCTCATTCAGGCCTTTTCCTTACAGGGCATCTCGAAGGCGAACGCGGTATTCAATCCAGAAAAGCTCGCGTGGTTCAACGCCCAGTACATTGCCAGGCTTCCCCACGATAAGTTGGCCGAATATATCAAGCCCGAATATATGAAGGCCGGTTTGTGGCGGGACTCCTTCGAAAAGGAAGACCGCGAATGGTTTCGATCTTTGGTCGACCTGTACCGTCCCCGAGCGAAGGTCCTGGAGGATTTTCCCCGTCAATCGCGGATCTTTCTGACTGATCACGTTGAATTTGATCCCGCTGCTGTAGAAAAATTTTTGAAAGACGAAAACGCTCGTGCTAATCTGCGCACTCTCGCGGTCCGGCTTGCGGCGCTGCCAGAATTTAACCATCAAAGCATCGAGGAGACGGTGAGAGGTCTCGCCGCCGAGCTCGCCATCAAGCCGGGCGCGCTGATGAATCCGGCTCGAGTGGCTCTGACCGGCCAATCGGTCGCTCCAGGTCTGTTCGACGTCATGGTGTTGTTTGGCCGCGAAAAGACGGTGCGGCGGCTGCAGCTGTCATAAGTTTGGAAATGCGAATCGCAATGCTTTCCTGGGAGTCCTTGCATTCGATTTGTGTCGGCGGCGTGGGTGTGCACGTGACCGAGTTGGGAGCCGCGTTGGAACGAAGGGGTCACGAAGTCCACGTCTTCACCCGAATGGGGCGGGGTCAAGCGCACTACGAGCGGATCGATGGAGTCCATTACCATCGCTGTCCATTCGACCTGAATCCGAATTTCATGGACGAAATCAACAACATGTGCCGGTCCTTCGTCCATCATGCATTCCAGACTGAAGACTACATCGGCGGCTTCGATGTCATTCACGCGCATGACTGGCTTACCGGCAATGCTTTGATCTGGATCAAGCAAGGCCGCCACCGCAAAAGCATTCTCACGATCCACTCCACCGAGTACGGCCGCTGCGGAAACCAGTTCTGGGTAGGGCAATCGGCGCGCATTCGCGATCAGGAACGCTCCGCGACGTACTGGGCGGATCGCGTTATCGCCGTTTCGTATCACGTCCGCGACGAGATCATGTGGATGTATGAGGTTCCTCACTGGAAAATCGCCGCGATATATAATGGCGTGAATGCCAGGAACTACGAAGGATTCATCGATCCCGGAGAAGTGAAGCGGCGGTACCAGATCGGTCCGATGGATCCCATGGTCCTGTTTTCCGGACGCATGGTTTATCAAAAGGGTCCGGATCTTCTGATCGAAGCGATTCCCGCCATCCTGAAGTTCTATCCGCAGGCCAAGTTCGCTTTTGCCGGCGACGGCGAAATGCGCAGGCAGATCGAGCACCGCTCACGTCAGCTGGGCGTTGCCCACGCGACACGCTTTATTGGCTTCCAGGGGAACGATCCGCTTACGGATCTCTATAAATCGTGCGATGTCGTGTGCGTGCCAAGTCGCAATGAGCCGTTCGGAATCGTCGTTCTGGAAGCGTGGAGCTGCGGCAAGCCTGTAGTCGCCACGATTAATGGTGGTCCCGACGAATTTGTCTGGCACGAAGTGAACGGGCTGAAGGTCCGTCCCAATCCGGACTCCATCGCCTGGGGGCTGGGGACGCTGTTCACCAATTTCGAATGGGCACGGTGGATGGGACGGAACGGCCGGACAGCAGTGGAGACCGCCTTCTCGTGGGATACGATTGTGGATCAGGTTCTGGGAGTCTACAGCGCGGCATCCGCTCGAGGGGTGGCTGCATGACGAAGGTGATTACTCATGATTGAAACGACGAAAAGCGCACTACCTGATATTGTTGAGGGTCTCCCGAATATTTGCGGTTCTGAAGACCGCATTGCAGAAGCGATGGCGCGCCGAGGCCCCTACTATGTTCCGGAATCCGGGGTTGATTTCAGCCGGGTCCGCAGCGCGTTCAGCATCGCGCTGCATATGCATCAGCCGTTGATTCCAGCCGGCGGTTCGGATCTGCATACGGCAGCGATCGTCAGTAATCTGAAATACATGATGGATAACCCGCAGATCGGCGATAACCACAACGCTACGGCTTACGCGCGATGGGCTTGAATGACGTCTTCGATAATCTGAAGCGCGTCACACTGGATCCCGCCTACCGGCGATCGGTCGAGTGGCTCGGTACCGCATGGGGACATGCGGTTGCGCCTTCAACTCCCGTTCAGGATTTCCGGCTTCACGTCAACGCCTGGCAGCACTATTTTGCGGCGATCTTCGGTCTCGACGCGCTGCGCCGCGTCCGCGGGTTTTCGCCGCCGGAGATGGCATTGCCGAATCATCCGGAGGTTTGTTACGAGTTCGTCCGTACACTCAAAGACAGCGGCTATCGATGGATTCTGGTCCAGGAACATACGGTGGAGCGCGTCGACGACGGCGCGGGAATCCGGCATCCGCACCTGCCGCACCGCCTGGTCGCGCGAAATGCCCGCGGCGATACGGTCAACATCACGGCCATTATCAAGACGCAGGGCAGCGACACAAAGCTGGTCGGCCAAATGCAACCCTACTACGAAGCCAAAGGCCTATCGCGCGTCGAATGGGCGGGGCGTTCGATTCCTCTTCTCGTTACTCAGATTTCGGATGGCGAAAACGGCGGCGTCATGATGAATGAATTCCCTCCGAAGTATCTCTCAGTGATGCGCGAAGCTTCAGACTCCGACACGGTACCGGCGAACGCGACCGAATACCTGGAGTATCTGGATTCCATCGGCATTAAGGAAGAGGACCTTCCGGCCGTCCAGCCGATCCTGCAGAAACGTATTTGGGACCGGCTCGGCCCGCGATCCAGCGCGGAGAAACTGGAGAACGTACTGGAACAACTTCGAAAAGAAGATCATCGTTTCCACGTCGAAGGCGGAAGCTGGACCAACAATATTTCATGGGTGCGTGGTTATGGCGACGTCCTTGGCCCCATTGAACAGACCAGCGCGCGCTTTGCAGAGAAAACCGCAGGAGTTCCGACATCCGAACACCGGTACCGAAATGCCTTGTTTCATTTGCTCACGACGCAGACTAGCTGTTACCGCTATTGGGGAGCCGGAATATGGACGGACTACGCGCGAGAGGTTTGCCGCCGCGCTAACGACATTCTCGATTACGATTTCTAAGGGGTTGAGTCATGAAGTCCTGGTTTTGCGATAAAGATGCGAAAGGCGCCTGCGCGTCGTGCGGCCGCGGGCTCTGTGCCGATCATGCTCATTTCCACGACGGGATTTCGCGTCGCCGTGTCAAGGTCTTCCAGTTCACGATTCTCCGCGAACAATAATGCCTTGACGACGAGAGGGGGAATGTCCTCGTATCGGTCGAATACGTGCTGCCGGATGCCGGCGTTGTACAAAACGGCTCCGTTTTCTCCGCGCAGGATGAGAGCGGCAACCGCGGGCTCGCGGAAAGGCGGACTGATCTTCGAATGCGAAAGCCATTCCAACGCCGGGGATAGGCGTGCCTGTTCCGTGATATGGAATCCCGCATCCTTCAGCCGGAGCGCAAATTCCGACAGTCCCGCATAACCGCGGATTTCATTTTTGCAGAAAAATTCTCGTGCGCAGAAACTTCGCGTGACATCTTAACCTCGTCTATAGACGTACAAAACGCCCATTGATAGCAGGCGAATCCCTTTCGCCGGTTGTGCCCGCGTTCCCGCCTGCATCTGTTTTCTTGTTGTTGGTCGACAGAAACGTGCCGTGAGAGACATTCCGTTTGACAGTCAGCCGAGATCTTCCCGTCAATGTTCCGAATCAGCTTTTTGCAAATTAATTGCCGCGCCCGGCCTTAGGTGGCGATCGCCGGTCTAGAGGGTTTCCAGGTCGGGCCGTTGGTCCTGTTCGGCTGCAAAAAAACGGCCCGCGGCTGCGGCTGCTATAATGACCCGCTTATGCCCTGGTTCAAGCGTGAGAAGAAGCCGATAGAAGCTCCTGATCAGCGCCGCGTTCTTACCGAAGGGTTGTGGATCAAGTGCAACGGCTGCAAGGATCCGCTTTGGAAGAAAGATCTCGAAGGGAACCTTCAAGTCTGTCCAAAGTGCAACTACCACTACAGGATTTCCGCCTACGATCGCATTAACCTTTTGATGGATG